>Ga0334888_1004922_pt1 | contig 11627 bp, 11 predicted proteins | sample GraSluR1_MG_FD_207227 | JGI IMG/M metagenome (GOLD analysis project Ga0334888, IMG submission 207227) | Sludge microbial communities from methane-producing bioreactor in Wageningen University, Netherlands - Granular Sludge_3_08-R1 | ecosystem: Engineered > Bioreactor > Anaerobic > Unclassified ...
AAACGATCAGTAATCGTCCTTTGACCAGGCTTAATCTCCCGCACGCATCGATCAACGATCAATTGCGCTTGATGGTATCGCGCTTGGGCGATTGTCAGTTGTGAATCTTGGATGTCCATTTCCGAATTCTTTCGGATATCCTCCACGATTTTTGAGGGGTGAGGAGAAAGATTATCTTTGGGCATGTATCCTCCTCTTCTGTTGAGAACTATGGATGAATCTATCGAGATCCGGATCATCTTCCCATATCTTGATCGCCATCCAACGAAGAGGGATAGAAGGAGAGATATCGACTGTCGCAAGTTCTTCTGTCGTTTTCTGAATGACTGGTTCCAAAATCGGGCCATAATCCAAAGAAAAACCTGGTTTTTTCGTTGGTTTTGCGCAGGAATCTATCATGGTCCGTTTCAATTCTTGGAGTCCTTTGCCGCGGTTAGCAACCGTCGCGATGATTTTTATACCGAGCTCTATGGAGAGCTTCTCAACATCTACTTCCATTCCGCGTGCGCGCGCTACATCCGTCATCGTCAAAGCCATCAGTATCGGTCTTTCCAGCTCAAGCAGTTGAAAGGTCAGATATAGGCTGCGAATCAGATTCGATGCGTCAGCAACTTGAACGATCAGATCGATCGGTTGTTTGAGTAGGAAATCTACGGCTACCTTTTCTTCCAACGAATAGGACGTCAAACTATAGGTGCCAGGAAGATCCACAATGGTCAGAGGAACGCCAGATACCATGGCAATTCCGCTCCGTTTCTCCACGGTAGCTCCCGGATAGTTCGCAACGAACTGACGAACCCCTGTCAGAGCATTGAAGAGGGTGGATTTCCCTACATTGGGTTGCCCAGCAAACGCAACGGTGTACGAATCTGCTATCGATTGATTTTCCGTTGGTTCCTCTTCAGTAGGCAAACATGATATAGAGCCAGGGCACCCTGAGCATGGATTATTCATTCAATCACCTCAACCATGATCTTCTTTGCTTCTTCATGCCGCAAACTGACAAGTGTCTGGTGGAGAACCACTTCAATGGGATCAGCAAGAGGGGCATTCCGAACGATTTCCACATGAGCCCCCGGAATGAAACCAAAATCAAGAAGCCGCTTTCCTGCCATACCGGACGGATCGATCGATACGATGCGGCACCGCATACCGGGTTTTACTTTCTCAAGCTCCATCTTGTCCTCCCCCTTTTCCCCATGTTCTTTCCATGCCGATTGTGAAATCGATGATGTCCTTCTTGGTTGATCTCTTCAACAAAGACTTCGGAAGCCAAATTTTTCTCCAGCACCAAACGACTATGATCCACAGCGATCAAATATGGGGCATTCCCTTTTCCCGCGATCAAGACTTCCGCGATTGCGCCAAATGATAGCCCCATATCCAAAAGCCTCCGTTTGGTCTCCCCAGATCCGGAATGGGTGATAATCCGAACTCTTGTCCTGTCCTTTTCTATTTGATTCAAAGACACCATCTACAATCCCTCCATTGCATTCAATCGACTATGTTGTGAAAACTAGCTGAGAAGAACCTGCTTTCGCCCAACCGTTTGTTGCTTCATACATCGATGATCGGATCCCCTGCTTCGAGCTTACCATGATCGGCCCTCTGGGAAAGGGTTTCCATTGCCAGTTCCATATCCATTGATTCCGTTCAGTGACAACCGGACTTTCCGTTTGATCCTTTTCGAAAAGCAAGTATTAATAAAGAAATGGCAATCAACAAAAGAAGAAACGCGATTGCGATTAACCATCCTTGAATGCGAATCAGTTCTTCTTTGATCGCTCCTTGATCGTGGGCATACAAGGTTTGGTTGGTCAACCATGAGGGGATTGCTATGGGCGCGCCTTGATCCGAAATGGGGTCTTGAACACTTTGATCCAAGCCTGCAGAGGCAAGATCCATAACAACCTTTTCATCTTCTGGATCGGGACCACGGAGTACAGGGCCGGGTCTACGAATGGTATGACCAGGGCCTCCATCAAAGACAACGTCATATTGTCCCACCTCAGGTATTTCTACTGTAATGGACCCAAATCGGTCAAAAACACCTTCCCATAAGGTGTTCCCTTCCGAGTCTTCCAGTCTGCAAGTCATCCCTGCAGCAGATGATCCATCCGAAAACCCCGCTTCAACATAGATCGTCCCGTCTTGGTTATCATCGATAAACATGAGTGGCGTATGGGCCAAAAGCATTGCCGATAGCATTGCCAAGACACCAACGAAAATATAGCTCTTGATTCTCATACAACCCTTTCCCCCTTTATCTACTCCTTTAAAATTGTTCATTTCCCGAAATCTTCTTTTCGTGACGAGGAATCCTACTGCATTCTCTCTATCCTCGTTGAGAAACAAAGTCTATTGAGAATGTTTCTCATTTTCCGTCAAGATTATACCGGAATTTCCTTCGAAAGTCAAGTATACGAATTGCCTCATAAAAAAAGTACTCGACAAGGGGTGAATCCCTCAATCCTTTCCCTGCAAGAAATCTTCAAATGGGTATTACGCCATTTTTCATTGTCAGCAGCCATGTCCAGCAATTTCAATCATCTCCTCGATTCTCGCATCAAGTTCATCACCAAGGCCTTTGATGTCCGCTCCCAAAAACCCTCGTATAAGCATGGAGACAGCTTCGTGCTCTTCCATTCCTCGCGACATAAGGTATTCAACCTGGTCAGGCGAGATCTTTCCAATACTGGCTTCATGACTCATTCGCGCATCGGCGTGTCGGGAGCATAATCCCGGAACAGATTCGATGATCCCTTTTCCCCCAGAATCAAGAAGCATTCCCGCGCAATCCACGTGCGCTTTGCAGGGCGCTGCGCCGATCAATAGTCCTCCTTGATGCATGATCCCTCCAGTACACACACCGCGATGTGATAGTTCGGCGCTCGTATTCTCCGCATTGAGATAAACGGTACCGTCTGTTTCAATCTTTGATCCTGGAATTGCTATAATAGCAGTTGTATACTTGGCGGATGCTCCTTTTCCATTCAACCAAGTTTGAGGATTACTGACAATATGTTCTGCTGGACTGAAAGAAATATAATTGCTTTCAAACTGCCCTCCCCCCTCCACAATTGTACCGGAGTGAGGATAGACCCTCATTTCTCCCGACCAAGTATGAACCATGGTACTGACAAGTCGCGCATTCTTGCCAATATAGTGTTCTTCAAGTGCTAAATGGAGCCCGTTGATGACCCGCGGGTGGTTCAAGCAGCCGCTAATCAATTTCAGCTCTGACCCCTCTTCCAATACGACAATATTATGAACGATTTGCGATATATGGTTTTTTGTCATATACATAGCCGCTTGGCAAGGCATTTCAACCTTTGCGCCCTGATGCACACGGATAAAAAAACCCAAAGGATTTTTCTCATTGGCGCAATTTGCAACAATATCGTTAAGGTCCGATGGTATTGCATTAAAAAAATACCGTTCACGAAACCAAGAGTACCGGATCAAAGCATCGGAAATGGGAAGCATCTCAAAACCATCCAACTCGTATAACGGACAGATGAGTTGATGATCGCATACCACAATGGTTGCAGCCCGCTTTTCGCTTCCTAATAGAATTCCCGATGCCGCTAGGGCCGCAATCTCAGATTTTTTAAACCGTTCGTTATCGATTCTTTTGATATGATCATCCTTCTGAGTGACAGAATCCTGCGCGAAATCACGAACACGGGAGCGGTTTTCGTTTGCTTTATTTTTTTCCTCCACAAATCTCATACTCCTTCTCTCGTTTCCATACAACGAATGCAAGCTTCGTATCCAGAGGCGGCAAGGATATCCAGAATTATAGTCGGATTTCCTGAACAACCAATAACACCTTTATGCATAATATGCGCTTTGTCAACGGGAAGGTGTTTGAGAATATTGCAACTATGTGTGATGATTAATCCCGTTTTTTGTTGAGCGGGGCATCTTTCATCCATTGAAAATAGCCGATGGATCAACCCACCCACAATAGAAAGCGCCTCGACGTCTAACCCGGAGTCAGGTTCGTCCATCATGGAGAATATAGGGGAAGTTACAAGCAACTGCAGCAATTCAGATCTTTTGATTTCCCCACCCGAAAGTCCTTCGTGAATGTTTCGGTCCAGAAAACACTGCATTTGAGCCTCTCTTGCAAGTTCCATAATGTTGAAAGATAACTTTGAGCGCTTGTTTGCATGTTCCAACACATTCCTCAATGTAACGCCTTGAATGGTGGGAGGCCGTTGTTGCGAGATCCCGATCCCGAGTTTCGCGCGTTGAGTGATGCTAAGATCTGAAATATCTTGCCCTTTGAACCGAATTCGACCCCGTGTAATATCGTACCCTGAAAATCCCATGATTGTCATCATAAGGGAAGTCTTCCCGCTTCCATTTTGCCCCAGAAGAGCATGCACCTCCCCTTCGGGAATAATCAGATTAACATTGCGTAACAGCTCTTTCCCATCTGCTTCAACAAAAAGGTCTTCAATTTCTAGTAGGTTCATGCCTTTTATGATCCTCCTGAAAATCAATGGATTTTTTCTTTGGATTATGTCAACCCTTTTTCCATATCTCAGTTTTCTGATTTTCCATTAAATTCTTCACCAATGAGCGTTCGGAAGTAGGGGCAGTTTTTCATCAGTTCTTCATATGTACCCTTTCCCACGATCCGTCCATCTTTTATGGCGACAATCCGATCCGCGCTTCGGATGATGGAAATTCGATGCGCGATCACTAGAGTAGCGCGCCTCTTTTTCAAACTCTGAATGGCCTGATTTATGAGTCGTTCGTTTTCTGAGTCTAAACTCGCACTAATTTCATCCAACACCAACACAGGAGAGCCTTTCAAGAAAGCTTGGGCAATGGATAACCGTTGCTTTTCTCCACCTGACAAACGGAGGCCCCGTTCACCGATGATTGTGTCATATCCCTCTGGCAACTGTTTGATAAAGCAGTCTGCTCGAGCCTTTTTCGCTGCTGCTCGGATCTCCTCATCTGTTGCGCCAGGGCATGAAAGGCGAAGATTCTCAGCTACATTGACATTAAACAAGTATACATCCTGTGGGACTACAGTTACGATTTCTCGTAAACTTTCCAAAGGCGTTTCACGAATATCCATGGAATTAATGCAGATACTTCCGCTATTCACGTCCCAAAATCTCTGTAAAAGCCTCGCGACAGTAGTTTTCCCGCTACCTGAAGCACCAACCAAAGCAAGCGTTTCTCCCGTTCGGAAAGAAAAATCTATATTGCGTAAAACTGGGGGATTTTGGTCTTTGGATTCCTCTGCGGGGTAGGTGAAAGAAACGTTTCGGAACTGAACAACAATGTCTTTCCCATCGTAATCAAATCGTGTTTTTCCGTTATCTGACACCAATGGCTCTTTCTCTAGCAAGTTGAGCACCCGTTGCGCCGCTCCAAAAATCAAACCGTAGTTCGTGCTCATGTTCAGAGCTTCGAAAATTGGTGAGAAGATCGCTGCGGATAAAACGAATAGCGGCATCAACCACAAAGGAGATATACTTCCGTATCCAACCAGCGTTGTGGCAGTTATATAGGCAGCAAGGGTTGCTACTTCTATAAGCAGGATGATTCTGCGGTTTTCATTCGCGCGCCGTTTAGCGTATGTCATCGACGCTCCAGAATACTCCGCGTTGGCCTGGAAAAAACGGCTGAAATACTCTTGCTGCCACTGAAATGAAATAATATCCTTTATCCCCTGTACCCCATCAACGATTATCGCGCTAAGCTTTCCCGTTGTTTGGCGAACTTGTGCTCCCTGGGAATCGGAATGGTGGGAAGAATGCTTGGGAATCATGATCAATAGCGCGATAAAAGGCAGTATCACAACGGGCAGGGCCCATGAAAAAATCCCCATAAAGACCAGAGCGGCTGTTGGAACCATTACCGCTACGATAATCTGACTGATCGTATGAGCATAGTACCATTCAAGCGTTTCCACATCGTTAAGAATAATGCTGATCATATCTCCACTTCGTTTATCCATAAGAGCCGCAGGAGCCAACTCATCTAGCTTATCATAGCACTTATCCCTTAGCTTCGTCAGTATCCGATATGCCATGTCGTGTCCGACCAACAGGTCCAGATAGGAAAAAGCCCCCATTAGGAGTACAAGAACTCCTGCGATGGTCATCAGATGGATCACTTCAGCATGATTCCCCATAAGCACTGAGCCAACAAGATAGGATGTAACAAGAGCAGTTATTAATGGGAGCAGCTTATAGATGAGGTTGAATAGGACCGCAAAAAAGAGATATACCCCAAAGCCCTTGATGTGCTTCGTCAGTGCGAACGCGTATTTTATTCTTGGTTTTTCATTCTTCATAAGCCTGTCCTACTTTCATCTGGCTTCCCATCAGTTTTCGATATACAGAGACTGTATGCGTCAGCTCCTCGTGTGTACCTTTTGCATGTACCCTTCCTGTATCCATAATGATTATCTGGTCTGCATTTTGAATAGTGCCCAAGCGATGAGCGATGACCAGCGCTGTTTTTCCCCTGCTTAGTCGGGCGAATGCATCCTGAATTGCGATTTCGTTCTTCCGGTCGAGAGACGATGTAGCTTCATCCAGAATCACAATCGGGGGATTTCTCAAAAAAACACGGGCAAGGGCAATCCTCTGACGCTCTCCGCCGGAAAAGCGCATTCCGCGCTCGCCGATCATCGTATGGTACCCTTCGGGTAGGCTATCGATAAAATCGTGGATGTTTGCTTGTTTTCCGGCTTGTACAATTTCTTCTTTCGTAGCGTCTGGTTTTCCAATCCGGATATTATCCTCCACCGTCCCATAAAACATATGGCAGTCTTGCCAGACGACCCCGATCTGTTCTTGCGCTAAACTGACATTTTGGGCACTTAGCGCAATCCCCCCGATCGAAATCACTCCATCACGAACTGCGTAGAAACCAGCCAGAAGGCTCGCGATCGTCGACTTTCCACTACCAGATGCTCCAACAAGAGCTGTCGTTGTCTGGTATGGCACAAAAAAAGAGACTTTTTTCAGAACATCGCCATCCAGTTCGTTATACGCAAAACAGACATGATCAAAAGAAATATCCCCGCTTACACACGTTTTGGTCTGATGATTGATCCCAGTTTCAGATAGCAACGAACGCGTCACCGGCTCATCGATGGTTTTTTTTATCCGATAAGAAGCTGTCACGCCCCGATAGCCGAAATGCCACGCTGATATAAGCGCATAGAACGGGACAAAGCATGCGCCAATCAAAAACAGGGCATAAACAAGGTCTTCTTGAGCCATATTTCCGATTGCGGTTTGATACGCAGCGACCGCAATAGAAAAAGCGCTGCCTAATCCTGCGAATAATTGAAGAACAAAGGTTTCAAGCATAGTAATCCGTAGGTGGCCCATTATTGCCTGCCGGAGTTGTTCCCCTTTTTTATGGATCATTTGCTTTTGGCGCGCGTTGGCATTGAAGGCTTTAAGAGTCGTTATGCCCTGAACACTGTCAAGACAGTCGCTGTAGTATTGGGCATGCATCCTCATCTCCTCAGCGCCTCGTTTTCGCATAAGGAAATAGAACACCATCGGGCAAATCAACAGACCCGCGCTCGAAACAAAACAAACCACCGCAGCAAGGGAGTTGAATGATGCAATGATACTGATGATTATGCTTGCGTTGATTATTGATGAGACTGCAGCAGGTAAATAAATGGTGTAGTATTCATTGAGAAACTCCACCATGGTGGATATCGTCGATGTGATATCTCCTGTACGCCTTTGGCTTGTATATGCTGGTCCAAGTGAAAAGATCTTTTTGAGAAGACTGTCTCGAAGAGAAGTTTTTAATTGCCAAACCACATTGCTCCGAAACGACAGCTTTAACCTGCGCAAGAACATAGCGAGCAACAATGACAACTGCAATAAAAAGGAATACTTGCCAAAACTCGGCGAATATAAGAATCCTCGTTTCCCCTTGGATCATGCGGACCCCGAAGGCAATCCCAAGCGATACCATTGATGCGAGCAAAGTGATAAAAAGCTGAAGAGCGCAGGTTTCAATGATTTTTTTCTCAAACCCTTTGACAAAAGCAATCAAGTGGCGATTTACAAACATGAAGTCTCCTTTTCCCCTCCATCATCATAATCAAGTGGACGAAGCTTCGCTTTGCCTGTACAGCATCTGAGCAAACCATCCATTTTCTTCCTTCAGTTCTTCCGGAGAACCCATTTCTCGGATTCTGCCTTGTTCCAATACAACAATCTTGTCGGCGTTTGCGATGGTACGCATTCGATGGGCAATGATCAAGACCGTTTTCTCACGCACCAATTCGGAAAGTGCGGACTGGATCTTGGTTTCGTTTTCAACATCGAGAGAAGCGGTTGCTTCGTCCAAAAGAATAATTGGAGCATCTTTCAACAAAGCTCTTGCAATTGAAATTCGTTGTCTTTCGCCCCCAGAAAGGGTTTCACCGTTTTCTCCCAGGACTGTCTGATACCCATTCGGCAGTTTCCGGACAAAACTATCGCATTGGGCAATTTTGGCAGCATGGACGACTTCTTCGTCGGTCGCGTCACGCTTTCCGATGCGGATGTTGTCCATGACCGTCGAATTGAACAGAACAACATCCTGAAAAACCACGGCAAAGCTTTCCAAAAGGGTTTCTGGAGAAATGGCGCCGATATCTTGGCTCCCTAAGAAAATTTTGCCTGTGTCCGCATCCCAAAATCGGGCTGAAAGCTTCGCTGTTGTGCTCTTTCCGCCTCCTGAAGGGCCTACCAATGCTGTTATTTCGCCTTGATTCGCGGTAAAAGAAAGGTCATGAAGAACCTGTTTGCCTTCTTCGTATGAAAACCCGACATGATCAAAAGTTATGGTATATCCATCTGGTTGAAACTGGGTCCGTCCAGATTGCACAGGCAACAGATCGATATCCTTGGTCCGTTGAATGCGGACATCTAAGTAAAAAAGAGCAGCCATGTTGTTGAACACTTCGCTGATCGGGTTATAGATCCGTGAGGCAACAATGAGAAACATGAGGTAAACAAAGAAATCCACTTGGCCGATTGCCAATAAATTCGCTCCCACGATGATGACACTGGCCAAGCCTAACTTAAGAAAGCTTTCCGCTGATTTTAGGAGCCCACCGGTTATAATCTCTACACGGACAAGGTTTTGTTCGAAAGCATCCGCTTTTTTTCTCAAATCCTCAAGGTATGATGATTCCTGATGATACGCTTTGATCTCTTGGATCGTTTCAATCCCTTCCTGGATTGCTTCGCTCATGGCAAGCTTTACCTTAAGGACTTTTTCAAATCCCTGTCTTTGCATTTTTTTCGAAATCATGATGGCCAAACCCGAAATGGGGACAACCCAAAAGAGAGCCAAAGCAAGCTGCCATTGGTAGAAAAATAACCCAATAGCGATTATGGTCAGGCTAATCAACGATGCAAACAATTGGGGCACAGCGTGCGAAAAGGTGTGTTCTAATTCGGTACAATCCTCCATAATAGTAGAAGTTAGATCCGTAAGGTTTTTCTCCCCGAAAAAGGCTAATGGAAGCTTCCTAAGTTTTTCGGCAAGATGAATTCTTCGACTTGCGCTTTCTTCATAGATTACCGTGTACGTGCTTCTATATTGGAGAACCGCAATGAGAAACAGAATCACCATAAAACTGATTCCGGTTATGAGATAAAACCCTGGGCTCCTTAGAACTGCCACAGATGGATTTAGGATCGTTGGAAGATAATCGGAAAAAAAGAGATATACATAAACGGCAGATAGCATAAGTGCAACATCCAAAATTGCTGTAAACAATACCCCTTGGCAAAAGTCTTTTGCCCCTTTGCGGGAAAGGGCAAAACGGTTTTCAATCCATGAGAACATGGCGCGCCTCCTTGCCTAATGTCCACTGCACCGATCGCTGATATTCCTCCCACATCGAAGCATAGGTTCCCTGTTTCTTGGCAAGCACTTGGTGGGATCCTTGCTCGATCACTCTCCCTTTGTCAATCACAACAATCTGATCTGCTTGCTGAACGCTTGTCAATCTATGGGCGATCATCAGAACTGTCTTTCCTTCCATCAGTTTCCTTAGGGCTTTCTGAATCAGGTGTTCATTCTCCGGATCGGTAAATGCGGTTGCCTCATCCAGGATCACAATGGGAGCGTTTTTCAGCATTGCGCGCGCGATTAAGATCCTTTGCTGCTCCCCACCAGATAAATAGGTACCTCCCGATCCAATCAAGGAATTAAGGCCTTTCGGAAGGAGATGGATAAATTCACAACACTGAGCCATTCCAAGCGCTTCTTCGATTTCTTCGCTCGAAGCGGAAGGTCGCCCATATCGGACATTATCCAAAAGGCTTGCATTGAATAGTCGAGTATGCTGGAAGACAAAGGTAATATGATCCATTAGTTCTTTGGCGGCGATTTCTTTTACGTTGGTTCCCCCAATGCACACTTGACCTTGATTGACATCCCAAAACCGTGCTACGAGTTTCGCCATCGTTGTTTTTCCTCCTCCGGAAGGTCCTACGAGAGCAAAGGCCTTCCCTTCCGGAATCACAAGGTTTACGCCATCAACGGCGTTATGATTGCTTCCCGGATAACGGAAGGCAACATTCCTGAATGAAATGGAATGGTTATGGATCTTTTTTGGATGTGCAGGCAATGAAAACAGGGGATAACTCACGAGGTTTTCCAATCGATTCAGGGCTTCTCTTGCAAGACCCGCAGCTTGATTGATATACATAATCCTCATGATGGCAATGGAAAACAGGGGTGTTATCAATACATAAAGAACCAAGTTGAGCATCACACCTGCATAATCCCCGGAATGTCCGATCATAAGGATCGCTACAGGCACAAGGAAGAACACAAAACCATTGATTGCGACTGTATAGAGTGACATTGGTTTCTCCCACATTTTTGTGTATGCAAACACCATTCTTTTATACTTCATAATGCCATCATGAAACTTTTTAAAGGAGAAAACCGTTTGCTGAAAGACTTTCACAACCGGAATCCCCCGCACATACTCTACAGCGTCGGTGTTCATCTCTTCAAGGGAAGTCATATAAAGATCCATAAACCTTTTCCCTCTTTTTGTCATCATTGTTCGGATAAGGATCATTGAAATTCCCATTGGGATCAGGCAAGCCAATCCCAAGCGCCATTCAAAGGCAAAGATAAGAACCATCAAGGTTAAAGGGGTCAGAAATGCGCCCGCAAGGTCAGGGAGTTGGTGCGCAAGAAAACTATGCGTTATCCCCGCATTATCATCAATCACCTTCCGGATTTGCCCTGTTGTATGAGAATCAAAGAAACCAAAAGGCATCTTCACGATCTTTTGCATCGCTCTTTTCCTCATATTCACTTCCACCCTAAAGGCTACCAAATGGGAAAATGAGAGTGCAAGAAAATAGAAAACAACGGCTAGAATAGAGGATCCCAGTGCGCTCCAAGCATATATGTGGATTTGATCAAGAGAACCAGCGATTCCTTCAGCAAAAATGGCCCGGACAATAAGCCATATGAAAAGAAAGGGTAAAAGATTGGCAAGAGAGCTTAATGCTGAAAGAGTCAAAGCAAAAGGCAACATAAGCGTTCTGCCAGTCATATATGTTCGGAATTTCTTAATAATCATAATTCTCCGACCCCCT
>Ga0334888_1004935_pt1 | contig 11593 bp, 12 predicted proteins | sample GraSluR1_MG_FD_207227 | JGI IMG/M metagenome (GOLD analysis project Ga0334888, IMG submission 207227) | Sludge microbial communities from methane-producing bioreactor in Wageningen University, Netherlands - Granular Sludge_3_08-R1 | ecosystem: Engineered > Bioreactor > Anaerobic > Unclassified ...
GCTCCGTTTTCTCGCTCTGTTCATCCTTTGCAACAACTTCTCTTCGTTCCTCCTCTTCTCTTTTCCTCTTTTCCTTTTCGTCCTCCTTCTCCTCATCCTTGGACTTTTCCCGGGAAAGGGATGCGTGTAAACATTCGGCGACATCAAAAGAACAGAGAATTTCCGGATTTTCTTCGAAAACAGCCCATAAAGTCTTCCTTGTCACCTTGGTAGCTTTCCATCCCTGCCCTAAAGAAGCTCCCTCTTTTATCGTAATCCGCACTCCCGAGGAATCTTCTCCAAAAAGCAAGACGGAAACGTCCTTATCGGATTCCACTACCCCATCTATGGTAATTCCCGGAGGAGCTGGCGCTATGGGGCCAATGTTCGCCGCTTTTCTGAGACCTGTCCGGTATTCCACCGTCCCGTATCGTGCCAGGGGATGATTCGCGTTCTCGACATGCAAACCTATATCCCGCGAAAAAACCGCTTTTTGCCCGAAGACCGCTGCGAGCAGCTTGATATCTTCCACATACTCTTCGGTGATGGTAAAGGGATAGATGTTCAGTCCCAAGGCTTCCCAATCGCTCGCCGCTTCCGCAGGGGACGTTACGGAAGAAATCCCGGCCCCAATTTGGATCAATCCTTCTTCTTTCCCGGATTCGTTTGTGGAAATACGCCAATATATAGCCCCTCCGCAAAAAACGAGGGCTATCAAAAGCACGATCAACAAAACTCGTATCCTGGAATACGAGTTCCCGGGAGGAAATTCTTTCATGCTTTTCACCTCCTGACTTCTCGAATCTCTTGATTTTTATCCGCATTTTGGGGATCCCAGAGAAAGGCGGTCAGGCGAATACCCAATTGGAGCTCATCGGAAAAATATTTACTCCCCGGCTTGATGATGATTTTGTCGATCCAGGAGGTATTCCCGGTATGTTCGAACAAGGCAATCGTTTCCAAAACTTCGCTATAGGATCCGACAAAGGCCAACGCAATATCCTGGGTGCGAAAAAGCGTATTCCCTTCTGCTAAAGGATCCCGTTTTTTATCCGGAGCTTCCCTCCGAACAATTCTCTTTCCTGCGTTTTTCTCCGAATCCTGGATAATGGCCTGCATCTCCTCCTCGGAATAGACCTCCAACGGCGCTGAATTTTCCCGCACTTCGTAGAGCAAAGGCGTAGCCGATGACGTATGGAGTAACTCTCGTATGGAAGCCTGTAACAAGCTTTCGTCTTCCAGGGAAATACTGCGTATCTCATGCACGATCGTAGAGAGTTTATGGTGTTGCTTTATGAGGCGTTGTGCTGCGGCGGACTGGCGACGCAGTTTCGCATATTCCGCTTCCTGCCTTTGTAATTCCTGAGTTTTTTCCTCAATCTTGCTCTCCATCCACGATTGCCCCCAAAACCCTCCACCTATGAGGAGGATCAGAAGGATGAAAAAAGCCGGCAGGGTACGTATCAGGAGCACCTTGTGCGACGTGCGTTTGCGTTTTGAAAAACGAGGGAAGGGTAAGGCTCTTTTAAACAACTTTTCAAACCATTTTTTCCCCAAAATAAACTCCTTTCCGGGCTCACTTTTCTAGCCTTGGCAGAACTGTTCTTTCTCTTGCGAAAACTTATTTTTGATAGGAGAAACCCAAATAATGATGTCCGCCCGGGCAGAACCCACAATCCGCTTTTCGTTTGCCACGATAATTCGTGTGACGATCTTTTCCCCCGAGATGATGTTAATGAAATCCGTGAGAGGATCATGAAGATCTCTTGGCTCATAAGCCCACCAAAGTTTTGCCTCGATTTTCCCCAAGGTGAAGGACTCTGCGGAGTATTCCAAGGCATCTATGTAGACACCGCTCTCTTGCGCGGAAAAACACAGAGTATCCACAACCCCCGGAACGGACCAGGGGGGAGGAAGAAAGGCCCTGGGCTTCGGGAGATTCCCCAATACGCTTACGCCCCCGGAGCTGATGTAATTCTTTGCCTCTCGCACCTCTCTGTGTAACCGCGTACATTCCCTCGTGAGATACTCTCCCCGCTCCACCAGGGGAATGATGGAGAGACGGAGCGACAAAACCACATGCCCGAAATAAAGAACCCCCGCAAAAGCCAGAAAAATAAGTACCGCACTAATCCGGACGAGTAGCCATTTCCGATGGGTCTCTATGGGAAGCAGGTCCACTTTTCCGGAAAGAGGGGCAAAGGCGGCTTTCTGTTTCAGTTCTTTCTTTTTTCGAGGGAGTCCATACGAACGGATATTTCGAAAAGCCTCTATCTGGCGAGGAAAATTCGGGAAAATTTTTCGCAAAAATTCCTTTACGTTGAAATGAATTCTCATACGATGCCTCGCTTAAAGTGACGGATGAAAGGCTTTCATTGCAAAGATGAGATGATCGAACTCGCAATGATTGCTTTCGTCTTCCGTCAATCGCTTTAACCGGGGAAGATGGCTTCCAAGGATATCGAACAGCCCCCGGATCCCTTTATCCGGATACCTCAAGAGCCCTGTCACAAAAATAGGAACATCGCACAACCCCACGGGAGGAATCTCCAGTGTCCCGGTATGCGTATTGACACAACCTCTCCAGGTATTTTGGATAAGCTCGGCCAAATGCAAGATATGTCTGTTTATGATGTTCCTCCCCGCTTCCGTCTGACTTTCCGCTTCGATACTCCCCGAAATCTGATACAGGGATCCCTCGAAATCCGGATCCTTTCCAAGATTCTTGAGCAGTGCGTTGATCCCGAGATTTTGTGTCTGTGATCCCGGAGCCCCGTCCAGGAAACGGATAAAAACGGGAAGAAAATCCCCTTTCACTTCGAAAAAGACAATGACTCTTACCACATCCCAATCGACATCTACCACAATGCAAGGAGCGTCTTCTCTCCCGATGTTCTGGGCCATATAGCGTTGCAAAATCACCGGAAAGGGTTGTACGCTGCGTAATTCGACTCTGGAACTGTTTTCTTCGACGATATGCATGGTATCCTCTACCCAGCGACCGTTTACGGCAGCAACAAGGTAATGAACCCTGGAAAGGATTCCTCCATCCTCTTCGGATTCTGCGTGCCATATCACCTTTGCAATAATGTCTTCATCCCAATCCACTACGGAAAGTCCTTTTCCGGGATTTTCCTTTATCTCTTCGAAGGTAGCGTCCCTGTTATTCGTGAAATTCACGCGGGATTCCTTGTCCGGAGGAACCAGGAGACAAACTCCATCCGTAAAGGGTAGCCTTTCGTTCATGTCGCTCATGTAAAACCCCAAGTTCTTACCCTTTTTAACCAGGGTTTGTATTTTATTATTCGCCATCCTGATTGCCACGTCCGGTTTGAATTCCAAAAAAGGGATCACCATACATCCCCCCCTTTCTTTTCGATACGAAGCGGCGGCCACGAGGAAATTCCCCCGTGGCCATTTTTCCGTTTCTACAAATTCCCCAGGATTTACTCGGATAAAACCTCGATGAGGGGTTTGCCTTTTTTGGTAGTACGGCACGTTACGGAATCCCCTCCTACGGTAACGGTAGTCTGGTTGGTTCCCGAAAGATCCGGTTCGCAGTAAACGTAAACCTCCCCGCCTGCATTGGCCACCACATAGTTGTTTACATACGTATATTGCTGCTGCCAGGGATCGTAGATGGTGTTGGTATCGTTCCCGTCAATGTCCCGGAAAGCCGTGGTGGGAAGATATTCTCCCTTGAGGTCCGCAAGAGACCCGGGGAAATCGAACTCTACCGTGAAATAACTTTCCAATGCCGTGGTGATGTTTTTCAGGCTCTTGAGAGCGCTCGCTTCATACGCCCTTTTAGGAGCCGCTCCAAGAAGAGCCATGAGTCCTCCCGCCAAAATAACGATAATCACGATGGAGATCAGTAGCTCTGCCAAAGTAAAGCCTTTTCGTGCTCCTTTAACATGGTGCCTCGTCTCTACCAAACATTTTTTATGTTCCATAACACGCACCTCCGTAAGATAAGAATTTTTGTTACTTCTACCTCCATTCAAGCCTGCAACATGGGGGGGTCAACAACAAAGCGAGAGAAAAGAGGTTCTCCCTCTTTCCTCTCGCTTCCCTAAAAAATCCGGGAATACAATGCGATCAGATTTTTTCCACCTCCTCAACATTCGCGATAAAGCCTGGTATGCCTTCCCCTTGTCTGTAGCCGTCGGACATAATGAGATATTGTCCCGTGTCCGGGAAAACATCCTGAACGATTCCCCGGATTTCCCCGAAGTCTCTCCGGATTCTGCATGGAGTTCCCTCTTCAAGATCCGTGTTTATGCCGAATTCCTTCACCCATTCCCGAAGGATTTCCTGATAAGCCCTGTTGATATGCCAGGATGCTCCTTCGAGGATCGTGACGAGGCGAAAGTCCGGCTTTATTTCGAACCGGTTTTCGAGAAGCATGGCTAAATGACTTCCGTCGGAAGTGTCGAAAAGTTTTTCCGAAACGACCTTCACGAACTCTTCCGGAAAGGGAATCGTCTCTTTCCATTTGTTCTGAATCTCTTCGAGAAGGCTCTTTGCCGCAAGGCGAAAAACCTTCCGCGATCGAAGCAATGGCCGGGGTGGTTTTTGTGTCGCTAAAGGCTCCATCTGCATCCTTACTTGGCATCTCCAAGAGGAGAACCAAGCTCCTCCTTTCTCTTCAAGTATTTACAGAAAAAATTCTTATACCGATACATCCGTTTGTCCGCTTCCTGTATGGCTTTGTTCGCGCTCACCTCACCGGAGCCTTTAATCAAAGAAATTCCCAAGGAAACGGAAAGGGATCCGGATTGCAGCTTGTCTTTCGTTTCCTGGGCTATTTGCCTGCGTATTCTTCGGGCAACTTTTTTCGCCGTGTCTTTCTCGAAGATAGAGCTCAAAACGATAACGAATTCATCTCCCCCGGTACGGAAAAAGATGTCATCCTGGCGAAGATTCCGAAGTACCGTTTGCGCAAGTATTTTCAAGGCTTTGTCCCCTTCTCCGTGACCGAAGTTGTCGTTAATGGCCTTGAAGTCGTTGCAGTCCATAAGCACCACCGCTTCCCCCTCGGCAGCGTTGCGCTTCCAGCGGGCAAGCCATGCCTTGTTTCCCGCACCGGTAAGAGGGTCATGAAAAGCTCGCTTCTCCGAATCCGAAGCCCGTTGAGCAAGATTGGCCGAAATAAGGATAAGGGCCAGCAAGAGGTATACGAACCAGGGGAAAACCCGGAAAATAATCTCCTGGGAACTCATGTCCAGCTTTGTTGCGGGAATCGCCCATGAAGCCGTTATCGTGCGTTGCCTGTCCTGGAGGACAATCTCGAAGGTATAGGATGCATCCTTGAGCCCCGATGTTTCTTGGGAGAAGACAATCCCTTCCGGAAGCGGAGCCGCATCAAACCACCAATCTGTTCCCCCATCGCTAATGTGCACATACCCCTGTCCGTTCTCATCCGCAAAAAGATTAAACGCCTTCTCTCCTATCGCCCCGAGAGAGCCAAAAACTTGCCCTCCCGAAAAACGGACCCCTCGGAGCGGAGTGGTTTTGTCCTCTACGAAATAAGACACAAGTTGCAGAAACTGTTTTGTGTTCTTCCCAAGATAGATATGCAGGGCTCTGAAGTAATCGAAGGTATCCACAATGCTTTGGGTTACTCTCTGAACCTCCACTTTTCCCTGAACGGCCTCTTCCGCCAGAATTCTCCCCACTTCCGCCGCATGGTATGTCCCCCCCAGCCAGGAAGAGGAATACCAGGCAAGCACGCCTAACAACGCAAAGGTAAAAAGACTTTTCATAACCAACCCTTTCTGCCCTTCTCAATTAAAGCTTCTCACGATACTTTGAAAAGTCTCTCTGTTCTGACAGTGAAGAAGCCCCTCTTCCAAAGAGATACATCCGGATCGGACAAGCATTCCCAAATTCTGGTCCATGGTAAACATATCCGGGTTCTCTACCAGAATGTTACGTACATTTTGCACCTTGTCCTGGAAAAGGTTCTGCGCGATGATGGAATTGGAAAATAACAATTCCCCCGCGAGAATGCGTCCTTTACGGTAAATTTCCTCTTCCGTTTTGCTCTCTTCCCCTCTGGCAATGAGATTTTGTGCGAAAATAGCCTGTAGCGCATTGGCAAACTGGGATCTGATTGCAATGGACTCCTTCGGAGGAAAGAGAGAAATCACTCTCTCGATGGCACTTACAGTATCTCGGGTATGCAACGTACCTATAACGGTGTGCCCCGTGGCGGCAGCTTGCAAAGCCATGGACACCGTATCCGCATCCCGCAATTCCCCCACGACGATCACATCCGGATCTTTTCGCAGAAAACCTCTCATAGCCTCGGCGAAGGTTGGACAATCCGTGGGAATCTGTACCTGAGTAACCAAGGTTCCCGTTTTTTCGTATCTACGGGGGTGGAGAAATTCCACGGGCTCCTCCGCAGAAACGATGTGCAAGGATCGAGTCTCCGCCAGATACCGGACCAGGGCCGCCATGGTGGTGCTTTTTCCGGACCCCGTAATTCCCGTTATCAGATAAAGCCCTCCGAAAGAATTCTTCACTCGCTCCACCAGTTTTGGGGGAAGCCCCAATTCCTGTGGAAGAGGTGGATGTTCCTGTAACAGTCGCAAATGCACCGTCCGTTGCCCGAGAGACAATCCCGTGTGTCCTCTCCAGCGAACCTTTTTCCTCTCCCCTCCCGGAGACGGAGAAAGCTCCAGACTGAACGAAAAGTCTATTTGAGGTTCCCGGGAAAATCTCTCCATCGAAAGGCCCTCTATTTCCTGGAAGGTCTCTGTCATGTCCTCTTCCATCCATGGAGCATATGCCTTCATGGGGACGAGGCTCCCTCGAAATCGCAGGGAAGGAGGTTCCCCGGGCTCAAAATGGACATCCGAAGCGCCGCATGCCACTGTTTCTTCTAATATTTTTTTTAGATCTTCAATTCTCCCCATTTGCTCCTCCTTCTCTGGATTCCCGTGACTGGAAGGCAATTTTTCCTTCGGTGACCTGTTTCGAAAAATTCTCTAAATTTTCCCGGGAGATACGCCGAGTCCTTTTTGAAAGCCATTCTGCTTTTAAAGGATGGCTTGGATCCTTTATCCAGTTAGAGATTGTCTTTCCACTAACTCCAATGCTTTTTGCCACTTCGGAAGGACTGAAAATTGATTTTCCCGACTGCAAAAGATCTTTCAATGAATTATTAATATCGCTATCCTTTTCGGAAGACACTTCCCGATCACTCCTTTTCACAAAAAATTTATTCCCCCAGAACCAAGGTTATTTTGCAACACCACATGGTCAAGGGAGACAAAAATTTTTCAGCCTTTCCTGAAAAGGACTTGTTGAAAATAAAAAAAGCATGTACAATTGAGAAAATAAAAGATCTAAAAGAATAATAGAGTTTTTATGCTTCCGAAAAGGGGGTTTTGGAATGGGAATGGTCATTACTTTCGCAAACGAGAAGGGTGGGGTCGGCAAAACCACCTCCGCAGCTTGTTTTGCCTGGATTCTTGCAAACTATCACAAGAAAAAAGTTCTTGCCATAGATTTTGACGCTCAAGGCAATCTCTCGGACATGCTGTGCGAGGAAGCGAAGGATCGAGGAAAATCCCTTTGCGAACAGATCGGCGAAAATTTTTTCTCCCCCATTTCCCGCTTCGGCATGGATATTATTCCGGGAAAGGAAGATCTTGTAGCTTTCCCCGATTTGACGAGAAATTTGGGAACCGGAAACAAAACGCTTTTGCCGTGGCTCGCGACGCACGCTTATTCGTATGATTTCGTTCTTATCGACACCCTGCCTCATTTCGGAGAAATCACGATCAACGCCTATGCCGCTTCCGACCTGGTTATTGCCGTGACGGAACCGCAATACTTCTCCTTCAAGGCCATCGAAATCATGGTTAAAAACGTCGAGCTCTCCCGAGAGACCTTGGAAAACGAAGATCTAGCCCTAAGAGTGCTCATCAATCGGTATGACCAGAACAGCAGGATCCATGCAGAAACACGCAACGCCCTCGAAGAGCTCTATGGTTCCATTATTTTCCGAAACTTCATCAAAAAGCGTTCTTCCGTGGAAAAGCTTCAGATGCTTTTTGGAGATAACCGAATACGCCAGGAAGGACTTGTCCAATACTATTTTCCCGTTCAGGAACTTTTGAACTGGGCAGAAGAAAGAAATTCTTTGTAGAAATCTTTATATGGCATTTTAAGGAGGTCATTTTTTATGAGCAGAATGGACGAGGTTCGTAAAAAACTTATGGGGGGAAATGCTCCCAAAAAGGAAACAACAGATCCAAAGAACAAGAAAGAAGATACTAATAAAAAAGAAATTTCAACTAAAGAGACAGAAAAAACCGTAACGAAAGGAAACACGCAAATTCAAGGGAGCCAAAAGGAAATTCTCGAACTTGCGAATCTCGTCAAAAAGCTTGACATGGATAATCGCTCCGACACGGTATCTACTACCACTAGATGCTCTCTAAGTATGGACACGGCTTTCGAAAATGCCCGGACCATATTGAATGTGATGTGTAAAAAGAAGGGTCAGGAATCTCTCGCGAAAAAGCATCTTTTCGAAATGGCGTTGCGGATGTTTATCGAGAAATACGACTCCGACGAAAGCTTCCGGGAATCTCTTCTGCACCGAGCTTATCCTAAAAAAACGGGAGAAAAACAAAAAGTCTCCCCCCTTCAACTTCTTGCAGAAACTTTCGATAGGTTTAACGAGATTTTTGAAGAAGTCTCCCTCAAACGTGCTCTCGCCGGAGAACCCGAGAAGATTTACTTAAAACACTTTTTTGGTATCGCCATGGAGCTCTTCATCCACGAGGTCAACGGGATATTCGCCTAAATCTTTCACGATTTTTTCCAAAAGGGCTTCAAAAAGCTCCGGATCGAAAGGCTCTTTTGTTTCTTTGTCATTGTTTGCATCTCGAAAATCTATTATTCCCGGAAGCTTCACGTAGGAATTCTGAAGTTTCTCCAGAATTCGGCTTCCCTCCTCTTCCAGATCTATTCCGAAAGCGTGAGCTGCCGCAAGGGTATACATGTGGATGGCCGTAAGAGCATAGGAGATAGACATGGCAGAGGATAGCATTTGATCCTTGTCCATGGCAAAAAGTCGTTTCACGATATGTTCCGGGAAAACGCGAATGATTTCTCCAAATCCGAACATCCAGGGGTACAGATCCTCGGAAGAAAAGTGGTCTGCTTTTCCGGGATTGAGCCCCTGGTTTTCGAGAAAAGCATAAAACTCCCGCATCATATTGTTTTGCATCGGTATTCCCCCTTTTTCGGTTTTTTCTATTCAGGGAAAGGATAGCACGGAAAAACAATTTCCAAAATGGAGAATTCGCATGCTAACTTTTTGTGAAAAAACAGTGTTCCTTGCTCAGAAGGAACAATATCTGGAAGATTCCATTCTCGAATATATCGATTCCTCGGTTCCTGCGAACACTCGTGCCGCCTATGCCTCGGGATGGAAGCATTTCACCCTTTGGTGCCAAGCCATGCAGCGGACGTCATGCCCCGCTACGGCACACACCATTGCCATGTATATCTCTCATCTCGGAAAGAGAGATTTCCGCCCCAGCACCATCAGGCAACGACTCAGTGCGATTCAATTCGTGCATAGCATAAGCGGTGCGCCTTCCTCCGTTCACGCTCCCGAAGTACAAAAGGTTATGAAGGGGATAGAAATGCAAAAAGGAGTCCGTCCCGAAAGCTCCCCTGCTCTTCGATTGGAAAACCTGAAAAAAATGGTTTTGTGCGCAAGAGAATCCGGGAGCTACAAAAGCATCCGGGATATTGCCCTCCTCCTCCTCGGATACGCCGGAGCTTTCCGAAGATCCGAACTTGTGCAGATACGAATGGGGGATGTCGAGGAAACCCCCGAGGGAATACGGATCCTTCTTCGATCTTCCAAGGGAGATGGACAAGGAGAAGGACTCTTAAAGGGAATTCCCTTCGCTCAACCGGAAAATGAAGAATTTTGTCCCGTATCGGCGTATTTCGAGTGGAAAGAAGCCGCCTCTCTTCAAGAGAAGGAACATTTTCTCTTCCATTCCATAACGAAGCATGCCACCTCCCGGGATAAATCCCTCCCCCTCCAGGGGAAAATGGTGAACTCCATCGTTCAGGAATGGGCAGAAAAAGCGGGAATGCTCCTTCCGGGAATTTCCGCTCACAGCTTGCGTTCCGGTTTCATTACGGATGCTGCCGTAGCAGGTATCCCCGAATGGATTATCCAAAAACATACTGGACATAAATCGGCAGAAGTCCTTCGAGGATATATTCGAGAGGGGAATGTTTTTTTGCAAAATGCGGTCTCACTTCTGGGATTGTGACAAAAAAAGGAGAGGGATTCCCTCTCCTTTTCCTCTTGCCCTATTTGTCAATACAAACCAAACATGCAGACACTCCCGTTCCCGAAGGTACAAAGGATCCTTCGGGAAGCTTTTCCATGGCCCCCCCCACTGTTTCCAACCATTCCCGAAATTCCTTGGCTTTTGTGTAAGAATTGAAGAAGGAAGACATGGACATTACCGAAATGAGCCTTCCTCCCGGAAGCAACAGTTCGTATGCGTGGCGAACGTGTTCCGTGTCCACCAGTTGCTCGAAGGGAGGATTCATCAAGATAACCTCCCGCAGGAATCCCACTACTTCAGTGGTGGGAGGAATGCGGTTTTTCCAGGGAATAGGCATAACCGTCAGCCTTTGAGATAACTCGGCAGTATTTCCAGAATACGCCGTCCGTTTTTCCGACCAGAAAAGATCCGGAAACCCGGGTGACAATCCTTCCAAGATGAGTTCCTTGTTTTTTTCCTTTGGGAACCTTTGCTTTCGCCATATCTCCGGACATAAACCCGAAAACGTGTTTTTGTCGTGCCTTTGGCTTGGTACGGGGAAACCCAAATCTGTCCGGGTTACAAAATTGCCGCACTCCGTGTCCTTTCGCTTCTGCTTTAAGATAGGACATTTCGGGATCCAGCCATACGGATTCCCCGGAAGATCCTGTACATGCCGCATCGATCCAGTGCTTTTTCGGATACCCCTGGATCGAGCGATGGTATTTCGTCTGCCCTCCGGTCCCCGCCTCCAGAGGTATTCCCAGTGACTTTAGTCTTCTCCAGATTTCCCATCTTGTGGCGTTTACCGCTGCGGCATCCCGGAGGGGCTTTCGAGCGTGTTTCGCCAATTCCGGAAATCCGAACTCTTCAGCGGTACGGTTCCCTTTTTTTAGATTGCATTTCCGGCAGGAGAGAGTGAGGTTGGAAACTCGATTGGAGCCTCCCCGGGATTTCGGTACGAGGTGTTCTATTTCCAGGGGAACGTTTCTCGCTCCGCAATACGCGCATTGCCGTCCCCACTTTTCCAGGAGATATTCCCGTACCTCGTACCCCAGAAGTTCTCCCTGCTGGTACTCCGCTCCGGAGATTTCGGGGTTTTGGAGTTTTTGTGTATCGAACCGCACCCGTTCCACTGATACTCCCGAAACGGGAACTCTCTGGGCAAGCCTCCGTACCCAGGTCTCCACGTTAGCTATTCGAGAAACCAGAGAAGGAGGAAGCCAATCTCCCGGCCTCGTGCGGTTATCGAATCTCGGTTCCCGGTATCGGGTTTTCCTGTTCCGTCTGCCGCG
>Ga0334888_1004938_pt1 | contig 11588 bp, 11 predicted proteins | sample GraSluR1_MG_FD_207227 | JGI IMG/M metagenome (GOLD analysis project Ga0334888, IMG submission 207227) | Sludge microbial communities from methane-producing bioreactor in Wageningen University, Netherlands - Granular Sludge_3_08-R1 | ecosystem: Engineered > Bioreactor > Anaerobic > Unclassified ...
TTTCTCAAGGGAGGTGTGAAAGAGAAACGTTCCATGTTCTATGCTTTCCTGGTGGCAGGTCTCACCACACCGTTGGGTGCCTTCATAGCATACCCGCTTGTAAACCGTCTCAACGATAGTCACCTGGGGTTAATGCTGGGCTTTGTTGCGGGGGTATTGATCTATATCGCTGCTTCGCACCTTCTCCCCGAGGCAAGAGGTGAGGAGAAAAAGCACTCCGGTGTGGCCTTCCTGGGAGGTGTAGCACTGGCACTCTTTATCGTATTCTCAAAGATGTTCGGTTAGAGCAACGTCAGAGGGTTGTTGTTCCACACTTCCGCCCTAATGGGAGATGTGATCCGGCAAGTTGAGAGCTCCTCCACAGAGATGGGGTATTCTCTCAAAATCCCTGAACAATTCTTCTCTCAGCGATGGGTTGTGGAGTAGTGCGGAGGGATGTCTCACCGGGTAAATCAGAAAAGAGCCGGAAACATACAACCTGCCTATCTGCTCCTTCGCAGGGGTATGGGTTAACCCGTAGCGATCCAGCAGGTAACATGTAGCGTAATAACCCATTGGAATAATCAAACGGGGTCTCACGATCTCAATCTCCCGGTCAAGATAGATGCTGCAGCGCTCAATCTCCTCCCTTTTCGGCTTTCGGTTGCCAGGGAGTCTGCACTTGATCAGGTTGGTCATGTAGACCTCATCCCGCGAGAGATGAACAGATTGAAACAGTTGATCAACAACAACACCGGTTGGCCCCATAAACATACGCCCCACTCTCTCCTCAGTCTCACCCGGTGCCTGGGCAATAAAGAAGAGAGAGGCATCGGCGTTGCCTTCCCCACAGAGAGCCTGCTCTGTCGATTCATGCAGGGGGCAGCGACAACACGCTTTGATGTCGCGACAAAGGTGACCGAGTGCTCTCTGTTTACGCATCACGGTACGCCAGCACCGCGTTCACGATACCTGAGAGTGAATGTGCGATCTGCTCATCCTGAAAGAGATTGTCGAGCGACCCCTCATCACAGCTTTGTCTGATCTGCTCATTCATGGGTATCTGTGCGATCAGGGGCAGATGAAATTGTTGTGACAGCTTCTCACCACCCCCCTGTCCAAAGAGGTAATATTTCTCATCGGGATGCAGCGAGGGGGTGAACCAGGCCATGTTCTCCACGATGCCCAGCACAGGCACAGAGACGTTTTTGTTGTTGAACATGCCAATCGCCTTGATCACATCATCCAGTGCGATGGTCTGCGGTGTAGTCACCACCACGGCACCAGTGATCTCGTACGACTGCAGCAGGGTCAGGTGTACATCACCGGTGCCGGGCGGGGTGTCAATCACCAGATAATCCAGCTCTCCCCAGTCGGTATCGTTGAGCAGTTGCTTGAGCGCATTCGACACCATGGGCCCTCGCCAGAGAAGTGACTGGGAGGGGTCGATAAAGAAACCGATCGAAATCACCTTGATGCCATACCGGTCAAACGGTTCAATCCATGTCTTCCCCTCTTTCTCCATCGATAGCGGCCGTTGGTTGTTCAGGTGGAAGAGAGTGGGTACCGAGGGACCATGGATATCGGCATCCAGCAGGCCGGTTGCATACCCCTCCCTGGCCAGCGAGAGGGCCAGGCCGGCAGCTACGGTCGACTTGCCTACTCCCCCTTTACCCGAAGCAACGATAAGCAAATTTTTTATATTGGGCAGCCTCGTTTTTTCGAACGGCTTTTTGGCAGTATTACATTGTTCGTTCATCTTCTTTTCTTTTTTATTTTGTTCAGTTTACCTTGTATCAATCGTTTTTGTAAGCCGGACAACCGATCTACGAAGAGGATGCCATCAAGATAGTCAACTTCATGCCAGCCCTATACCCTCTGCTCTTGTAAAGTTACGAATCCAAAATTTTTTATCCTGATAGATCACCTCTCTGATCTCTTTCTCACGGACCAGCTGATCCGGCAGACTGCTATCAGCCCTGTTCTTGCGCAGGATCTCACCCATGGTCTCCTCACGGATGGGATGCACAGCACTCATATTGAGGATATCCTCCCTGGCATCGCCGGTGAAACCGGTATCACTGCCTTCGAAGCCGAGCAGCATCTCGCAGTGCAGTCCGGCATCAGTGTAGATCTGGTAAGCCCTGTTGATGGCTTCCTCATCCGGTTTCTTCACGCTCCGCATTGCAGGGGGCCGCGTAGGAATGGAGAGATAAGCCGTGGAGGGATTGATCGTTGCAATCAGTGAGGCATTATGCTGTAACAACTCAGCGCCATCGTTGACCCCCTCCACCATCAGTGTTTCGGTAGCCAGGATCCCCTTGTATGATGAGGCAAAAGCCAGGAGACCCTCCTTGTAACCCTCAAAGGTGAGCTTGGGATGGGGTCTGTTGATCTTCTTCCATACAGCCTCATCGTTGGCATCCACCTTCACTGAAACCCAGTCGGCCAGCGAGAGGGCATCACGCACCGCTGCATCACCTAGTAGTGATGCATTGGTGATCACAGCAATCGGAATACCGCTCTGCATTAACAGGCGGATCGACTCTTTCAGGTGGATATCAAGTGTGGGTTCACCGTTCGGCACGAAAGTGAGATAGTCAGGCATCCCCTGTAACTTGCTCAGGTGCTCCTCGACCGCTTTGAAAATCTGCTCCGGACTGTAAAACGATTGTCTCTCGAGCGTGTAATGGCGGGTGGCACCCACCTGACAGTAGATACATGCATAGGTACAAATCTTATCCCCAGGGATATTATTGATCCCCAGGCTCTGGCCCAATCTTCTGGAGGGTACGGGTCCGAAACTGATCATCGTTTTTTCTTTTTATCTGGTTCTGTCACTACGACTGGAAAATATGCCGGTGGATGGCAGCAATCTCACCGGCTGCTGCCGAGCGGGGCGCCCACTCAACCACCGTACGGCATTGTAGCATCGCCTCCACCACCGCCGGCTCGAAAGGGATCCTGCCGACAAGGGGGAGATGCTCACTGCGGCACCAAGCCTCAATCACGGCCGTCACCTGCTCATTCAGGTCATACTTATTGATCACCACGACCGACGGAATACCAAACCCATCGGTCAGCTGCTTCACCCTCTTCAGGTCATGAAAACCGGAACGACTCGGTTCGGTGACCAGCAATGCCAGATCGGCACCGCTCATGGCCGAGATCGTGGGACAACCGGTGCCGGGAGGCCCATCAATCAGAATGGTCTCCACACCCATCTGCTCCGACAGCTGACGGGATTGCTCACGCACCACATTGACCAGCTTGCCGGAGTTCTCCTCACCCGGCTCCAGCCGGGCATGGATCATCCAGCCGTTACGGAATGTGCCGGTAGTCCAGTAGCTGCCATTGCTTTCAATCATACTGATGGCATCGGCTGGACAGATGCGCATGCAGAGACGGCATCCGTCACATGATGTCTCAGAGATGGTGTAACGATCCTCCTGATACCGGATGGCATCGAAGCGACAGGCATCCATGCAGGCACCGCATTGTGTACATAGCTGCTGGTCGATTACTGCCTTGGCACCCGTGGAGAAAGGGTGGCGGGAGTGATCATCCGGCTGCAGCAGCAGATGAAGGTTGGCTGCATCCACATCGCAATCGGCGACCGTCAGCTGTTCACCCATGGTTGCCAGTGCCGCACTCAGGCTTGTCTTGCCTGTTCCTCCTTTTCCGCTGATAATGACGATCTGTCTCATATGACTTTCTGTTGAACGATTTGAGTGAGCAGACGGCTGAACATCTCCCGGTAGGAGTCATCCACTGCTGCCGGCAACCCTCCCTCGGCATAGATGCGTGCCACCTCCCGGTCGAAAGGGACCTCCAGCAACAGCGGAATCGACTCCTGCTCCAGCCACCGGTATATCTCATTGTTTCCCAGTCCGGCTCTGTTGATGACCACCCCAAAAGGTTTACCGAGCTGCCGTACGGTGGCAGCCGATAGCATCAGGTCGTGCAGACCGAATGGCGTGGGCTCAGTGACCAGCACCACATAGTCGGCCCTGTCGACGGTTGCAATAAAGGAACATGAGATGCCGGGTGGTGAGTCGAGGAGCACCAGCTCCCTGTCGCCAGCCTCACGAATGGTATGGGTGATGACCGGCACAGGGGTGTAAACCCCCACTTCGGCACGACCTTCGACAAGATGCTGAGCGGCACCGTAAACAGCACGCGTCACTCTGCCCAGGAGCTTGGGATGTTCGGTGATCGCTCCCGCCTGACAAGCATAGCTGCATGCACCACAATCGTGGCACAGATCGGGAAGGACCTGAATCATTCTCTTCTCCTGCAGGTAGAGGATGGCATTGTAACTGCAATATTCGTAGCATTTCCCGCAGAAGGAACATTTCTCCGGATCAATCACCGGCACTTGTTGATAGACTTCATCAACCTGTTCCTCCTCACCGGCAATAAACTCCGCGACATTGGGCTCCTCCGCATCACAGTCGGCCAGCGCACAATCGATGCCCTTCTGTGAGGCTACCCAAAAGAGGTTAGTGGAGACAAATGTCTTACCGGTACCTCCCTTACCACTGGCTATGGCGATCTTCATCCTGTCTTTTCTTTTTTCGATTTGTTATCTGCACATACAAAACTGCCTTTTGCTACTCCCAGCCTGTCGGCAATCACCTCGCACTTCACCATCAACAGATAGTAAATATCACCCCTGGGGGCATCAATCAACCCCTCCAGATTGCCCTGGCCTTTTGAGATCACCAGATCGGCTTCATTGTAGAGTTGTTGAAAGGCGTGAGAACACTTCTCCGGCAGGGTTGAAGGCGCATCGTAACCGTTGTCAATCACCTGTGCCACCTCTTCCATCCCTACCTGGGCGGCATCTCTCCGGGTGGCATCGTTGATCACCGGTGCCCCTCGCACGACATACCATATATTGGGGTGACGAAAGGTTTCGATGAACAGCTTGTCAAAGACAATCTCGCCGGCATTATCGCCCAGGTAGAGGACCGTCCCGGCTTCAGCCAGCCGCCGTCTGAGCCGTCCCACATGATTGATAGCGAAAGGGCTATCCAGCACCTTCGCTATCGTTTCTTCCAGATCATGGTGATCACTCACCCCATAATCGATGATGTTCCCGGCAACCGCCAGTCGCAAAGCTGTTTCGAAGGGATCATCCGATTGGTCAATCATCTCCCTGAACATCGCATACTCACCGAGCAGGCGCTCGTTGCTCTCATATTTGATCTGTTCGTAAAGATCGGCCACGCCACTCTTCTCTCTGAAGAGACGATAGAGCTCTCTTGAGAGAGTGGGGACTGAAAAACCGGAGATCCCATTGTGAAAGAGTGAGAACAACTCAGCGGCAAGCGCTTTTTTCTCAGTAGCAGTGAGTGTATGCTTCTCAATCAGTCGCTCGAAGGTGCGGGCAAAGCAAAAATAACATCTGTAATCAGCTTCCACCTGACCTACCCTGCTAGTGGTCACAGGCATTGATGCCTGTGACCAGCGATTGTTGGAAGTGATCGGTAACCAGCTCCCGCGGGCTTTTATACTCGGCACCCACGTGTATCCTGATTTGCTGTTGTTCAAACAGATGTATGGCTTTTTGTCCGATACCGGCCGCGATCACCACGGTGACGCCCCTTTCCGAGAGCCATGCGGGCAGCAGACCGGGTTCATGCGGGGGAGGTGTCACCAACGTCTCGTTCTGTATGGTTCCATTCTCTGCTTCAATAATTGCAAACTGCTGACAATGGCCAAAGTGCTGACAGAGTCTTCCCTCTTCCAGGGGTATTGCGATAACCTGCCTCATCCCATTCGTCTTCTACAGGATCCGTCTCTTCTTCTCATTCTCTCGCCTTGACCTTGTCCCTGGCTCATGCCTCTACCGGCCCCCTGTCGGAAAGGAGCATTCATCTCGGCTCCTGCAGGAGCATTAAAATTGTTGGACTCTCTGTTCGACGGGTTACAACGTCCCCGTCCTCTTCCACTCATGGCGCCCTCTCCATCTGGGCCTTTTTTGTTAAATCCTGGCATAATTTTCTTGTTTTACTTGTTTTACTTGTTTTACTTGTTTTGTCTGATCATTTGAATCACCTCTTCCACACTTCTCTGCCGCTCATCCAGCGGAATCATCTCTATCCCGAGCTGCTGAACAACCGACGCTGCCTTGCCACCCAGATGCCCTGTGATGATCTTTTCGGCTCCTTTCGATGCGATCAGCTGTGCCGAGGCAGGTCCTGCTCCCTCGTTATTATCCCTGTTGGGATTATTAACAACTTCTACCGATTCGCTTTCGGTATCATAAATGATAAAACAGTTGCAGCGTCCGAACCGCTTGTCCGGGAGAGATGTCAGCTCCTTACCGGATGATGTGATGGCTACTTTCATAGGATAATCTTTTTCTTGGTTGATGACAGAGATCGCCTTCAACGGCGACATACAAAATTACACAGCAAATGTAATGAACATATGTTCAATATGCAAATGAAATCTTCTCTTTTTTCATTCCACAAACAAAAAAAATGAAGGATGGCCATAAAACAGCTTACCGAAGGGGTTGAATTTCACATTTTTTGATTATTTTCGCAGTCGGTTACGAATCACAGTTTACTTCATACTGCTCTGCAGGAGAGCAAATACTGCGGCTTGCCTGTCGTTGGAGGGATAAACCTATCTTCCGGGGGATCAGCAGGGTAAATCAAAAAAAAACGACATGGAACAGAAACAGACGGTCGTCATGGGCGACAAACTCTATCGATATTTTTTTATCGGCGGCATTGTTACGGTCCTCACCCTGGGGTGCATGTGGGGCGCCATCAATCTCCTGCTGATCGGACGGGAACATACGTTTCACGGTATCGACTACTCCTGGGTACTGGCACATGGCCATGCCATGGTTTTCGGCTTCGTGGGCTTTTTCATCATGGGATTCAGCTACCATGCCCTACCCCGCTTCAAGGAAACCTCTCTCTGGAATCCCACCCTCGCCTTCTCAGTATTGCCCCTGATGGCAGTGGGTATGCTGCTACAGGCTGTAGCCCACGTGATCGCTCCAAGGCCTCCCTATCTGCCACTCGGTATCCTTGCTGGAACGATCCAGGTGGCTGCGGTACTGATCTTCGTGCAGGTCCTTCAACGCACCCTGGGGAAGAGCAAGGTGCAGCATCCGTTCGACCCATTTCTCAAGGCAGCACTGGGGTGGCTCCTGCTGGCAGTGATCCTCAATCCGCTGATCTTCACTCTCTTTGAGTCGGCACCCGACCAGGACTCCTTCCTGTTTCGCGTCTCCTCTTTCAATATCCCCTACCGGGATATCCAGATGCTCGGAGTTGCTGTGGTAATGATACTGGGTATATCACTACAAATCCTGCCCCATGGCTATGGACTGAGACAACCCTCCGCCCGCTGGCGGAAATTCATCCTGTGGGGAACAAATGGAGCCATTATCCTGGGAATCGCTACCTTTCTGGGGGGTATGCTCACGGGGAATCACTGGTGGCACGCGGCCAGTGTCATCTCCTATCTGCTGTTGCTGACGATTGCCATCGGTACCCCCCTCCAGTACCGTCTTTTTGGAAAAAACAGGGGAAACAACAGCGACAGGGGCCTGAAATTCATCCGTGCGGCTTATGTCTGGCTGATCGTGGCAATGTTGTTGCTTGCCTTCGGACCCTTTTACATGTTTGGGATCTATCTTCCCATGACAGGAGGAGAAAATCCTTTTTCCCATGCCTATTTCGGGGCCTATCGCCATGCCCTTACCGTCGGTTTCATCACCATGATGATCGTAGGAGTTTCTGCCCGCGTGGTACCCCATTTCTCGGGAATCGATTCCGCAAAAACCCGGTCACTATGGCTGGTCTTCATCCTGCTCAACCTGGGCAACCTGCTGCGCATCACCTCACAAATCACCACTGATTTTCAGCCGGCAGCCTTTGACATCATCGGATTCTCCGGTTTTATCGAGGTGACCGCTCTTGCCATCTGGGGGGTAGATCTGATCGGAAACATCAGGGCAGGCAAGCGGGGAGGGCCGCTCTCGGTTCCGCAGGAACAGGAAAAAATATTGGACTAACTGCCGACAATCGCCTCCGTCAGCTCCTCCCTGGTAAAGCCCGCAAAGAACCGGCTGGTATCCATCCCCGAGAGCGCTGCCATCACTTCACCGGGCGAATACCTTACACCCTGAAGCTGCTCCTCCAGCGGCCCCAGGTCAGCCTCCCGGCCGAAGAAAGTGCCAAAGAAACGAATATCAGCAATGCGCCCCTTCCGCAGGTTCAGGAATACCTGCACTTTACCCCCTGCAAAACGACGCTCGCGAACCACCTCAGCCACCGGATTGGATCCGAAGTTCCATTCCCAGTTACCGAACTTCTCACGGCGTACCTGCTCGATGGCCTGCAGCTCCCCGTCACTGAAATGATACTCCACCATCTCGGGGTAGCGTTGTTTCATGTGAGCCAGGATCCTGTCGGCGAACTGCCGCACGGTGATCCTCTCCGGCAGGTTGGGCAAGATGTTGTCCACACGGCTCCGTACCGACTTCACCCCTTTCGCCTCCACCCCCTCCCGTGAGCCATCCAGTGCCCGAGAGAGCACGCTCAGGTCGGTGTCGAACAGCAGGCAGCCATGGTGCATCACCCGCCCTTCGTGATAAGCCTGAGCATTGCCACAAATCTTCTTCCCGTCAATGGTGATGTCGTTGCGGCCGGAGAACTCGGCCCTCACCCCCAGTGTGCCCAATGTCTCGATCACCGGTTGCGAGAAGGTTTTGAAGTCGAACGACTCCTCCCCCTCCCCTTCGTCGGAGATGATGGTGTAGTTGAGGTTGTTCAGGTCGTGGTAGACCGCACCTCCTCCGGTAATGCGCCTCACTACGTGTATCCCCTGTTCCCTCACATAATGACTGTTGATCTCGGCCAGGGTGTTCTGGTTCTTGCCTACAATGATAGCCGGCTCGTTGATCCAGAGGATAAAGATCTTGTCAAACTGTCGCAGCTGCTTGAAACAATACTCCTCCTGCGCAATGTTGTAATCCGGTTTGTGGCTGTTGCTGACGATATAGATCATCGTTATGTTAGTATGTTATTACGTTGTTAGGTTAATCCCGAAATTTCGAAAGCGGGAGAGCTATACACCTAAAAACGGTTATACCTGCAAAGATGAAAAAGAAGACCGATTATCCACCCTACAAAAGTGCCAACCGGTCTTCTTCCAAATATATTTGATCAATCAAGTCTCTGCGGGTGAAGGAATCATTTCTTTTTCTTTGGAATATGGACCGCTTCACCCAGTACATCATTGAACGCTTCAATCAGCGCTTCCGAGTAGGTGGGGTGTCCGTAGATGGTATTCACCGCCTCATTCACGGTAATCTCCATCTCCATGATAAGCGATGCCTGGGTAATGATTTCCGCTGCAGAAGGACCAATGATATGGACACCCAGCACTTCACCATAACGATTGTCGGCAATCACCTTCACGAAACCAACCGCGTCACCCGAGGCGAGTGCCCGCCCATTGGCGGCAAAATGGAACTTGCCGATACGGATATCTTCGTATTTCTCCCGTGCCTGCTCCTCGGTCATACCCACCTGGGCCACCTCGGGAGAGGTGTAGACCACGGAGGGTGCCGAAAGCAGGTTCACCTTGCGGTGATTGCCTTTCACCGCATTCTCGGCAGCCACCTCACCCATGCGGAAGGCGACGTGTGCCAGCATCTTGATGCCGTTCACATCGCCGGGGGCGTAGATGCCCTTTACACTGGTCTCCATATACTCGTTCACCTTGATCTTACCCCGTTCAATCTCGGGCTTCACCTCACCCAGTCCCTCCAGATCGGGTGTACGACCAATGGCGATGAGCGCCTTGTCGGCGATCACCGGATCCTTGCCCTCGATACGAATCTCCAGCTTGTCACCCTTGTCCACGATCTCGGTGATGCGGGTGGAGGTCATCACCTCTATCCCTTTCTTCTTCATGTGGCGGAGCAACTCTGCCGACACCTCCTGGTCGAGCGTGGGTACGATGCGATCCATCATCTCGATGATGATCACCTTCGATCCCAGACCCGCGAACGACTGTCCCATCTCGGTACCGATCACGCCTCCACCGATCACGGCAAGTGTACCGGGTACCTCTTTGACGGCCAGCAGTTCATCGCTGGTGAGTACCTTTTTGCTCTCGATGCCCGGGATGTTGATCCTGGAGGCTTTTGAACCGCCCGCCAGAATGATCTTATCCGCCTTGATGATCTGCGAGTCGTTCACCACCACGTCGTGGTTCTTGTTGATGCGTCCCACACCCTGGTAGATATCCACGCCATTGCTTTTGAGCAGGGAAACGACGCCGCTGGTGAGCTTTTTCACCACGCCGTTCTTGTACTCCTGCACCTTTTCCATATCGATTCTGATCATGGTGCTATCGATGATGATACCCCTCGATGCCGCTGCCTGGATATGCTCGATGATCTCGGCATTCTTCAGGTAGGTCTTGGTGGGGATACAGCCCACATTGAGGCAGGTGCCACCAAAAGTACCCTTTTCCACGATGGCCACCTTGGCACCCAGCTGCGCCGCCCGGATGGCAGCCACATAACCGGCGGGACCGCCACCGATCACTACCACCTGATAGTTGTCTTCCAGGCGGATCATCCGCTTCTCCTCATCGCTCTCCTTCGCTCCGGTATCTTCAATTACCTCCGGCATCAGTGTCTCTACCGATTCGTTCTCCGAACCGATATAGCCAATCACCTCGGTCACCGGCACGGTTTCACCGTCCTGGTGTACGATCTTCAGCAGGATACCGGTTGCCTCAGCCTCGAGCTCCATACTGGTCTTGTCGGTCATGATCTCAAGGATGATCTCCCCCTCTTTGACGGGATCGCCCTCTTTCTTCAACCATTTTACTATTTGCCCCTCGGTCATGTCGATACCAGCCTTGGGCATGATGATTTCAAAAGCCATATTTCTGTTTTTTCTTGTTTATATCAAAAGGGTCATCGGGTTCTCCAGCAACGCTTTCAGGTCGGTCATGAATTTGGCGGCGGTGAGGCCGTCAATGATCCGGTGGTCGCTGGTGAGGCTCATCTTCATGATGGGACGAATCGCCGCCTCACCATTTACGGGTACAATCCGCTCCTGTGTGGAAGCCACACTCAGGATGGCAGCATTGGGCTGGTTGATGATGGCAGTGAACTCATCCACGCCATACATCCCCAGGTTGCTGATCGAGAAGGTACTCCCCGCCTGTTCATCGGGCAGCAGCTTCTTGGAGAGGGTGCGTTCCGTGAGATCCTTGATGGCCACCACGAACTCGCTCAAGCTCATCCTGTCGGCATTCTTCACTACCGGTACCAGCAGACCCTCATCCATACCAACCGCCATCCCCAGGTTCACATAGTTGTGGTAGGTAATCTCGGTCCCCTCCCTGTTGAGGCTGGCGTTGATCTGCTTGTGTTTCATCAGCGTCTTCACCACCGCCACGGAGATCAGGTCGGTCACTGTCAGTTTCTTCCCCGTTTTCTCCTTGACAGGTTCGATGAGCTGCTTGCGCAGGGCCAACAGATTGGTCATATCCACCTCCCAAGTTTGGATGAAGGAGGGGATGCCGAAGTAGCTCTCCATCATCCGCTTGGAGAT
>Ga0334888_1004950_pt1 | contig 11564 bp, 8 predicted proteins | sample GraSluR1_MG_FD_207227 | JGI IMG/M metagenome (GOLD analysis project Ga0334888, IMG submission 207227) | Sludge microbial communities from methane-producing bioreactor in Wageningen University, Netherlands - Granular Sludge_3_08-R1 | ecosystem: Engineered > Bioreactor > Anaerobic > Unclassified ...
ATCGCTTTTTCATAGGGAACCTACGTCCTGTACGACCTGAAGAAGAGGAGGAGGCATTTCGAGGAGCTAGCGAGCTTTTCAACAAACTGGCTCCTGTTGCTTTTGGTGCAGAGTTTAGAGTGCAACCACAGGGCAGTACATTTACTGTACTGGTGCGCTTGCGCTGGGCCTGCTACTATCGAGTTTTCCCAACATTCAAGCAACAGCTTGAACATCAAAGAAGGCAAACTGCTGAAGAAAAAACAGAAACTTCTGGCAATCTACAGGCAGAGAATGAAATCGAAGCCGCAATAGAAGAAACAACAGATACGGACGATAACCGCCCCAGTAGTAGCGTTTCCCCTGAAGTCACAGAAACAGTCAAAGATCGCCGTAGATCACGCGAGGCCAAAGACAGCCTTTTCATTCGATTCAAGAAGATAAAATGCGAAGCCGTTGGAGCTATCCGCATTCAAATTGATACAAATGACGCTGAATGGTTAATTGATATTGCCGATCTGCGAAACGCTGTCGATACCGAACTTCAGCGAGCACAGGCGATGGCGTTAGCAGATCCAGATAATCTCAGAACTGCTGGTGGTCCTGACGATTCCGTGCAAGTCCCTGAGACCGTTCTGCAGGATGTAAGCGGTCGAGCCTACTACAACTTTTGCAGAGCTCTCAATACACAAGTCGTTCCTAAGTGGGCTTGGAAGGTGGAGGTAACATCTCGCCTGAGTGATGTGACAGAAGATCTTAGCGAACGACTGCTCATGATTAGGTTTACTAACATAACTCCTGTTTTTAAGCCTCGATATGAGCAAGCATCCAATTTTGAGACTTTCATGTTTGAAGTCGAAGCGGGATTTGCGTTTGAGAGATGTGAGCCATTTGAATTTGCTCTAGCCCCACGTGGTTTTCGATATGACCCGTATATTCTTGCTAGAGGTTTCAACTGTAACATCCGACGTGCAGACAAGAACGACTCCTTCCAACTGGTCACTACCACAGTGCCCCTCTATCGTCAACTCCGCTATCAGACACAAACGCAACCAGCAGCACAATTTGCTGATCTTGCTCGAGATCCAATACCAGTCCTGGAAGCTATTCTTGTAGGAATGCAAGAGTATTTAGGAGACTGGGAACAACGCGAGCAGTATTACTCTGCGCAATCCTGGTGGAATATAGACTATCAAGCCGAATATGATCGCGACAGACGAATTTTTGAGCAAGAGATCGAGCGTTTTCGTGCAGGGTTAGAGTTGATAAGGGACAACGCTGACGTGAGACTTGCATTCCAGCTCACAAACGAAACCTTCCGGCGAGGTCCTAAAAAAGCATGGAGGCTCTTTCAGATCGTGTTTTTAGTGAGCCAGATTCCAGGCATAGCGGTCCTGGCTGATCCGGCACTTGCTGATACTACTGAACGGAGAGTCGTGGACATTATCTACTTTCCAACCGGAGGGGGCAAGACGGAAGCATACTTGGCTGTAATTGTCTTCCATTGTTTTTTCGACCGCTTGCGTGGCAAGAAAGCCGGTATCACTGCATGGACCCGTTTTCCTCTACGCCTCCTTACCCTTCAGCAGACACAACGTGTGGCCGATGTAATTGGTTTGGCCGAACTCGTGCGGCGAGAACAGACACAAGAGCCTCGATTATCAGGTAGAGGCGTTGCCGGGTTTGCCGTTGGCTATTTTGTTGGATTAAACGCGACTCCCAACAAGCTGTCACCTCCACGCCCTGGTCAGATTGGGGAACCAGACTGGGAAATTGCTCAGGACCCAAATGAGCGTCAGCGATGGAAGAGAATAGCCACTTGCCCATCCTGTCGCACTAACACGGTGATTGTAGATTTTGATGAAAAGAGTGTTCGCTTACGTCATCGGTGTACACAACCCAACTGTAGATTCGAGAACGGTTATTTACCCGTCTATGTGGTAGACAACGAGGTATATCGCTACTTACCGTCTGTTGTTGTAGGAACAATTGACAAACTAGCAGGTATTGGTAACCAAGCCAAAATGTCACTTATGCTTGGGCAAGTCGAAGGACGCTGCAAGTTACACGGCTATTATGCCGGCAAATGTTCGCAGGATGAGTGCGATGACCCAAGCCAATTAGTGCGTGAAGTTCCAGGAGGGATTTCTGGCCCCACCTTGTTTGTGCAGGACGAGCTTCATCTTCTGACAGAGGGGTTAGGGACCTTTGACTCGCATTACGAGACTTTCGTCCAAAGGCTTATGCAAGAGTTCGGTCAAGCCCAACCTATTAAGATAATTGCATCATCGGCCACTATTGAGGCTTTTCAGCGGCAGGTAGAACACTTATACGGTCGTGTTCCAGAAGAGGCCCGTGTCTTCCCTGGACCAGGGCCAGCATTAGGGGTTTCATTCTATGCTCAGACTCTTAAGTACCCACAACGACTGTTTATAGGGATCATTCCTCATAACAAGACAATATTCAACTCAATATTGGAGCTGATCCAGTACTATCATGAAGTCATCCAAGACCTGCGAACCCTGCCCTCCGGCGAGCCGAATCCCTATGGTGGCATGATCATACCAGGAACACAAGACTGGAGACAATTGCTTGATTGGTACGCCACTTCAATAACATACTTTTTGGCTACCCGCGACTTGCATTCAATTAAAACGGATCTTGAGGCAGCGGTCATTCCTGACTTGGAACAAAAAGGCTACCGTCCGTTACTTATTTCCGAACTGACGGGCAGTGTTGGCACATCCGAAGTCGCAGCTACACTCGAACGGTTGGAGCGCAAATCTCCCCCACCGCCTGATGTTGTGCTTGCTACTAGCATGATTAGTCATGGTGTAGATGTAGATTACTTGAATGCTATCATTTTTTATGGGATGCCCGCAAAAGTTGCAGAATACATCCAGTCATCAAGTCGGGTAGGGCGTACCCACGTGGGTCTCGTTTTTATGTGCTTACATCCTGCACATGAGCGATATCAAAGCCACTATACCTACTTTTCTAAATTCCACGAATTCCTAGGACAACTTATTGAGCCTGTGGCGATCAATCGGTGGTCACGCTTTAGTGTGACCCGCACTCTGCCAGGGCTATTCATGGCGACTATGCTGCAACTGCTTGCCTCGCGCTCAGGGCAAAAAAGTCGAGGGCTGTATACCCGTCTTGATTTCGTTAAAAAGCAGATACGCGATGGCGCTATCAAATTTGACGATTTTATTCCGTTATTGGAAGAGGCCTATCAAGTCGTGGGGGTTGACTCTCCTGCTGCTAACGCTTTCCGGGAGGAGATTCGTCTACGGGTAGAACAATTCTTTGATCAAATTGTGAATGCAGGCGCTAATATAGAATGGGTATCTGATGCACTAATACCAACCCCCATGCGTAGTTTGCGAGATGTAGACGAGCAACTGCTCGTCGAATTGGATGATAACGGTACACGTTGGGCCATCCGCACGTAGGAGAATGGCAATGGGCAGAAAGATGGAGCGTAGTAAAAGGTCAGTGCTTTTTGAACATCTACCCGGACAAACTTATGATTTTGAGCGCACAGGTGTAATTGCTCGAACAACCCATATAAGAGGTAGACCCAATGCTGACCTTAACTTAAATCTCGTAATTGCAGCCATTGAGGATGAGGTTAGGGCTTGGCCTCCAGAGCAACGCCGCTCATTTCCTAATCCTCTGACTACAAAAGCAAACTCTTTTATCCTAATTGATCCATTGAGCGTATCGGCGGAAATGTTTCCGAGGGTCTTTTGGTGTAAGAAATGTGGCCGGATTTACGATTACACTGGTGATACTAAATCTAGTGGTGCTCCTGCATCCGCTAATTGCCCAAAATGCAAAAAGGGGAAATTGACTCAGTTAAGATTCGTTCGCGTACACCGGTGTGGCGCGCTATTACCTCTTACTCCACCTCCCTGTCGCAAGTGTAAATCAAAAGCAAACATGGTGCTTGATACACGAGGTAGTGAGCGTATTTCAAACTTTCGATGGCTCTGCCTCAAGTGCAATATAACTTCAAGTGTTTTCGGAGGATCATGTCCGCAATGTTCATGGGACACACCGATCCCTAACATTAGGGACCCCAAAACCATGAGTATCGAAGTGCATCGGGCTGGCTCCACGTTCTATCCACACCATGTCACTTTGCTTAACCAACCAGGAAGTAAGTTGAGTGCATTTTTGGGCATTTCTGAATGGCCTGAAATCGCTGCCGCATCTTATCTTAAATTTCCAGAAATTGCAGACAAACCCCTACTGGATTTCGTGCGTTACATTTCGCCAAACTCCAATGGTGAGGTTGAGTTTACAGATACCGATAAGGCGAACTTAAGGGCTAAAGGATACAGTGATGCGCAAATTGAAGTGTTTCAACAGATGCAGGCACAATTGAGACCCAAGAGAAGGCGGGAAGCTACCCCAGCTATCATTGCCACTGCTCTCACTGAGCGAACGGGTGTAAAACGGGAGGTTTGGATCAGTGCAGGACAGGACATGCTCGAGGCAGTGCTTCCAATGCAGACAGGAAATGTAAGGCTACTTTCCGACAGAAGCACAGAGACAGGGTCGAACAAGGCATATAATCTGGCACAGCGAATGGGGCTGGACAGAGTAGCTCTTATTGCAGACTTCCCAATTACTACTGCTACTTACGGCTATAGTCGTGTTGATTATCAACCTGGTAAGTGTTACATTAATCCATTTCCACCCGATCGGGATCACGGAGGCAAATTCCCTATCTTTGTTGATCTACTACAGGCTGATGCTGTTATGTTGCGCTTAGACGCTGATCGCGTGTGCCGGTGGCTCGAAGCAAATGGTTGGCAGGTCAAGTTACCTAGGGGCACTGGCCAAGATCCACTACGACGCCAGGCATACTTTGTGGAGTTGTTTGACAATGTGCAGCTTCGAGAAACCATTTCTAATAGCAATCCTAACGTGCGTATGGTCTTTGGCTTGTTACACACTTTAAGCCATATATGTGTGCGACGTGCCGCTCTTCTTTGTGGCCTTGACCGCACGAGTTTGAACGAGTACGTGTTGCCAAGAACACTGTCATTTGTTGTCTATAGCAGCCATCGTTTTGGGGCAACAATTGGGGCCTTAACGGCTTTGTTTGAGCAATCTCTTGCCGAGTGGCTAACACAAGTAGTCGATAGTCGTTACTGCGTGTACGATCCAATGTGTGCCGATCAAGGAGGGAGTTGCCACGCCTGTATGCACCTTGCAGAGATTAGCTGTCAGTTTTTTAACCTGAATCTTGGGCGTTCATTCCTGTTCGGTGGCCGTGATCCAGAACTGGGAGAAATCAGAGTCGGATACTTTGATCCCTCACTTGCATGAGCAATGAAGCTGCCATTGGGGACATCAAACGTACAACTTGTCATTACAGCCCCTGAACCTAATGGGATTCGAATAGCTCATGAGGTCGGGGCACGAACAACTCTAGGGGTGCTGACTACCTTGATTGCTCAAGCAAAGCACACTATTGTTCTCGCTGCCCCCTTTATGCAACCACGCGAGGGGTTAAGCAAAGATCCTCTAGCAAGTGCGCTTGCCAGTGCACTCAAACGCGGCGTGATTGTAGATTTGGCGAGTACCCGTGATAGTCTCGATACTCTGGACCGCGACAAACTCCGAAATATCGCTAAGAAATACATTCGGTTTTTTCAACCCTCCGCCAACTACCAAGATGCAACGAAATTAGGGCTTCATGCGAAGTTCTGTGTTGTTGATGCCCAGTACGCTTATATTGGAAGTGCGAATTTGACCCAACCCGGACTGCAGCAGCACTTCGAAATGGGTGTGTTAGTACGAGGTAACATAGCTGCTCAGATAGAGGAATTGTGGCACTATCTGGTAGAAAAAGGTTTCTTTGTAGAAGTAGAAACCTGACGACGTGTCTCCGTTCGTGAGGTGATGTCCGTATAATCCTGTAAATTGGGTGGCGTGAGTTACACTTTCTTCAAGGCAAAACAAGAAAGAAAGGTAACACACGCCATGAGCATATGTGCGATTCCTAGACATCATTTCACTTTTCTGAGTTGCCGTGTGTTTTGTAACTGACGTTCCCCGGCCTCATCGAAAAGCAGATCGATTTCTTCTGAGAATGGTGTTTTGTCAAACAATTCGCAGCATCGGTCCATGGGTGTCTTGCCTAGCGAACCATGAACACGTTGCCAGTTGTAGTAAAACTGCCACTGCTCCAACTTATCCTGTAAATCAACATCTTCCAGGGTCACCGTGGGGTAGAACTCAGCGAGAACGGTCTTCTGCGCACGCTCGACCTTGCCATTAAGACGCGGTGTGGCAGGACGGATTGGCCGGAATTTGATCCCCCAGTCCAGAAGCAAATCCTGAACCTTATAAGCCGTAAACTCACGTCCGTTATCGGTCTGAAATCGCTGGATTGGAAATGGCATTTGCTCAGCCACACGGTCGATGAATTCGATGGTATGGGCAGCTGTTCGACGGGAAAACAAGGCTACGACTAGAAAACGCGAACAGTCATCTACTGCTGTGTACTGATACAGTCCTGGCGCAATTTTGCAGGTGTCCATCTGGACGCGGTCTCCAGGTACCGGTCGCTGGTAGCGTTGGTAACGTTGTTTGCGACGGAACTGCATGAGAGGAGGAACGTTGTGCTGTTGCAGCACCCTCTGGATGGTCGCGAGCCCCAGCTGGCAGTCATACAGTCGTTTGAGTTCATTTTGAATACGGCGAGCTCCCAGATGCCGTGTCCGTCTTAGTTCCAGTATCCACTGGGTTTCCTGCTCGAATACCTTGCGGTTGGGGGAACGATGTGGCCGTCGACTCCGGCTGCGAAGACCTGCTTCACCCTCAGCCTGGTAGCGTTGCAGCCATTTTCTCAATGTTGGACGAGATATGCCGCAGCGACGACACACGAACCCGGCATCGCCCGTTTCTTCATACAACCTGATCCACGTCAATCGTTTTTTGATTTCGTTGTCCATGTCCTCATTCTACAACTTGAAACGATGTTTGTGAATCACACAAGCAACACCATACCACCGAGTGAGGAAGCTCGCCACCCATTACGCGCGTTTTTGCGGGAAGGCATGTCCAGCAGCGCGCAGCCGAGCAGTGAACTGCTGCGCTTGGCGGCCCAGGTGGTCGTGCAGGAGATGCTCGAACAAGAAGTGACCGATTTTCTAGGACGCGAACGGTACGAGCGGCGCGCGGAAGGGGAAGGCGGCTATCGCAATGGCTATGAGCCGGGTCGCATTCGGAGCGCCGAAGGCGAAATCGACGTGCGCGTGCCCCAGGTGCGGGAGAGTGACTACCCGTACCGGTCGAAGCTGATGGAGTTTTTGCGCGGCAACAGCTGTCAAATTACGGACGAGTCTGGTTCATCCGAAGGTTTGGTGCATCACGGGGGATGGAGTACCCGCAGGCGCAACAGGTCGAATTTGGCTCGCCCGTACATCATGCGCTTGATAACCTTCAAACGGTTAACCTGCCCCTCCACCTGGCCACTACTCCATTCAAAGGTGAGCGCCGCCCGGACTGCGGCATAATCCCGCTTAAGGGTACGAGCAAAGTGACGCATCGCAGAGATATCACAGGCGAGCGTATCGGCTAGCCACTGGTCCAGGGAATCGGCTTGACGTTCTTTGAGTAATTCCATAAAGCGTTGCGCCAAAGGGTAGACTGCTGCTGCTTCGGAACAGCAAGCACACAAAGCTTCGCGCAGTATGGTCTGCTCCTTAGTCAAGTTTTCGGGATCGCGTACCAATAACCACATTGCTTGTCTCGGTGACAGGGGGACAGGTCCAGGTTGAAGACAAGGCGTCGGTGGTGAGAGACGCGGCCAATCCGTGAATTTGCGAAGGGCGCGATAGACACTCATGTAACTGCCGGTGTACCCTTGTGAACAGATCTCGCGCCACAACTGCTTGCCATTCCAACAGCCTTCCGCCCAACGGTGTTGGATGTAGGGAAGAAAAGGGGCGACCGATGAGGTGTTTTGGGGCGTAATTCGCTGAGGGAGTTCATCCAGCACGCGATAGTGAGCCACGGTCTGACGATGCAGATGTAACTGGCGAGCGATGGTGCGTGTACTTTTCCCCTGAGCAGCTAGCGCCTTGACCTCATCGAAAAGAACCTGGCGATGCGTGGTTTCGGGATGACTGTTGTTTTCCGGTGAAGGGTGTGTTTCCGGCTGTTCTGCAGTTGTCGCCAGTGCAGCCTGGAGATTGTGCGCCTGCTTCGTAGCATCCCGTAGCTTTTTGGGATGCTGCGCCAATACCCGCTGCACTGTATCACCCAGATTTTTGAGCAAGTGCCAACGGTCAGCGATCTGGACAGCTTGGGGTGCCCCTTGGCTAATGCCTGCACGATACTCGCCAGACCGGTCCCGACTGACGATTTCTACTTCAGGGTGTGCTCGCAGCCAGTTGGCCAGTGTTTCCGCCGTGCGATCTGGTAACAGATCGATCGGTCGATGATGTTCCAGGTCCACCAATACCGTACCGTATGTGCACCCTTTCCTGAATGCCCAATCATCCACACCGAGAATGCGAACCTCTGGCGGTGGCGGAGTTGGAGCCTGACGCAAGATCGTGAGCAACGTATCGCCGCAGATGGGCATATTCAAAAGGTGAGCTACACGTGCCCCAGCCTCGGCACTCAATTCGAACGCGATAGCACGAAACACCGAGGTCAAGCGTATAGTGCGCTGCCCATGGACCGGCACCAAGTGTGGAATGCGCTCGGCGAAAGTCTTGTGAGTACACGCCGTATTGGGGCAACGAAAACGGCGCACACCCAGGATCAAGCGTATTTTGTGCCCGGTGCAGGACAGATCACGCGGTGACCGGGCGTAATAACTATGAACACGGCTAGAGGAATGGCCACAATACGGGCATTTGGCAGTGGGCGCGAGGCTGTGCGCATGGACAATCAGCACCTCATCGTGCTCATCCACCCCATCAATGGCAAAACCGGGCAAAGCAAATGGGATCGTGTTTTCTCGGGCCATGGAATCGATAGACTGGAAGTCGTTGTTTCATCACATGTTCCCATGGTCCATCTTTTCCCTTGTAGCACCAAACTCTCGGATGAGCCATTATCGCCCGTAAAATGACAACAGCGACGTCTTGGAATATCTGGTGGTCCAAATGTATACGCGGGGCTTATCCACGCGGGACATCGAAGCAGCGCTGCGCGATCCAGCGACCGGCGAGACGGTGTTGAGCAAAAGCGCGGTGAGTGACCTGACTGACCGGCTGTGGGAGGAGTATGTCGCCTTCTGCCAACGCGATTTGTCCGGGGTCCAGGTGGAATACCTGTTTATGGATGGGCTGTACGAAGGGATGCGGCTGCATAAAAGCCGCCAGGAAGCGATCCTGGTCGCCTGGGGCATCTGTCGGGACGGGCGCAAGGTGCTGCTGCATCTGGCCCTGGGCAACAAGGAAAGCGAAACCGCCTGTACCGCCTTTGTACGCGACATGATCCGCCGCGGGCTGCCGGTCCCCACGCTGGTCGTGACCGATGGTGCGCCCGCCCTGATCGCAGCGGTAGAAGCGGCCTGGCCGCACAGTCTGCGCCAGCTGATCCTTGTGTATGGTGTTCTGAAGTCTGGGCAACCCTTTGACCCGCACTACCGTGCCCGTCTCTTGGCTGCCCCTTGACTTTCAACACGGTATCTTTTCCGTCGTCTTGACCGACTGGCTGTCAATACTCCCGGCGCTGGGCGTGGCCTCGCCTCCCATCTGGCGTTGCAGTTGTTCGCGTCAGGCATCGTTCATGCGCGCCCAGGTGCCATCTTTGCGCCAGGTGTTGAAGTAGTGGTAGACCGTCCCTTTGGGCGGAAAGTCATGCGGCAGCTGATTCCACTGACAGCCAGTCTTCAGCACCTAAAAGATGGCGTTCAGCACCTCGCGCATGTTCACGGTGCGGGGCCTGCCACCCCGTTTGGCGGGGGGAATGAGCGGTTCCACAAGCGCCCATTCTTGGTCGTTCACATCGCTGGGGTAGGGTTTTCTCTCGCTCATACCCCCAGTCTACCCACTGGTCTCTCACTTTTCAAACGGCCTCTCAATGATCAGCCCGACCGTGATCACTTCGCTGTCACTCATTTCTGGCGCAGGACCACTCGCCCGCAACGGGTCCCCCAAGCGCGCTGTCACACGCTGGTAGGCATCGTCCACCAACACATACCAGGTCGTAATGGTATCCGTCCAGCTCTGTTCTGTGATATAGTCTGTCAAGCCGTTCATGGAAACTCTCCTTGCCTTTTATCCAGTACAAGGATGTTTCTTGAGCGGCCTTCTTGTCAAAAACGAACCCATAGATAGGGTAGTTATTACTACAACGAACGGCGACCTCATCAAGGTCTGGATGGAGCAACCCCATTGCCACTCGATTTGCCAGTCATCGCTGCGCCTCTTCGTCGCCGTGATGTTCTGGGGGGCCTCATTCACGATTACTATTGCGCGGCGTAACCACTATTGTCATGATCGCCACTAAACTGGTTCATCCGCGTTTTTGGTGATATGGGAAGACCGGCTGTAGCATGGGGCCAAATCTATCGCAAAGGAAGCGAGTATGGCCCGTGTTTCCCGATTTTCTCCTGCCTGACACTGCACGGCTTGAAGGTCTGACGTACACGATTGACGAACCCAACCAACATATGCACCTAACCATCTGTGCTGTCCAAAGCGAGAGTGTCTGTCCAATTTGCCAGCAAAAGTCTGGGCGAGTCCACAGTCACTATCACCGAACTCTGGCCGATTTGCCTTGTACCGGTCTCCGCGTGACGTTCGATTTGCAGGTTCGACGTTTCTTTTGTGACCATCCGGGATGCCCTCGGCGAATTTTCACCGAGCGCTTACCAGGGATTGCGGCTCCCTGGGCACGCCGAACCAGCCGGTTAGCGGACACTCAAACTCAAATTGGATTACTGACGGGTGGAAGTGTGGGTGAGCAACTCTCCCTCACCCTGCGTATTCCGTCCGGAGATGATGTCTTGGTGCGGTTGGTACGACGCACCATACCCCCTGTTGTGCCAACCCCGCGTGTGCTGGGCGTGGATGACTGGGCTATCCGTAAAGGGCATACATATGGGACCATATTGGTCGATCTGGAAACGCAACAGGTCGTCGACTTGCTGCCGGATCGCGAAAGCGAAACGTTAGCTGTCTGGCTAAAAGATCACCCTGGGGTTGAGATTATCAGCCGTGATCGAGCGGGAGCGTATGCCGAAGGAGCCACTGAAGGTGCCCCTCACGCCCAACAGGTAGCTGACCGCTGGCATCTTCTGAAAAACCTGGGTGAAGCGCTCCTAAAAGTCCTGGAAGGTCATGCCCGTGCACTGAAACAACTCTCCACGACCGCTCCCCAACCGGAAATTTTGACCAACGGCGTCTCTATACCTACATCACCTGCAATGACTTCTCAACAAACGGAAAGCCAGCAGCGGCGGGCGCGCCGATATGCGCGCTATGAAGAGGTGCACCAGTTGCATTGTCAAGGGATGTCTCTGAAAGCCATTGCCGCACAGATAGGTCTGGATCGCAAAACGGTGCGGAAGTACATCACCGCCGAAACGTTTCCCGAAAGAC
>Ga0334888_1004964_pt1 | contig 11541 bp, 13 predicted proteins | sample GraSluR1_MG_FD_207227 | JGI IMG/M metagenome (GOLD analysis project Ga0334888, IMG submission 207227) | Sludge microbial communities from methane-producing bioreactor in Wageningen University, Netherlands - Granular Sludge_3_08-R1 | ecosystem: Engineered > Bioreactor > Anaerobic > Unclassified ...
GATATACGAAAATGGCTTTGTTTCGTAATGCGGGCATGTTCAGTCCTCGTCGGGCGATGAGACGACGCCGGAGACGTCAAGGGCCACATCGAGGCGCTCGGGCGGTGGGACGTGGTCGCCGAGGCGCAGACGCTGGAGCCGCTCCAGGGAGCTGAGGGCGCGGTGCAACTGGTTCTGCAAGGCGGACTCGTAGCGGGCGTACTTGAGGGCGTCGTCCATAGGCGGCAGGCTGCGTTCGGCGGCCGCGGTAGCCTCTTCCATTTTATGTATTTTTTCTATATTTTGTTGTACTTTAGCAAGCATAGCCTTGGCCGCCTGGGGCAGTTGGTCTTGGGAGGTGTCGCGGAAGGCAGGATCAAGGCGCTCCAGGGTGCGACGTAGGGAGTGCGGGTTCTCGATGGCGTCGAGGAGGGCATCGACGGCATCCTCGAGCTGGGAAAGCTCGTCGATGGGCCCAAGGGAGGAAAAGGTGCGGCGGTGGTGCGCCTCCAGGTTGAGGGCTCGGTCGCGGTCGTGCTGTTGGCCGGCGATGGCGCCGGCCTCGGCGCGGTAGAGGCGGGCGAGGCGCCAGTAGGCGGTGGCGATCTGCTCGACGAGGAGCCCTTCGATGGCGTTGGCGGGCGCGAACTCTAGGTGGAGGGTGGTGATCAGGGCGTCAAAGTCGTCGCGGGACTCGTAGGGCTCGAGGGCGGCGGGGATGACGGCTTGGGCGAGGATGCCGTGTTTGAGGGCGTTGTAGCGCATGGCGGATTTGCCCTCAGGGGTGCGCGGGCCGGTGGAACGCTGGGCGTTGCGGCGGTTGGCGGCGAGCTGATTGGGGCTGGTCATGGCAGGCACCTCCTGGTGTAGAATATATGTTCGATTATACAGGAGGCGGGGCGGGAGGGCAAGATGGTTATGGGTGGGGCTCCGTCGGCTCAGGGATGGGCAGGCCTTGCTGGCGCAGCAGCCGAATGTACTCTTGGTAGGTGGCTTCCCAGATGTCCTCGGGGCGAAAGTCGCGGAGGACGCGCTGGCGGCCGGCTTGGCCGTGCTGGCGGCGAAGGTCGGGATCGTCCAGGTAGCGGGCGATAGCCTGGGCGAGGGCGGCCGGATCGCGCAGCGGGACTAGGGTGCCGGTGACGCCATCGATGACGGCGTCGACGCAGCCGGGGGCTCTTGTGGCTACCACTGGCAGCGCCATAGCAGATGCCTCCATGGGCACGTAGGGAAAGCCTTCGCGATATGTTGGGAGCACCAGCAGGTCTGAGGCTTGGTAGAACGCTGGCATGTCGGTTACATTGCCGAGAAGGTGGATACTAGGATCGTCCTGCAAGACGGTTCGGGTGGCGCCTGTCACTGGATCCTGCGGCTCGAACACTCCAGCCAGAACCAGATGCGCGTCCGGATGAGTGTTCTTTAGCTGCCCCCAAGCTATCACAAGGTCATCGACGCCCTTGTCGCGGACGATGCGGCCAGCGAAACCGACTACGGGCGCCTCGACGGGGACGCCCCACGTGCGACGCGTCTCTTGCCGCTGCGATCCTGGCAGGGCGGCGGGGTTGAACCTGCCGGTGGCATCAATCCCGTTGATGGTGCCGCACCCCAACACGTCGATCTTGCCCGGCTGGCATAGTTTCAGGTCGATAGCAGCCTGGCGGACAGAGGGACTGACGCAGATGACCTGGTGAGCGCAAAAGCATGCGATGCGCTCGCTCCAGGTGAGCAGCCGCCGCTTGGCTCCTTTTGCCGTCATAAGCGGCAACCCGTGCACATGATAGATGCGTACGGGAACGCGAGCCAGCCACGCTGCCATCATACCCAGCAGCCCTCCCTTGGGCGTGTGGGCGTGGACGATGGTGGGTCTTAGGCGGCGCAGCAGGCGGTAGAGGCGGGCCAAGGCGCCGATATCGTGAAGAGGCGTGATGCGACGCGGCATCTCGACAGCGTGGGTCGTCACGCCCTCGTCGCGGCCAAAGGCGTCGAGCCGAGGGCCGGGGGACGAGATGGCGTGGACCTCAAAGCCGCGCGCGTGAATGTAGCCGACCTGGCCGCGGAGGAAGCTGAGGGTCTGCGGGACGGTGGTTATCTGGATGATCAATCTGCTGTGCACCATGCCGTCTCATTCACTGGCACTCGTACTCCCCGCCGAACGCTTTTCGACAAGGATCTTGATGCATTCTCGCAAGGCAGCCCCCATTTGCCGATCCAACGTGTTCTCAGATGCGACCTGTAATCCCGCAGCCGACAGCTTGGTGTAGAGGGCGCTATCAGATGTCAACCTACGTATAGCTGCTGCCAACGCTCTGTGGTCCCCAGGAGGCACGAGGAGGCCTGTTTCCTCGTCGGCTATCAGCTCCGGGATTCCCCCTACTCTGCTACCGATGACAGGCGTTCCCTGGGACATTGCTTCTATCAGCACAAGGCCAAGCCCTTCCGTATAGGAAGGTAGCACAAGGACATCGTGCTGCTGCATGATCATGAACAGCTCCGATCCCCAAGGTACGCGCCCAAGAAAAAACACGGCATTCTCTCTATCGAGACGCTTGAGTTCTTCGTAGCAGACTCCATCTCCGACAACGGTTAGAGTGATACCGCCCTCGTGGTGGAGGTAATCAACCGCGCGCAATAGATCCCCAACGCCCTTCTCAGGTGATAGACGGCCTACGTACAAGAGCCTAAAGGGGCGCCCTGAAGGCATCGCCTTTGGTTTCTGCACGATGTTGGCTGGACGAATGCGCGACTCGTTGACCACCATAAACGCTCTTCCGGCCGGACAGTATCCTGTGGCGAGAGCGTTGGACACGAAAAAGCTGAGATCGGCAGACGCGTTCGTCCTTCTCGTCAACCAGGCAGCGACACCAGAGAAGGCAGAGTAGAGCCTGTTTCGTGCGTGCTGTAGTGCTTGCTGTGGGTCTCCTACCTGCAGAGTGGCAAGAACCCCCTTTCTCTTCCGAAAGGCGCCCAACAGAAATGCGAGCCAGGCAGCGACGTAGTTGGACTTGACGATCACGATGTCGGCATCACGAAAGCAACGGCCCAGTCCGGAAAGGTAGCGCGGCAGACCAAGGACATAGCCAAAGCCTCCGCGTGGAACCCGTCGTGGGCCCACCAGTTCAACTGTCCCTTGCACCTGGTACATCGAGCTCAAGTCTTCGGGCTCCCGAGGGGTTCTGCCCAAGAGGAGCCACTTACAGGCGCTAGGTCTATGGCCCGCGGACGCAGCCGTGTCGGTGAGGGGCATCGATGCCGTTGTGTAGAGGCCAGACCTAGTCTCAACGTACCATTGATCGCTGATGACAGCAATCACCAACTGCTGCTGATCTCGTGGGCGCACTGTGTGTAGACCTCCAGGAATCTGGGTGCGAGAGCACGAAACGTTCGGTCTTCAGGAAAGCGGGGCGGATCGCCAGAAAGCGCTTGCACGATGGCACGTGCTAGCTCTGGTGGGTTCTCTGGTGGGACAAGGATACCGCCAATGGCCGGTATATCCTCGCGAAATGCGCCTACGCTGGTCGCAACAACTCGCAAGCCGTGCCAAGCAGCGATCAGCGGTATTGCTGATTGTGTTGCGTCTCGATATGGCAACACGCACACGCGCGATCGAGCGAGAAGCTGGCCTATCTCGGCGTTTGTGAGATAGCGGTTATGGAGCTCGAATGCGTCCTGATCCCCGGAGATTGCTTGAGCAACTGAGCGAGCGATCCGTCCGGCCCCGGCAATGACAAAGCGGATGTGGTGGCCGTCTAGCAGCCCTGCGGTCCGGACAAATGTGTCTATGCCCTTGTAGTGCTCGATTCGTCCCCAAAAAAGAACAACACGAGCTCGATCTGGGCTGGGCTCAACGCGCGGAAAGAGCTCATGGAAGCTACCGAGAGGGATGACTCTGATCTGCGAACTTTCGACACCGGTGCTGGCCAAGTCTCCAACTTGCCCCCTGCTGTGTACATGCACACAGCAGCTCCTTTCTAGAACAAAACGACGGCTAATACTGCCAAGGAGTCCCCAGACATCTCTCGAGTGCGGCCTTGGGTCATGGACTGTTGTGACTAGCGGAATCCCGTGGTGATGCAAGTTGCGTGCCAACAGCAGGGCCCAAGGATAGCCTTCGCCACTCAGAAGATGGACTATTTCGGGCCTATCGTTGAGGATCCCGGCCAGCACGCAATGGAAGCTGGACACGCTTAGGAGCCTTGCCAGTGCCTGTGCCTTGGAAGCGCCAGTCTCGAAAAGCCGGACCCGCGGCCCTGATTGGCGGGAGAGCAGCGACAACTGCGTGTGCTGCGGACAGTGAACCGAGACCTCCGCTAGCGGAGCGAGACCGGAGGCAAGGCAATCGAGATAGTGCCCCATGGCGCCTTCTGAAGAGAGGGCAACTATGGCAATACGCATGCTAGTGATTCTCGCTTCTAGGTGTCCGCGGACCAAATCTGGCAGACCCGAGCTCATGCCTTTTGATGGGGTCTACCGTACAGAGCTCATGCGCCACGTTAGCTGCTTGCTTTCCCAAACTGAAAGCGGCAAGAACTCTCTGCCTACCTGCATGGCCAAAGCGCGCTCGCGCACAGGGGTTCCCCATTAGCTCCTGCAGCGGCGCGGCAAGGGCATCGGGCGCGTTGGCAGGCACAAGAATGCCGGTAACGCCATCCAGTACCACCTCTGGCATGCCCCCAATCCGAGAGGCGACAACAGGCTTGCCCAACGCCATCGCCTCGATGAGCACCATGCCAAAGCTCTCTTCCACTGTTGATGGTGCGACTAGAATGTCAGCTTTGCTCATCACGGCGGCCATGTCTTGTCGGTGCCCGAGCCATCGTACGCGATCGCCTATCGCGAGCTCATCGGCCAGGGTTACCAGTCCTTCTGCATAGGCAGCATCGCCCCCCGTGCCCGTGTCACCGGCCACCCATACCTCCCAACCGGCAAACTGGGACGCCAGGCTCGCAAAGGCACGAAGCAGTACCGCGTGACCCTTCCCAGGATGAAGCGCTGCGGCTATAAGGATCACCCCCGCTTGCTTCGGGGGCAGGGGTTCAAGCAATCGCTCAGATTCCTTCTGCCAGGCATCTACGTCTAGGCCGTTGTGGACGACCGTGATGCGTTCGCATGGTACCCCAGCTTCCACTAGCTGGTCGCGTACCTTACCAGAAACAGCGATGATACGGTCTGCACGACGAACCCCCCAGCCGAACAGTCCAGAGACGTGAGACGGATGTCCACAGCCATGCGCATGGTACACCAACCGTGCTCGGAGCAACGGTGCGAGTAACGCAGCGCATACTACGCCGCGCCGTAGATGCGCGTAGACGATGTCTGTCTCGTCATGCCGAAGACGCGTGAAAAGCCTGAGTAGTAGAATGGCGTGGCTGAAAAGCGAAAGCAGACCGATGGTGTAGCGACGCAGCGGTCGCTCCCATCCTATGGCTGGAATGAGAGGCCAGAGGCGCATCTGGCTGACAGCCACTCCGGCATCCTCCAAGGTAGCTGCTACCCCGGAGCCTAGCGGATCCACCCAGAGCACCTCCACACCATGCGCCTCCAGACGGGGTAGCAATCCTCGCAACACGGACGGAACGCCGCCTTCAGAAACGATGAAATCGATGGCAAGCACCTTGACCTTCCTACTCACGGCAGTAGACCTCAGCGTAGGATATGGCAAAGAACAGCCACATGAACAACGAGGAATAGGGAGACGTGAAAGAGGGGCCCCCTATGAGGCCAGCTGTCAGGAGCGCAAGCAGTGACGCATGAACGGTGTGTCGGTGCCGACTCGGCCATGCCGCAGCTTTTCGCCACATGAGCCAGAGCGTGGCTATCCACAGGGAAAGCTTGACAATACCCCCCTCAAGGAGTATGTCAAGCACCTGGCTGTCCGTGGTGGAGACCAGGATCATGTCCGCCGAAACAGCGGTGCCGGAGAGGACCAGCCTGCTAGCCTCCAATACGTTGCCGGTGCCGTAGCCAAAAACTGGCTGCTGACGAACCATGGCAACGGCCGTCTGCCAAGCATAGTAGCGGAAGGTGATCGCTCCGGGAACTCCCCCCCGCGGAGCCTGGGAGCAGCGCTTGGAACCGATCTCTCAGTCCCGGGCTGACGAACACCGATATCGACAGCAACACAACGGCGGCGAGGAGCGTCTTGCGCCGGGTGGGCGACGTTCCTTCGACGTCCGGTCTGGAGCGGAAGCTCATAGAACACAAACCCGCTGCAAAGCCTAACACCGCGCCGAGCGAGCCGCTCAGTCCGAGGGTAACTACCGCAGCCAAGGTGGCCAGCGTGGACAGCATGCGCGCCGACGCTGCTTGACCTGGCTCAGCCCAATGCGCTGTGAACCATAGCCCCAGAAGCATTGACACCCATCCCAAAGTGTTGGGGCTATAGAGCAGCGAAACCGCACGAGCGCCGCTTCCCGTACCCAGCCACAAAGAGGGCAGGAGACTACCAATGGCAAGCACAAGCGACACTATCACAAAGCCCACACGCGCTTTGGTCCATGATCTGGATTCCCAGATGACGAATGCGCAGAGTGGAAGGGCCGAATAGACTGCCCATCGCTTCGCCTCCAAGCCCATAGCGAGCCAAAATCCTGACGCGAGTGCGGCACCTGCTGAAGCCATCGCAAAAGCTAGCATTGGGAACCCCAATAGGGCGCTGCGAAGCCTCACGCGCCTGACCGCAATCGTGCCCAGAGTGATCAGGAGCAGGACGAGAAGGAGCCCATCGGTGATCGACACCCGCTGCCCGCCCACAAACACCGCGGTCTCGTACGGCAACAGAACTGAGACGGGAATCAGGATGATGAGTATGTTAGGCCGGAACCAGGCTAGGCAGACTGTGACAGCAGCCGCCAAGGCCAAGACAGCGACTTGTGCATTGAGGCCGATAGCGGCTCCCATTAGCGCTACACCAGTCAAGACGACTCCCTGGACAAGGAGCCTGTTACGATGCGCGAGCTCAGTGTTAGCGTACAAGCCGCTCCAGTTCCGCGATCTCTGCATCGAGTCTCTCCTGCCAACTCCATAGCTTTCGCCCGGTCTGCAGGGCTCCGCTCGCGAGGTTGCTTGCCTGAGCAGGGTTGGTCAGGACATCAATCATAGCTCTGGCCACTGATGATGGTGAGGCATCATCAAGCAGGATACCATTCACGCCGTGTTTGATAAGCTCGCATGTGTCTCCTACGTTGAGTGTGACGATGCACTTGCCCAGCCGCAGAGCCTCGAGCAAGGTACTGCCCACGTTCGAGTCTTCGAACATGGATACAAACACGTCGGCAGATTCGAGGTAGCTGGCCACCTGGGCGAGGCTCTGGCTGCCTACGAAGAGCACATGCTCCGAGACGCCAAGGGAGGACGCCATCTCTTCCAAGTGTCTACGTTCCGAACCATCTCCTACAACGACATGCAGCAAATCTGGTATCTCGCTGGCCACTTGAGGGAGAGCTGCGATGATCCTATCGACCCGTTTCCATCGAGCCAACCGAGAGACGGATACGCTGATCTTGGCGCCGGCAGGCAGAGAGAGGTCATTCCGGACCATCTCGATCGGCTGGCCGCTGGGCTGAAGATCGATGCCATTCCTCCAGAACCTGACTTCTGAGTGGTTGCCTAGTATCTTGAGCACATCCAGGCCCTTGGTTCCGTCGTCGGTCATGATAATAAGGTCGGCTGGGGTCTTCAATGCTCGCCAGTGGGTGCCGTAGCGCAAAGCGGACACAGCGGCGCGCCATGGTGACCTCCGAGACTCCTGAAGCCAACCCCAAGCAAACGTGCCCTGGAACCGGGTAACCAGGGGCTTGTGGTATTTCTTTGCTAGGGCAGCAGCTATAGGTACGCCAAAAATCTCATGGCCATATACCAGGTCCGCTTGTCGGGCCAGAGGGTCAGCGGCTTGGCGGACAACAGGCGGGAAAAGGATCTGCGTCTTGAGACGTTGACGCAGGCTGCGCCCGACTCGCAGCTTTCCGAGCACCGACCAGAGCCTCCTTGGAAGCGGCAGAGCAACGCGGTGCACCACGACCCCCGCTCCAACTTCGTCTGACGGCTCTCCGTACTGACGAGACGACTTGTCCAGCCATTCGGGCTTCTGGTCGGTAACGAAGTCCACCTGCCATCCACTCTCGCCGAATGCACGCAACAGGCGAGGTAGCGGGATGACGTCTTTCTGATAGCCGTAGAAATCCAGGCCACTGACAACGAGAATCCTGGGCATCGTTAGGATTTACTCCACTAGACCAGTAGGAACAGCGTAGCTTTCGGCGAGCCGACGCACGATCTCGTCGGACGCGCGAGGCATGCCGGTAGCGTTGACTGGAGGAGCATGCGGAGACGAGGTTAAGGACGCAACCCGTACCACCACGCGCTTCGATGGAGCACAGAGAGTGTTCCACCCCGCCTCCACCGTCTCCACCCACTCTGTTTCCTCTCGCAACGTCACGCAAGGCACCCGGTACAAGTAGGCCTCCTTCTGCACGCCGCCAGAATCGGTGATAATCACCCGCGCGTTGCGCTCCAGGGCCAGCATCTCCAGGTAAGACACCGGGTCCAGCACGTGCACGTCAGGCGCAAAGGAAAGGCCATACGCGGCCAGCTTGGCGCGGGTCCGGGGGTGGAGCGGGATTACGACAGGACACTCTGGCGTCGCCAGCTCATCGAGCGCCTGAACGACGTTAGCCATACACTCGGGATCATCGGTGTTCTCGGCCCGGTGGACGGTAGCGAGATAGTACGAGCCACTGGTGAGGCCATGCTGCCGCAGAACGGAAGGTGTCAGGGCTTGCACGCGATCCCCATAGAAGCGCATGCAGTCATACATCACGTCGCCGACTAACTCCACCCCCTCTGTGATGCCCTCGGCGAGGAGATTGTCAACCGCCGTCTGGGTGGGGCAGAAGAGCAGCGTGGAGACGTGGTCGGTGAGAACGCGGTTGAGCTCCTCGGGCATACGACGGTTGAAGGAGCGCAGACCGGCTTCGGCGTGCGCCATTGGGACGTGCAGCTTGGTTGCCGCCAACGCGCCGGCCAGCGTGCTGTTGGTGTCGCCGTAGACCAGGCCCCAGTCGGGTCGTTTCTAAAGCAGGATGGCTTCGATACCCTCCAGCATGCGCCCGGTTTGGGCCCCGTGGGGGAGGCTGCCCACGCCCAAGTTATGGTCAGGGCGAGGGATATCTAGCTCGTCAAAAAAGACCTGGGACATGTTTGTGTCATAGTGCTGGCCGGTGTGCACCAGGGTCTCGCGAATGGGCCGCTCTGGGTGAGCGGCGTTGTGCTCACGGACTGCGCGGCTGACGGCGGCAGCCTTGATGAACTGAGGTCGGGCTCCGACGATGGTGAGGAGGTTCATAGACTCTTCTTCTCAACTTTCCTCGTCTCTGAGGATCCAAGAAGCGAGGCTGCTAGGTCGGCTCCAACACGGATCGCGGCATGAACGTTGGGAAGCTTCCCCAAAATCACTCTGGCTTCATGATCACGAGACGCCCAGAGGTTTTCGAAGCATGCCAGCAGTTGCTGATTGGTAAGGTTGCCGATGTCACACACGTACCTCTCTTGACCAACTAGGGACAGCAGACCCAGGTACTTGTGGTGCCAGCCGATCGCCAGACTCGGGATGCCCATCGACAAGGCCGCAACCAACGTGTGGTAACGAGCCGCGACCACGACATCGCATTGCTGAATGATACCCTTGAGCTGCTGGGCGGACCAGGTGCGACCAATCAAGGTAGCATCCGAGCGCTGGGTCATAAGCTGATGCACGGCTTCGGCGATAGACGCGTCATCATCATCTCCGTCCGATAGCTCGTTGGGGATGAGCACAACATGCGCTGCGAACCTATCGACGATTGCATCTGCGAACCTCGCCGTCAGCGACATATACTCAGATGGCCCCTTTTCGTGTCGCATCATGGCCTGGTGGCTGACAGACAGACCAACGATCGGCTGTCGCTTCCTCAGATCTGCCAGGCGTCTCGAGTCCGCCGACTGCTCTGGCTCCAACAGGAAAGCGGTATCACGACAGACATGAACCGGGGTTCTCAATGGCAGTGATCGTAGGTGTTGCCGGCTGGCCTCGTCTCTTGCCAGCACAAGATCGACACAGTGGTTCAGGTAGAGCTTGGCAAAGAAGCGATTCCACTTCGCCCTCAATGGTCCGTAGTCCGCCGTGTATTTGATGACCCTCTTTCGAGCGAGTTTGCCGATCAGTAGATGCAGACCGGAGCCAAGTCTGGCGCGAAACGAGTTCGAGCCAAGAGTGTCTGCGAAGGCAATGCCCCATAGATCGATGACCACATCAGCTTCCCAGTACGCGTTAAGGCTCGCTTGCGTTTTGCCAGATCCCACGCGTAGACAGAACGCTCGCAAGACGGCGCTAGCCAGAAGCTGCTTGCTGGCCGCATACGGCACTATTGACACCTTATATGTCGACGCCAGCGCCAGATCCTCTGGCGCGGACCTCTCTGGTACCATTAGCACAAACTCGGCCGATGGCAAGCGCTCGGCAAAAAGGTCTCTAGTAGCGACCAGGAGAGAGGGGCCTCCAAGGTTCCTGCACAGACGCGCGCCGACAAAGAGAACTTTCATCACCGCGTGCCTTTCCTGATGACGGACAAAAGAGCTGGTATGGTGCACGCAAGACGACGCGCCAGCCCGCGTGCCTTGCTGAACAGCATCCGCGCCCCGGTATGTGTCACGGCCAGAACCCGCAGTGCGGGCCACAGCCAACTGTGGTGAGACACAAGCGATGGTAGATACCGAAGGGCTCGCGCCATCTGACCTCGCGTTCGTGGCAGTTGCCTATCATGATAATCGGGTACGGGAAGACCCAAGAGCTGCTAGAGACGGATCCTACCCCGCACGTCTCTCTTGTAGGCATAGTTCTGCGCATGCTTCATGGTGTCAATCGAAAGGGCCTGTAGCGTGATTGCACCAGCCTCCTGCGCATCGTTTAGTAGGTCCATGGCTAGTCCAGTCCTAGCAATCGCCAGCGATTTGCCCTTTCTCTCGACGGCTAGATGTTCTGCTTCAGACGGAATAGGAATTTCTCCTCGAACGAACTAGTCTATTCGTGAAGGGAGAAAGGGATGAGTGAGAGACAACGACGACGGTTCGCGCCTGAAGAGAAGGTAGCCATCGTGCGGCGCCACCTCCTCGAACAGGTGACGGTGTCCGACCTGTGCGACGAGTACGGCATCCAACCCACCGTGTTCTACCGTTGGCAGAAGCAGCTCTTCGAGAACGCAGCCACTGCCTTTGAGCGGCACAAGGACCCCACGCTCCCGCTGACTCGGCGGATCGCCAAGCTGGAACAGAAGCTCACGAGCAAGAACGAGGTGATTGCCGAGTTGATGGAGGAGCAGGTCAAAGCAAAAAAAGAGCTTGGGGATGCCTGAGCGAGACCTGGGTGACCCAGGCTGTGCGTGACGCCATCGTGGACTTTGTCCGCTACTGGGCGCGTCGCACGGAGATCGTGCTTGGGCGCCTGCTGACCTGGCTTGGCATCCCCTCCAGCAAGTACTACGATTGGCGTCAGCGATACAGCCAGGATAACCGGCATAACGCGAGTCTCCC
>Ga0334888_1004970_pt1 | contig 11530 bp, 15 predicted proteins | sample GraSluR1_MG_FD_207227 | JGI IMG/M metagenome (GOLD analysis project Ga0334888, IMG submission 207227) | Sludge microbial communities from methane-producing bioreactor in Wageningen University, Netherlands - Granular Sludge_3_08-R1 | ecosystem: Engineered > Bioreactor > Anaerobic > Unclassified ...
GGCTGTACCGTTACGGCGTGGTGGTGGCGCACAACATGAATCCTCCGCTTCCGGGCAGGGGATCGTGCATCTTCCTCCATGTGGAGCGCTCTCCCGGCGCGCCGACGGCGGGGTGCACGGCGATGAAGCAAAGCGCGGTGAAAGAGCTGATCCTGTGGCTCGACCCGGCGGCGAGACCGATGTTGGCGCAGTTCCCGAAGGATGTGTACGAGCGTTTGCGACGGGAGTGGGGTATGCCGTAGGGCGGCGATTATTTGTCGCTGCGCGGGAAGCTTCCGCTCCGTCGATGAGTTTGCCCCGTTCAGTGCGCGGGAAGAGGCCCGTCCTCCAGTGCGACGGCGATTTCCACCCTGCCGTGGGGGCGATCCTCTTCCCCGCTGGGGAAGTACCGCTCGAGCACTCGTCCGTTTGTTCTGTATTTGTTTCGCTTCACCCACGCAAGAAGCTGGTCCAGAGTGGCCGGAACCGTCTCGTACGATCCTCTGTGGATTGAGACGGCCAGCACGCATTCCGGCAGGATCTCCCCGTCGGGCTCCTCCGCCGGAATGCAGATCCTCGCCTTGGACGGCCCCTCGCGCAGATCGTAGACGCAGAAAAGAGGCGTGTTCGCGCCGTCTTCGCCGAAGAGGCGTTTCGCCTCGGTACGCGCGATCCCGCGAAGCCGCAGTCTTTCGCCGGCCAGAGGGGCTGAGAGAACCCGCATCGGGGCGAAACGCGCCAGCACGCACTCCCCCGGTCCCCGGTGCTTTTCGAGGTGGTCCAACTCCTCCAGCGCCATCTGCATGGCCGCGATCTTCCGGCCGATCGAATCGCGCTGGGCTGCGACGCGCTCTTCCCACTGCGCCGTCTCCAGTCCATTGAGTATTACGGCGATATCGTCGAGTGAGAAGTCGGCCTGCCGCAGCCGTCGCAGCAGCTTCGCTTCGATGAGCTGCGACGAGAGATAGCGCCGATATCCCGATGCATCGTCGGTGAACGCGGGGACAAGGATATTTTGATCCGCATAAAAACGAAGCATGCGGCACGATAGGCCGCTCAGCTTCGCGAACTGCCCTATGAGCAGGACGGACGGAAAGGCTTCGGTCGTCTTCATGGGATGTTTCTCGGTTCCTGGCCCGCCGCGCTCAGCAGTTCGACATCGTCGTCGGAAAGTTCATCTTTCATTTTTCGTCTCTCTTCTCCGGCCATGGCGAGCAACTGCTCGCGGAGGTCGGCAAGCTCGATGCTCCGCAGAAGGAGCGTCTCCTCCTCCTTTTTCAAGGAAGCCAGCACGGTGCGGACATCTCCTCTCCGTAAGGCATCGCGAACCCGTTCCGGGTCCAGCCCGAACGAACACAGCGACCGACCGAACTCATCCATCTTTTTCCCCCCTTTGCGGAACCCGATTTTTTCGGCGTCATCGTACACCTTCACACGGTGTGAGAGTCAAGCCCCCTATTTTCTTCGATGACCCGCCGAAATCGGATGAGCGCCTCCAAAGTACCCAAAGTATGCCACGAAGCTCCTTCTCCTTCAAGCGTCCGAGGCAAAATTATATATTTGCGCGCTTGGCATTGACACGGTATGAATGTCTATACTGTCCGCGGAATCCGCGGTGGCGTTCTACGAACTTCTGTTGATGAAGGAGCTTGGAACGAAGGAGAAGATCGAAAAGGGGATCCGGGGTACGACTTCACGCTGGAGGAGATGCGGAAAGCGATCTTCGAGTCGCGGTCTTCTACGCGAGAGTGTGGCGAAGAATTGGTGACGGATAGACGAATCCATCGAAAAGGAAGAAAATTCGGAAAGCGCACTTGACAGTCATACTCCTGTATGGTATATATTTTATGCAATAAAAGAGTGAGGCTGTTTTGCAACGTGACGTCCCTAAACGAGTTCGGCGGATGCGACCGGACAAAGAAGAAGTGATGCGCGAGGAGGTGTTCCATATGTTGATTGAAAGTGTACGATTCCGACGAAATTTTTACGTCGCGTTTGCGCTGTTCGTTCTGTTTCTCGGCGTATTTCCCGCCGATGCCGAAGTGAACGGTATTACTGAAGAAGAAGTTCTTCATGCGCAAAAAGGTTGGGCGGAGGGGGTTGTCTCCATAGGCGGCGCCTATGTCGACAAGAAAGACTATAACGCTGCGGCGGTGCGATTCGTCGATGCTTTTTACGGATACGACCAAGGCCCCGTACTGTTCAAGCCGACGAAGGCTTCGGCGGTGAAGTTCCGATCGACGAAAGAAGAAGCGCTCTCCTATTTCGTGAAGGGAAGCGTTCCGGAGGATCATGGATTTGTTCTTCAGCCATGGAGCAATGTACGGTTCGAGAACGCCGGAATCGTGATCGACGGCGACTCCGCGCTGGCGATGGGCGTCTATTATTTTACCGACGCGACGACATCCGAAGAGGTGGAGGTCGAATATACTTTCGGGTATTTCAAGGATGAAAGCGGGAAAATTCGTATCAGGCTGCATCATTCCTCGGTACCGTATGCGGAATAGAACGAGCGAACGATAAAAAGTTGCCGTCATGAATCGCCGAAGAGGGCTCGAAGTCCCCTTCGGCGATTTTTTCGTCGTTCAGTGAGAATCTTCCGCTCCGCCGATTTCGGGCGGGGGCCGTCAACGTTCACAAAGTATGCCATGAAGCCGCCGTTCGTTCAAAGAGGGAAAAGATTTTTTCGTTCTTGACATTGACACGGTGTGAATGTTTATACTCTCGGTAGAAAAATCTATTCGTTTGTTCGTTTGTTTTTTCACTACATACGCGATAGGGGGTAGTGGGCATGTCGGTTGAATCCGCGGCGGCGTTTTACGACCGCCTCGAAAAAGACGCGGGGCTTATGGGAAAGCTGAAGGAGCTGGGCGACAAGGAGCGGCTGGTTCTCTACGTAAAGGAGGAACTTGGGTACGACTTCACACGGGAAGAGATGCGGACGGTGCTCTTCGAGCGAAATCCGGAGATGAGCGACGAGGAGCTGCAATCTGTCGTCGGAGGCGAGGGGGCCGGCGGGGGATCGGACGGGATGTTTGTTGCAAATGTGATTGTAACGGCAGGCCTGTAGCTCCGATTCCTTTTCTATTCCCGAAGAAGAGAGCCCGTTGGCGAGTCTCTGGTTGTTTCGATTGAAAGGAGTGGTTGCTCGTGAAGAAATATCGCGGAATGCCCATGGTGTTGGCGGTGCTCTTGATGACGGCGGTTATGTTCGGAGGGGGATGCGGCGGCGGCTCGGACAGGATGCCGGCGAATCCGGGAGAAATTCAGCCCGGAGCGGAGTACGAAGGGGTGCTTTCGATTCAGGACGGCGGCGAGGACCGAGTGCTCATGCGCACCCGGTACGAGGCGCATAACATCGAGACGAGTCCCTCGCTGGAGCCTGTGGTTGCGCTTTTCGTCAAGCAGGAGGAACACCTCGACGAGGCGATGGGAGGGATGCGCGTTCTGTCCGCGTCCGAACTCTCAAGGCCGACTCCGGAGAGCGTGAAGGAGTTCCTGAAGAACTTTTGGGACGCGGAGCACGGCGGTGTTGCGGACGAAGGGGTCAACGCGCGCGAGTTTCTCGATTTTCTCGCCAAGTACAATATGCCCTTGGACCAGTTCTTCCGGCTCTTCGACGCCGTGAACTACTCAGTGGCGGAGTTCCTCGTTTTTGTCGACACGTATGCGACGAAGATGGAAGCTTACGACGGGAAGGAAGTGTTCGGCGAAATAGAGTACTTCTGTCACTTGGCCGACATCGAACTTCACGACTATTTTTCCAAGGTCAAGCAGATCTTCGGGACGCATGCGGCGTTTTGCGACAGGCTGATCGCGCTCGGCGGCATAGGCAAGTCCCGACTGTACGACGTCTATGTGGACTGGTACATGGACCAGGGAAGCGAACCTGCCGATCCGTTCTCCGCCTTCCTGACGTATCTGAAGAACAACTCGGTGCGGGCGAGCGGGGACGACCCCATAAAATTCGATCCCCAGAAATGGATGAAGCTGGGGCTCGACGTCCTCAAGTTCGGCTGGGACGTGATCAAGGACGGCAAGCCGCAGGTGAGCACGGACGGTGCGTTCACGGCTGTTTTGAAGAAGGAGACAACGGCTCTCGACTACGGCTACGCGAAACGCAACGAGACGTCGATCCTTCATTTCAAGGTAACGGACGCGTGGATCAAATCGTGGGTGCTCATCGAGACCAAGTTCCGCGGTTCCGCTTCGTACGACGCGGTCAATCCCAATTTCGGAGGGAAATATCTGCAGAACGTCCAGTTCGACGTCGAGAGCGCCTACGCTCAGTGGGGGATGAACCTCAACGTGAGCGCGCAGGTCTCCAACGTGACGAACTCCGCGTCGGTCGAGAACCCGGATCCGGAGATCGATATCGTCGCGCGCATCAATGCCGGCTGGCTCTTCCAGTCGTTCGGCAGATCGGCGTACTTCCGGGCCAAGGGGAGTCAGGGAATCTGGTTCCAGCGATGGGGAGAGAATTGAAATAAGATGTGCGTTCGGCGTCGGGTTGGAAACGATGCGATGACCGAAAAAGAGGGGGATCGACGCATTTCCCCCTCTTTTTGTTTCCAGGCTGTACAAAAAGGAGGAAGAGCCATGTCGATTGAATCTGCTGCTGCGTTTTACGACCGTCTCCAGACCGATGTTTCGCTTCAGGAACAACTGAAGGCGACGGGCGACAGAGTTGCGATGGAAGCGTACGTGCGGGAGGAACTCGGGTACGACTTCACAAAGGAAGAGATGCAGAAGGTGATTTTCGAGCGGAATCCGGAGATGACCGACGAAGAGCTGGAGGCGGTCGTCGGAGGAGTAAGCGACGATATGCTGATCGGAATGAGCATCGGCGTCGGTATCGGCGGGGGGATGGGGATCATCGCACTGGCGATCGCCGCTGCGGCAGCGTAGCGAAAAGAGAGAGGGAGTTTTTTTGAACTGTTCTTTCCGCAAGGGAGGAGCATATTCGAGGGAGGGATAGGGGATGTCGGTGGAATCCGCGGTAGCGTTCTACGAGCGCCTGGAGAAGGATTTGGAGTTGCAGGAGAAACTGAAGGAGCTTGGAACGAAGGAGAAGATCGAACAGCACGTGAAGGGGGAACTTGGTTACGACTTCACGCTGGAGGAGATGCAGAAAGTGATCTTCGAGAAGAATCCGGACATATCCGACGAGGAGCTTGAAGCGGTCGTGGGAGGCAATGTCAATGTCGGCGTCGTCGTCGGGGGACTCGTCGGAATCGTGGGGCTGACGGGCCTCGGCGTCGCCGCAGGGGCCTTTACGGGGCTCACTATCTTCGGTATTGTCGCCGCAGGAGTCGCAGCAGCGTAATACGAGACGGAGAGCCGAATGCCGGCATAGGCTCGGAAGATGGGAGCGCTTGCCGTACGCGGTTCAGGACGGTGCGGCGGGGAGCGTCGTTTTTCCGGACGAGAAAGCTTTCCAGGCTACTTTTTTCAAGGCCGTGTCCGGGACGAGATTCTTCCAGCCGCGACGTACGGCATGACAATTTTTGGGGGAGGTTCGGGAATGAGACGATGCTCTTTTCGCTTGTTGCTGTTCTCGCTTCTTCTTTCACTTGTACCGTGTATTGCGTGCGCGGTTCTTCCGGTCTCCGGAACGTTCCGACCGGGGAGCATACCCTCCTCGGTCGATATCGATGAATACGGTGGCGCGAATCGCTTCCTCGGTTCGGGAGACAACCCCGACTCGCTTGTGTACAGGAACCCCGGTTTTTTCTCGATGGAACCGAACGACGGGCTGCTGCTCCTGAAGAATTTCGAAACGTATCAGCAGACCTCCGAATGGTCGTGCGGCCCCGCGTCGGCGCTGATGGTTCTCCGGCATTTCGGGGTTAGCAGCTCTACGGAGTGGGATATTGCCATGGCGATGCGATCGCATACGGACAGGAGCATCCCCGGAGCGAAGCCGGGGTCGGCGAGGAAGCCCGCCGATTTCGGAACATCGGTCGCGCGGATGGACGTCTTTTTCCGCAGCGTTCCGGGAATTGAAGTGGTGGAGTCGAGTTACAGAGCGTCATGGAGCGCGGAAGATGTAATCGCCGAGGACGACGAGAGCCGTCCGGCTGCGGAAAGGGGAAATCTGCCGGGACGTTTTTCTCCGATGTCGCTCTATACGGCCGAAAACAGGGACGATGCGTCGGTTCAGGCGGCTGCCGGGGACTCGTATTTTGTCCGCTGGCTCCGCGCCCATCTCGAAGCGGGAAGGCCAGTCCTGGTGGAGTGGGCCGACTGGGGCGGGCACTGGCAGGCGATTATAGGGTATCACGACAACGGAACCCCCGGAATCGGCGACGATATCCTGATTTTCGCCGACCCGTACGATACTTCGGATCATCTGCAGGACGGATATTATGTCTATCCTCTCGAACGGTGGTTCTTCATGTGGCATGACTTCAGAATAGCTCCGAAACCGTTTCAGATTCAGCCGTACATTGTGGTCGATCGTCTCCGTCTATCGACGAAAGATCGCGAATAACGATAATCACAAGGCGTTGCAATCCGGTTTGCGGATGCATGCCGGAGGCATAGAGCAAGGGGAATGCAGTCTCGCTTGAAGGAAGATGCGAGCCGGCGGTTTTCGTGCGTTCCGTTGGACGGTTTGAAAGGAGAGACGCAGCGTGCAGAAAAAGAACGAGTTTCGCTTGACGCGCGACCGGTTGGGAGAAGAGCCCTTGCTCTACGCTCCGGGGGACGGGGAAATCGCCGTCGGAAGAACCTACGAGGAGCTTTTCGCCGGGGGCGTTCCTAAAAAATGGCGATCCGAAGCCCTGATCGACTTCCTCGCGACGGGAACGTGCGTTTTCCCCGGCGGCAGAACGTTCTTCGAGGGGGTCTTCGAGGTACCTCCCGGACATGATCTGATCGTTTCGGGAGGGCGAACCTCGGTCGTCGAGCGCGAGGCGCTGCCGGAGGCGTCGGAGGAGCTGGGCGAGGAGGCGCTCCCTTTGCTGCGCGAGCTGCTGACGGAGGCGCTCGGGGACGGTTTGGAGAGCGCCGCGCTCTGCCTGAGCGGCGGGCTGGATTCGTCGTCTTTAGCCGCCGCATGGGCGACACGGGGAACGCCCCGCTGCTTCATCTACGGGCCCCCCGGCGCGCCCGACCGGGAGCGCGCTCTGGAAGTCGCGGAATCTCTGGGCGTCGAACCCGTCGTGCTGGAGCCGGAAGGCCCCGCGGCGATCGACGAGCTGAAGGAGCTGTTCCGGGTTCTCGAAATACCTGCGCATATCCCCGGCGCGCCGCTTCCGCAGTTCCGCCTGATGAGGGCGATGGCCCGCGCCGGAACGAAGACCGTCTTCAGCGGCCAGGGGGGCGACGAACTGTTCTGCGGCTACCCTTGGCACTTCCCCCTCGCGATGAACAAGTTGCGTCGCCGCGACCCGGAGACCGCGGAGAGGCTGGAAGCGCTCCACGAGGAGCGTCCTCCCTTCGGGCCCGTGGAGCTGCGGATGACGAGACGCTGCTTTACTCGAACGTCGAGCTGGGTGACGCTGAACGACGGCGGCGCGTGCGAAGTCCTCGGGCTCGCGCGGGAGGAGGTCGCCGAAAGGGAGGCGGTGCGCTTTTTCGCCGCCGACCTGGAGGAGTGGGACGCGCTGCGGCGGCACGGCCTGACGGGGAGAAGCCTGCGCTACCTTCTGCACTACGACCATCGGCTTGCGAGCTATTTCGGGGTCGAGGGGCGCGCGCCCCTTCTGAGCCGGGGCGTGGTCGATCTGGTCTCGCGCTTCCGGCTGGACTTTCTCTACGGCGGGGGATTTTTGAAAAATCCGCTGCGCCTGCTCTTCCCGGAGCTTCCCGAGAGCGTGCGCTTCGAGGCGCGCAAGACGGGATTCTGGCATAACGGCCCGTCCCTTCCGGATCTTCGGGACGACGTACGGCGCATGTTCGGGACGACGCTTCTCGGCGGACTTGTCGCCCGTCCGGAGGCTGTGGAGAGTATGAATCCGACCGCTCTCTGGCGCTTCTTCTCGGCGGGGACATTGCTGGAGGACGATGTGCGGAAGGGGGCTTGACTCTGACACGGTGTGAAGGTGTAGTGTAGCGTTGGATCGGAACTTTTTCGGCAGATGAAGAGAAAATGAACGGGGAGGTGTTGCGAATGTCGATGGAATCGGCAGTTGCGTTCTACGAGCGATTGGAGAAGGACGTCGAGCTGCAAAAGAAGTTGAAGGAGCTTGGGACGAAGGAGAACATCTCGCAGTATGTGAAGGGGGAACTCGGGTACGACTTCACGCTGGAGGAGATGCAGAAGGTGATCTTCGCAAGACACCCGGAGATGACCGACGAGGAGCTGGAGGCGGTCGTCGGGGGAGGTCAGCTTCTTGAGATCATCGCGAGTCTTTTCATGAGTCTCCTTGGCACGGCCGCCTGAAGCTGCGAAAATTCTTGGACACCGGGAGGTACTGAAAATGTCGATGGAATCCGCAGTTGCGTTCTACGAACGGGTTGAGAAGGATACCGCGTTGCAGGCGAAGTTGAAGGAGTTGAACACGAAGGAGAATATTTCGCAGTACGTGAAGGGGGAACTCGGGTACGACTTCACGCTCGAGGAGATGCAGAAGGTGATCTTCGAGCGGAATCCCGAGATCACGGACGAAGAGTTGGAGGCCGTCGTGGGCGGATCCGTTACGCTGATAGGAATTTTCTCCCTCGGGATGGCCATTTCGGGGCTTGTGATCACATTCGCCTCTATGGCCGCCGCGTGAAGCCTCTCCGAGGGCAGTTCGTTTTTCTTCCGAGGAAGACGCCGGATATGTTTCCGGAAAGAGCGTCGTACGATTCGAGGAGGTGTCGCGTATGCCGATAGAATCCGCGGTTTCGTTCTACGAACGACTGAAGAAGGACGTCGAGCTACAGGAGAAGCTGAAGGAATTGAACACGAAGGAGAACATCTCGTAGTACGTGAAGGGGGAACTCGGCTACGACTTCACGCTGGAGGAGATGCAGAAGGTGGTCTTCGAGCGGAATCCCGAGATGACCGACGAGGAGCTGGAGGCGGTCGTCGGGGGGGAACTCTCTTTCTGGTTGGGCATGTTAACGAGGGTCTGCGCCATAGGCGTCCCTAGTATCATCGGTCTAGCGGCGGCATCGGCGGCGGCGTGATCGCCCCCGACCTGTTTCTCCGGGAGATCGGCCGCATGCGGGCCGACGATGTACGTATCGTTCCGGGAAGTGCGATCGCGGTCGCAAACGAGTATCACGACGAAGGGAAGTGAACGAATGGGACGGGAAACGGCAAGAGAGACGAAGAGGGAAGGACCGCCCGTGCTCTTTCGCGGCGAGGAACTCCGACTGGGGAAGATCGCCGACGAGGAGGGAACCTCCGCGCACCCGATGAGGGCGGAGGAGGCGTGGGCGCGCTTCGATCCCTTTTTGAAGCGCACGGGCGTGACGCGGGTTTCCGACATCACGCATCTGGACCGGATCGGGATTCCGGTGTTCAACGTACTGCGCCCCAGCGTCGACGGCTACACGACGGCGCACGGCAAGGGGTTCACGAAAAACGCGGCCCGTCTCTCCGCCGCCGGGGAGTCGCTGGAACGGTGGTACGCGACCCGGACCGCGATACCCTCCATCCGGGGGACGTGGAACGAGCTGTCGAAAAAGTACCCCATGGTTTCGCCGGAGCGGCTCGCTCCCACGCCGCACTCCTTCTTCCACAAGGATCTGGAGATCCCCTGGGCGCTCGGCTGGGACATCGCGCGTCAGGAAGAGGTCCCGCTGCCGCTGGAGCTGGTCCGTCTCTCCCCCGGAGGCCCCGACAGCTCGCTCTTGAGCCTCGACGAGGGGCTGCTCTTCCAGTGCAGCTCCAACGGACTCTCCTGCGGAGTGCGCTTCCTCGAAGCCGTTTCACAGGCGTTGCTGGAGGTCGTCGAACGCGATTCGGTGACTTCGTGCACAATGGGATCCCGCGGCAAGGGACTCCCCGGCCCGGTCTTCCGCGCCGCCAAGGCGGAGACGGTCCCCTTCCCGAAGGTGCGGGAACTGTTCGACCGGATACGCTCCGCAGGCATAGAAATCCTGCTGTGCGACAACGGGACGGACGTCCGCGTGCCGACGTGGAACTGCTACCTGTTCGACATGGAGGACGCGGGGGGGATAGGCGGTGTGGCCCACGGAATGGGAAGCTCGCTCGATGTGGAGACCGCGATGATCCGCGCCGTGACCGAGGCGGTTCAGGGGCGGTGCGTCTTCCTCTCCGGCGTGCGCGACATCGTTCCGTCGAAGGAGTTCGGCGGCTTCATGAGCGGCGACGCGCGCCTCGCGAAGGAGGCGATGGAGAGCGCCGTCGGTGAATGGATGGACATGAGCGGCGTGAAGGACTCGCCCTTCGCCACGTTCGAGGAGGACGTTCGCGAAACGGTGCGGCGGCTCTCGGCCGTCGGGCTCGACCGGGTGATCGTCTACCGGCTTTCTCGCCCCGACGATCCCGTGCAGGCAGCGAAGGTGTTCGTTCCCGGCGCCGAAGGGTACATCTTCCCGTACTATCTGCCGGGCGAGCGCGCCGTCGCGGCCATCAGGCACGGACTCGAAGAGGGAAGCCCCCTCTTCCGCGAGGAGGGGTTCTCATGGTAGCGATCATCTTCGGCGGTCCCTCCCTGGAGGGCGTCGACAAAACGAAAACGGACGCGATCTTTTTGCCCGCCGCCGCGCAGGGCGACCTTATTCGGGCGGTGCGCGAACACAGTCCGTCGGCGATTGGTTTGCTCGACTGCGGACTCCCCTACCGGAGCCTGCCGACATGGCACAAGGAGATCCTCTTCGCCCTCGCACGCGGGGTGGCGGTCGTCGGCGCCGCCGCGGTCGGAGCGCACCGCGCCGTCGAACTGGCGCCCAACGGCATGGAGGGGGTCGGAGGCATCTATGAACGCGTGGCATCCGGAGAGCTGGAGCGCGACGACGAAGTGCTCTGCGACTGGGAAGAGACGCCGGACGGAATCCGACGCCTCACCCTGCCTCTGGTGACCATGCGCGACGGCTTGGCCGCCGCGAAGGACGCGGGAACTCTCTCCGACGAAAGCGCTTCGTCGCTGCTCTCGCTCGCCGAACGGCTCTTCTGGAGAAAGCGCACTTGGAGGGCGCTCCTCGACGCCGCCGCTGCGGAGGGTGTGCCCGAGGAGGAGCTGCGCGCCTTCGAGGCGTGGCTTCCGAAGGCGCCGGACCCTGTGAAGGAGGACGCCGAAGCGCTGCTGCGCCGCGTGGAGGAACTCGCGTGCGGGGGCGAGGAGTCCGGAAGGACTTTCCGGGGTGATTCCGCGAGAAAAGGAGATCCCGGCGAGGCGTCCGCGCTCTTCAAGTCTCTGGACCAGCGCGACCGCCCGGTACCGACGTCGAACGGCACGATCCGCCAGTGGATGATCGGCGACATGGTGAGCTTCGCCCACCCCGAGGCGGAGGACTTGAACGGCGGGGCCCTGAACCGGCGTCTTGCCCTGCTGCTCGCCGCTCTGTGGGGCGTGGTTCCCCGAAGCGAGGAGCTGGAGGCCGAGGAGAAGCGCCTTCGCCGCCGCTTCAAACTCAAGAGCGACGAAGC
>Ga0334888_1004971_pt1 | contig 11521 bp, 2 predicted proteins | sample GraSluR1_MG_FD_207227 | JGI IMG/M metagenome (GOLD analysis project Ga0334888, IMG submission 207227) | Sludge microbial communities from methane-producing bioreactor in Wageningen University, Netherlands - Granular Sludge_3_08-R1 | ecosystem: Engineered > Bioreactor > Anaerobic > Unclassified ...
GCGGGGCGAAGCTCTTCGACCTCCAGGGGGTCCTCAAGCTCTCCATCGGGGACGTCAGGCTCTACTACGTCCGGGACCCGGAGGGGAAGAGGGAGTCCTTCCTCCTCACCCTCACCGAGATCGCCCTAAAGCTCCTGGGGATAGCGAAGCTTCCGCCGGGCGGAGCCACCAGCTTCTACCTCTTTGGAAACTCCGACCCCGGGGCCCGGGGGTGCGGCCTCGGGTGGTATGCGATGTACAACAGAACTAAAAAGAATATGGCGAAGGTATAAACGAGGGAGGGAACCGAGAATGGTCTGCATATTTCATCAGAATATGAGGGTTTTCGGAGGGTGTAGCCCTCCCCGGAATGCTGCATATAGCGGGGCCTTCACCGCAATAAACGCAGCACTTCCTCCAGGGACGGGGCCGATCGCCGTGGCAGGATTTACAGAAATTACGAATGGAGCTACTTCTAATAGAGCGTTGGGTCCCCCTGTTAATTTGTGCGGTACCTTAGGAACCAATTTTTACTCCACTGTGGCATGCGGTGAGACGGTTTTAGCTCATGGGCCGGAGTTCATCGGGATCGGTGTTAATGCCGCCTATACCGTTCTATCTATAGGCCGAATATTCCTAAATGTGGATAGAGGAATCAAATTGGAAGATGATATCTCACCAGCTTTGCCACCGACAAATACTTGGCTAAATACCGTTCCTGAAAAAGCCTCGTATGACTATCGTGGATTAGTATACGTAGTAATCAGCGACGCTCTGGCTAACATTTTCGTGGTCGGATTTCTCCATAATAGGTGCCCCGGGGAGGATCAAGGCCCATTGATAGCGCAAAAAATTCCTTATATGGCACAAATGATAAAAAATAAAAATCCTCTCGTGCCCGTAGGCGCGCATGTATATATTGGAGGAGATTTTAATGTGTTGCCGATTCAGCATCGTCATACATCGACTGGATACAACATTTACGCTTACAGCACGGGTTTACCCCCTGGCCTATTGCCCAATCCACCAATAATTCCTGGAGGGACGACACAACGTGGAAATCTATTCGATTATTGGTATTCTGATATACCCCCCGGCGGAGCTATCCCGGTGGCTTCTGTCCATCATGATACTATGAGTCCTGTATATCCGGGGCCTGTAAACTTGTCGGATCACGTCGCCACAACTTTAAGAATATAATTATACTAAAATTAGTTGATTATAAATTGCCTGGAGACATGAACTATGACCCTCGACGATCTGGCTAGCCTGCTGAGAGGTAAGACTGAAGTCGACCTCAATGAGGATCTGTTGAAGAAGGCGAATCTTAAACCGCCCGATGGCTTTGATCAGCTGCTCCGCAGATCCTTTAAGCTGGATCAAGGTGCCTATCTGAAGGTCGTCCTGCCCGACGAGATCCCAAGCCCTGTGAACGATACGTTCGTCCTGACGGCAAAGGCATCAGTATTACATATAATAAATATTAAATTAACAACAGCGTTCTGTTCTTACAAGGATCTGGTAGATGTCGCCTTCTTCGCCGAAGGAGGAGATCTTCGCTTCGAGACTAACTTCCCATATTTGAAGGAATACATCGACTTTGTTAGGAAGTCCTTGAGTTACAGTTTCAGCTTCTCGACTTATGAGGACTTTTATGAATTTGGAATATCGCCAGATCCCAAAAGGCCCATCTCCCCGAAGGATCTTCTTTCCCTCATCCCCCTCAGGGACTGGAGCGAAATGCTTCCAGGAGAGCTGCAGAGCTATTTCAACGAGCTATCCTTCAAGGAGTTCCTGGTGGCGATCCAGTCAGGCGACGATCCGGTGGTCAACTATATAGATTTCACCGTCGGGACCAGGGAGGGCGGAGCGGTCTGGAAGCCCTTTGACTGGTTTGAGATGGACAGTTTCGATATCAGATGTATCATCCCCACCCCAAAAGCGAAGAGCCGTACTATGATCTTCCTGGGGGCGGAATTTGTACTATTTCCAAAGATATTTGAAGGTAAATTCATAGCTCAGATCACCAGCGACCTGGCGATCATGGCCAACTTTAAAAGCGATGGACCATCGGAAGGGGTCAGCTTCAACAAGATCGTAAAGTATGTCACCAATGATACGATCATAATACCAGAGGATGTTGCTTCTTTTGTCTTTACGGATTTTTATATCTCGATAGACGTGAAGAACCGCAGCTATTCCCTCGGCGCGTCGGCCAACGCCAGCCTGAAGCTGATCGAAACGAGGATCGCCCTCAACGAAGTGAAACTCCAGATAGATGCCAGCCTCCCAAAAGACCTCCCTCCCAGATATACGGGATCGATCGTCGGAACCTTCTCCATCGAGGACTTCCGCATCTTCGTATCGGCGGAGTATGGAGGAGCCGAAGAGGGCTGGACCTTCATCGGCCGGACCTTCCCCGGAGAGGTTATCCCCCTCGCCAAGATCTTCAGGAATTTGATGAAAGATATCCCCGGGCTGGAGGATTTCGAAAAGTTCTTCCCTGAGCCCGCGAGCCTCGATGTCAACAAGTTGTCTCTCACCGCCCGCCCAGCCCACGCCCAGAATAAGGGCTCTTATATCTTCGACTGCGGAGTGGGATTGAAGGGGGTGAGGATTGATCCGATCGGAGCCATAAAGGCCGATGCAAACCTGAATATAAAATATGATGATCGCCTTCATGCCTCCTTCGGGGTGGAGCTTACCCTGGAAGACCTGAATATAGTCGCCATCGTAGGCTACGATTTTGATAAGAAAGCCCTGACGCTCACATGGGACGGCGTCACCGCCGCCATAACTGAAAAAAATGGGCAGAAGATAGCCTCCCTGACCCTTACGAAGTATTCCCTGGGCGAGATGATCGAGACCTTCGTCTCCTGGTTTTCAGGACAGAAGTTCGGCCTCGCCCCTCCTTGGAATATCCTCAACCAGATCAGCCTCGCCTCATTCAATCTCGATTTCAACTTTACCACTAAACAGGTCTCTTTCCGCTACAAGATCGGCCCCTTGGATCTGGGCCTTGCGAAGATTCAGAGGATCTCCGTCACCTACGAGCCCACCGGCGAGAACAAGGGCGTCAATGTAGAGCTGGAGGGTTCCTTCCTCTGGGGCGTCGATCCTAAGCATGGAGACGACAAGAAGCTGAAGTGGGATGCCACAAAGCCCGACGATACCCCGATGCCCCCCGGCGCCGGGAACAAGTACTTCGATCTCCGCCTCCTCGCCCTCGGCCAGCACGTCGAGGTCGAGGGGATCACGGACTGCAAGTCGGTGGGAGATGCGATCAAGAAGATCGAAACTCTCCCGGTCCCCTCCCCCACTCAGCTTCCCGCCGTCGGCTTCAGCCCCGAAAGCTCCTGGATGGTGGCCGCCGACTTCGGCATCCTGAAGATCGACGAGACCCCCAAATACTTCCTCTCCCTCCAGACGGTCTTCAACGACCCCAACATCTACGGCCTCCGGGTCGCTCTCGCGGGACCGGCGGCGAAGGTCCTGGCAGGCCTCGACTTCGAGATAATGTACCGCCGGATCAGCGAGACGGTGGGGGTCTACCAGGCCCAGATCCAGCTCCCCGACAAGATGCGCAATTTCCAGATGGGGGCCTTCAACATCACCCTCCCGGTCTTCGCCATCGAGCTCTACACCAACGGCGACTTCAAGGTGGACGTCGGCTTCCCCTGGAACCTCAACTTCTCCCGGTCCTTCACCATCCAGGCCCAGATCTCCTTCGTCCCCGTCATCGGCTCCGGCGGGATCTACTTCGGAAAGCTCAGCGGTGCCACCACCAGCCGGGTCCCCGCCGTCACCGACGGGAACTTCAACCCCGTCATCGTCTTCGGCCTGGGGCTGCAGCTGGGGGTCGGAAAGTACCTCGAGAAGGGGGTCCTCCGGGCCGGGATCAGCCTGACCCTGGTGGGGATCCTCGAGGGGGTCATCGCCCGGTGGAACCCCTACGATGCCGGAAAGGAGGTCGACTACTACTACTACTGGCTCCAGGGGACCATCGGGATCATGGGCAGGCTCTTCGGGAGCGTCGACTTCGGGATCGTCAAGGCCGAGGTGAACGTCACCCTCTCCCTCGTAGCCCAGATCACTTACGAATGCTATAAGGACATACCCATCTCCGTCATCGCCTCCGTCGACGTCTCCCTATCGATCAAGATCAACTGCGGCCTCTTCAAGATCACGATACACTTCAGCTTCTCCGCCCGGATCAAGGAGACCTTCACCATCAAAAACTCTGGCACCCCGCCCTGGACCCTCGCCGACGGCTCCGAGGCGGCCCTCCGGTCGAGGCAAGACCTCAGGCTGAGGGCCCCAACGGCCATCGCCTCCTTCGGGGTGGGGGATGGCGGGCTGGTGATGAAGTGGGATAACTACCTGCCGGCCGAAGAGAAACAGATCCTCTGCTGCCACTTCGCCCCGGTCATCTCCGCCTCGACCGACGAGATCCATGGCGCTACAGGTCCCCACGCCTGCTACGTCCCGATGCTCCTCCTGGAGACGAGGTCGGCATCCGACGGTCCGGGGCTGGAAGAGGGGACGAAGGGGATCACATCCTTCGAGCGGCTCTGCAATCACGTCCTCCGGTGGACGGTCGCCGCGGCCCTGGACCGGGGCATGACCAAAGACGAGATCGACGGCTACGCCGTATCCGATGACGAGCTCATAGCGATCATGAAATGCCTCTCCGATCCTGAGAATTCGATGCCGATCGAGGATGCCGATGCAGCCGACTTCATGCGGGACCATTTCACTCTGCAGGTGACATACAGGACACAGGCCGACGATGGGGGAGCCGGAGGGGCGGACGCTGCGGTATTCCCGATGCCGCCAGCCCTGAGGCTGAGGGTCCCCTCCTACCACGGTTCTAAGGATCTGGAGTGGAAGTTCTCCGAGTTCAACGCCGTGGACGAAAAATATCTTGACGCCCTGAGGACGCGGTTCGACGAGCTCGCGGTCCAGGTGGAAGAGGAGATGGGAGGGGGCTCGGACCGGCGCCTTCTTTTGGGGGACGAACCAGAACCCGCCGGCCGATCGGTCGCCTCCTTCGTCTTTGCAGATTACTTCCTCCTCCTGGCCCGCCAGATGGTCCAGAACGCCAGAGACGGCCTCCGGAACTTCCAGTATCTCATAGGAACGTCCAAGGACGGGAAACAATCTGAGGCGGAGAAGGTAGAGGATATCGTCGACTGGGTCAACGACCATATGACCTCAAAGCCGGAAGATCTGGGGGCTGAGACCCCGCCGCCCTTCACCGCTGTGGATCTCTTCGAGGCGAACGGCCAGCATCTCCTGAACCCCCAAAAGGACCTCGAGATCCAGGGCGGGACCCACCGGATCGGGCCTTCCGATACCCTATCCTCCATCGCCGAAAAGGGACCGGTTGAAGTCATAAAGCTTGCCGAAGCTAACTTTGGCGAGAAGATCCTGACGGTCGGGATCGCCCTCGCCTGCGAAGGAAAGCCGGACTATGTTATCCGGGATGAGGACACCTTAGAGTCGATCTCCAAAGATCTCTTCGCCGGTTCGATGAAGGACCTTCTCGATAGATCGGACCTGGCAACCAAGCCCGGGGTCCTGGCTGCCTCTGCCCTTCTGGCCCTCCCACCGCGATTCCACACCACCAAAGAGGGGGATAGGCTGGAGAGGGTGGCTGCCGAGTATGGGATCCCGGTCCGGCGGCTGGCGGAGGCCGAGGCCAACCTGAAGGTTCCTGGCCTCTTCTCGACCTCCGATGGGATTGAGGCCCGGTGCCTGAACGTCCCCCACCTCCAGCGGATCCGGGTCTCCGAGCTGATCCGCGAGATCCGCAGGACGATGGGGCTATCCCACCTCTCGGGGATCGCCTCCCGGTACCTCCTCCACGGGATGAGGCTCCCGACGGAGGGGATCGAGTTCTGCGACGAGGCCTCCGATTGGCCGGAGGAGGCCGGCCTCTACGCCCTCACCGGCCAGCAGTTCCCGATCCCCGCCCTCAACGAGGACGACTTCTCCTTCTCCCTGGCGAGAGACGAGGGCCTCGAATGGATAGACTTCGTGGGCGGTGCGAGCAAGACGGAGCTATCGGTCGTCATTGCGGGGGGCGATCGGGATCGGGTGGTGGAAGTCCAGAAGGCCGTCCGAGACGGGATCGTCCCCGGGATGAGAGCCCTGGGGCCGGAGCCGGTCTCCCGATCCCAGCCGATGACCTACCCCTTCCCCTCGGCTACGGTCTGGAACCATCCCGGGAGGGTCTCCCTCCCCCACGACGACGGCTCTGGCGAGGGGCAGTCCCTCCGGATCTGGTCGTTGCCGACGAGCCTGGTGGAGCTGGCCGAATCGGGGGACGGAGAGTTGAAGCCTTTGATCTCCGTCCAGGTCGGGACCTACAACGAGGCGACCTCGAATATGGATCAGGTCCCCGTCAGTTCGTACGGCTGGGGGACCCTTATCGAGGTGGGGATCAAGAGGATCGAGCCGGTGGGAGAGAGCCCCTCGACCCGGACGACCTACGAGCTGGCGGGGGCGAACGAGCGGGGGATCCTCCTCCTGGAGCGGCTCCTCCGGGAGATCCAGGGCTCAGATGAGCCGATCGGAGATATCCGGCTCCTCTATCGTCCGAGCCCCCCCGGCAGCGTCGATCCCTATCTTCAGTCGGATGGGGCCGAAGACCTCACCATCTTCATCAGCCAGGTGAACCTGACGACGGAGACGAGGCCGTCGGATCTCCTCCAATGGGGCCGGGGAGCTCTGGCAGAGGAGGTCCCGAAGCGGCACAGGACGGCGGGTTGCCTGGACACCGCCTACGACTTCGTCAGGATGCTCTGGGAGAACAGCATCACACGCTCCGGAGGATACTACCTCTACTACAGCTCCGGCGAAGACTCGGGCCTCCCGGAGAGCATATTCAACGAGAAGGGCGATGCGACCATATCTCTCCTCTTCATCTATGGAAAGCCCGGGGTCTCCGGGGTGGAGGGGGTCGGAAGCTACGTGAACTGTGCCGTCACCGGAGACCCGATCGATCCGTCGAGGTCCGTGGTCTATGGGAGGGCGGAACCCTTCGACCTCGACCACATCCCGAAGGCGACCGAGTCCCTGGACGAGATGGCCCGGAGGTATTATACAACCCCCATCGAGCTGGTGGAGGATCACCCGTCTCATCCCCTGGCTGATGGGAAGTCGGTGGTCGTCTCCGCTGGAACTTACATGGTCAGCCCCATCAGGACCAGCCCAGGCGGCAGGCTGGCGGATATCGCATCCTACTTCAATACCACGGAGGAGGCGATCAAAGAAGCGAACCCCCGAAGGGCCTTTGAATGCAAACCCGACTCTGAGGATTCCCTGGCCACCATCGCCGATCGTTACCAGATCACCCCGTCTCAGCTGGCCGAGGCAAACGCCGACCATCTCCTGACGGGGGGTAAGCAGGTCAAAATCTCCGAGAGGACCTATGAGGTGAGGCCTGAGGGGGTTCCCCCCGGAGGCAAACTTGGGGATATCGCATCCTACTTCAATACTCCAGGGGAGGAGATCATAAAGGCGAACCCCGAGATCGATCCCTGGCCCGAACTCCTCGAGCCGGGTTTGGTGATCCGGATCCCGGCGATCGAAGTTTTGATCGGCCCTGGGACCGAAACCCTCGCGAGCCTCGCATCTTTATACAGCACCACCATCGCCGACCTCGCCGAAGTGAATTCCTCGACGAAGGGGCTTTTGAGCCCGGCAGCCCCGCTTCATCTCCTGGTCCCGTATGATGCCATCCGCCTCCCGAAGATCACGGCACCAATCAGAACCGACGGTTGGGGGAAGACCTTCGCCGACCTCGCCGCCTTCTACGGCTGCTCCGCCGCCGACCTGGCCGAGGATAACAGGTCTGTCGCGGGCCTTTTGAGCGCAGCTCCTTTGAGGATTGGAGGTGGCCCCAAGGTCCGGACCGCCACCGTCCCCGCCGGGGCCATGGCCATCGGGGCGAGAAGGGACGTCGCCGCCGAGGTCCCCGATCTGCCGGGGGATGGGGGCGATTACGGCCAGCTCTACCTCCAGCAGACCTTCTCGATGCTGGGATACCGGGTCCTTCAGAACCTCGACTTCCGGGGGAGCGAGAGGGGGCTTCCGATGGGGCCGGTGGAGACGGCGGACCGACGGGAGTCGAAGATCCGGGCGGCTGCGCCTCCCAGGGCCCCAGGCGAGCTCTGGGAGTACCACCAGGCCCTCCCCTACCCCCGCTTCGCGAAACACGGCGGCTCCGAAAGGGGCGCCGGCATCCCCGACCCCAGCGAGAGCCCCTACGCCGGGATCGGGGGCCTCCTCCAGGTGAACTTCGAGTGGCAGGACATCTTCGGGAACGTCGCCAGAACGCCGCTATCCGATCCGTCCCTGGACAAGACTGCGCCGGCAAACAACCCGCCGATTCTGCTGGGGTACACCGACGAGCTGATCGGCCTCGGCAGGTGGCCGAGCGTCTCCAGCTCTTACCAGGTCCTCAAGGATGGAGCGGGGACGAGGCTGACCATCACCCTCGCCTTCGACCCGGAATATTACCTTTCTTCAGACGAGAGTGGGATCGTCGGGGAAGATCCGAAGAAAGATAAGGCGTCCCAAGACCTGCGAGTCTACAGGCAGCTTTACTATCAGCTCTTGAATACCACCGGATCCGATGAGGAGACGATTAAGATCTCCATAGAGGCGAGCCTCCTGGAGGAGGCATCCCTCGAGCTGGCGAAGGATCAAATCCAGGGCCTCCGGGGCTGGATCGAAGATATCTACCAGTTCCTCTCCGACCTCGCCCAGGGCAGAGCGGCCTCCGCCAAGCCTCCTATGGATCACCTGATCCAGCTCGCCATAGCCCTGGGGGCGGCTGAGGAGGGATACGCTTTGAACTCTGCCCAGATCTTCGAGCTGACGGTGGCGATGAGGATGGAGCGGCCCGTCTCGGCGATCCAGGCCGAGCTGAAAGAGGTGGCAGGGGTCCGATCTTCCTCGACCAACATCCCGCCGGCGATCGATAATGGCGGTTCCGGCGATCCCTATTCTCTGAAGAGCTTCGCCTCCCGGTTCGAAGAGGCCCTCAGCCTCCCCGGATCGTTCCAGCTGAAGGTCGCCACCGGCACCGACAGGAGGCGGATCGGAACCTCGTCGACCTCGAAGTCGACCTGGGCGGTCCGCCTCGGCGCTGGCGGGGGCGAAGGGATATATTACAGCGTGAAAAATCCCGGCGCTCCGAAGATATTCGCACCAAGGCCGATCTCCAACAGGCCAGAGTCGCGATCGAAAGTGCCCATCAAAAAGTATGCTTCCGATGACGAGATCCATCTCGACTTCGTTGGAGTCGACATGGACGTCTGGGCCCGGGAGTTTCTGGCAGCCGTCGACAAGTTCCTGACGCCGGAGTATCTCTCCCCGGCCCGTCTGCTGATGAAGGATGATAAAGAGGAGATCATCGATGGGCTTTTGGGCTGCAAGAGATCGCTGGCCGATTCGATAAGCAGTCTGGCGGTACCGGTCTTTGATTATGACGACCCCCTCGACGGCCAGGCGGCGAAGGAGGCGTATAGACAGCAGCTTCTGGTCCGCCTCTCCAACGCCTACGCCACCGACGCCGTGATCCAGTTCGATGTGGAGGTCGAAGCCGATATACCCCAGCCGGGCTCCTCCAGCCCGCCCCGTCTCTTCGGCGTTCCGGCTCCAGAAGATGGCGGAGAGTCTCAGAACGGGGACGTATCCCTGACGGCGGCGAAGGTCCTCCTCGAAAAGGGATCGAAGAAGCTGACGTTCCTCCTCCAGACTAAGGCGACGAAGGAAGAGGACGATCCATCGACCCCGATGAGGAGCTACATCCCCCTCGACCTATCTTTCCAGGGGTCGATGATCGAGCACGAGATCGTCAGGCTTCTGGAGATAGCGGGCTATGAGGGGGGCTATGAGGCGTCGTCGTGGCTCTCCTTCGTGACGCCGCCGGCAGGAGACTTCTCCCTGACGAAGCCCCTCGGCTCCTTCGACGTCCCCCTCGTCCTCCGGGCCATCCCGACGGCTCCATCGATGATCGGCCAGGCGGGGCTTTCGCAGCTCGAAGAGATCACCCCCTCCAAGATCGACGAGGCGGTGATCTGGGACTACTCCTTCGACTACAGCCAGAGCCGCCACGAGCCCCAGGACGAGATCTCCTTCCGGGTGGAGTTCAACCTCCAGCCCGGGTTGAGGGCTCTATCCTCACCCATCGACGACCTCTTCTCCGCCCTGGCAGAGTTTGTGACCGTCTACCCCGATGTGGCGAAGGACCTCGACGGCGTCCTGCGGAAGATCGACGGAAAGGCGGAGAAGGGAGAGCGGGAGAGGGCGTGTAAGGCCCTCGAGTTCTTTTCCGACCTCGTCGGCGGCGTCGCCGACGCCTGGAAGTCGTCGAAGGGAGCCGAATTTGCCGGAGGCTATGGAGGGGGCAAAGTTGCCGACGGCTGCAAGTTCAGCATAAGAGAAAAGTCGAAGAGGATTGACTACCCCGACGGAACCCCGGTGGAGGCCCTGATGATCAGAGTAAAGGGGGATTGGCTCTCCTCTGAAATCTCCCCACCGATGGTCTTCATCAAGGAATACTATACCGTCCTTGATACCGACTTGGAGGACGGCTCCGAGGTCCGATACCTGTTCAAATCGAAGGATGGGGAGTACCTCCCCGCCTCCGTGGGGCGGGACATTCAGGGCCGCACCGTCATTCTCCCGGATCTCAACGTCTTGGAGAGGCAGAGCGCCCGGGCCGTCGCCAGCCTCAGCCGTAACGAGGAGCTCGTCCCCGAAAAGAAGACCGCCGATCCCTTCGTATATAGAACCTCGGAGATCCAGTTCGCAAACCCGCACCGACCGAAGCTGGGATGGGACGATCCGATAGATATCTCCCTCGTTGGATCTCCGGACGGAGAGGCTGTTCGTCGTCCCCTGGCAGAGCATCTCTCTTCGTTCTTCGAGAACCTCTTCAAGAACCGGACGGCCGGTTCGAAGGATCTCTTCACCCTCCAGCTGGAGTGCATCTATGAGTACCACGTGAACCCCGGGCTACCGAGGGTGACGATGCCGGTCCTCTTCGTCCCCTCCTCTCCCTTCGACGGCGACGGACCAGCAGTCTCCCTGGGGGGATCCTCCGGCGGCCAAGATCTGTCCCGCTCCTTCGTCGGCATCCTCTCTCAGGGTATCTGGCGGTGGTTCGAAGAGAACTCTCCCCATGAGGCGGAGAAAGGGACCCTGAAGCTCGGCCTGACCCTTCTATCGGATCTTACGGAGGAGTCGATGCCGCTCCTCCGGCTCACCGATCTGAGCCTGCCCCTCGATCGGGTGACAGACCTGCCGAAGGCGGATCGCTGAGAACGGGGGGAAATCCGGGTTCGGTCCTTCCTCCTTCTTGCTCCTTAAGAGGCCCCGGCAAAATCGAACCTCCGCCGACCTCGGCCAATCCCGTCTCGACTCCGTCGAAAAGGTAAAATGCCTGTACATCTCTGGACACCGATGGAGGAGATTGTCATGAAGGTCCTTGTCAGCGACCCTCTCTCGGAAGAGGGCGTGCGAAAGC
>Ga0334888_1004974_pt1 | contig 11506 bp, 9 predicted proteins | sample GraSluR1_MG_FD_207227 | JGI IMG/M metagenome (GOLD analysis project Ga0334888, IMG submission 207227) | Sludge microbial communities from methane-producing bioreactor in Wageningen University, Netherlands - Granular Sludge_3_08-R1 | ecosystem: Engineered > Bioreactor > Anaerobic > Unclassified ...
TTCATATATCCTCAGGCGGATCGGGAGCATGATTCCGTCTCTCCTTCTCGCTTCGATCATCGTGTTTTCATTCATCCACCTGATTCCGGGAGATCCCGCCCAGATCATGCTGGGAGACCAGGCGACGCCGGAACAGGTCCAGGGGCTCCGCGAAGCCATGGGGCTCGACCGTCCGCTGTACGTGCAGTACGGCCGCTGGCTCTCTGGAGTGGTGAAGGGAGATTTCGGCACATCCATATTTTTCCACCAGCCTGTGCTCCACGTCATCCTCGACCGCGCTGAAACAAGCGTCCTTATTGCCGTCTTTTCCATGCTGCTCATCATTCTCGTTGGGGTGCCCATAGGAATCCTTTCGGCCGTCCGGTACAACAGCCGGATCGACCAGCTTTTTTCCGGTCTTTCCATGCTCTTCGCGTCGGTGCCCACCTTCTGGCTCGGGCTGAACCTGATGCTTCTTTTCTCGGTGATGCTGCGGTGGCTTCCCACCTCAGGGTTCCCTTCCATCCTGGAATCGGGGGACTGGTCGAACCTCCGCTATCTGGTTCTTCCCTGCATCACCCTGGCCGCTCCCAATTCGGCCCTCATCATCCGCCTGACGCGGTCGAGCATGCTGGACGTGGCCAAGGCGGATTACGTGAAGACTGCCCGGGCAAAAGGATTGTCCGAGGGAGCCGTCAATATACGGCATATCTTCCGGAATTCGCTCATCTCCGTCGTATCCGCCCTTGGGTTTACGTTCGTGGCCCTCATGGCGGGAACCGTAGTGACCGAAACGGTCTTCTCCCTTCCGGGGATCGGGCGGCTCGTGGTGGAATCGGTTCTGAGAAGGGACTATCCCACCATCCAGGGAATCATTCTCATCATCGCTTTTCTGTACATGGTGATCAATCTCCTGGTGGACCTGTCCTTTGCTCTTCTGGATCCGCGGATCCGGTACAGCTAGGAGGGGCGGACCATGAAATTTCTTTCGGCCTTTTACAGGAGAAAAATTGCACTCGGCGGATTGCTTTTCATTGTTCTGCTCCTGATTTTTGCCCTTTTCGCCCCGTACATCGCCACCTTCGATCCCCAGGAGATGAACCCCGTGGACAAGCTCCGCTCCCCTGACGGAACCTACTATTTCGGGACCGACAATTTCGGGAGGGACATCTTCAGCCGGGTAGTGTTCGGAGCCCGGACCAGCCTGGCCGGATCCGCCGGGGTCATTCTTTTTTCACTTTCCATCGGCGTGCTCATCGGCGTATCGTCGGGGTACTTCAGAAAGATAGAGCCGTACCTGATGCGACTCATCGATGTCCTCATGGCCTTTCCTCCGCTGCTTCTTGCCCTGGTGCTCGTTTCCATCCTCGGGCGGGGCATGGGGAACGTGATCATCGCCGTGGGGGCCACTTATCTCACCCGGACCACCCGTATCGTCTACGGCCTGACCCTGAAGCTCCGGGAGGAGCCGTATATCGAAGCCGCCGTTGCTTCGGGGGTGAAGCAGAAATGGATCATCCTGAAGCATATTCTCCCCAACATGATGTCCCCCCTCATTGTCCAGGCCACGTTCACCTTCGCCTTTTCCCTCCTGGACATGGCGGCCCTGGACTTTCTCGGTCTCGGCATTCCGCCGTCCATCCCGAGCTGGGGCAACATGCTCAGCGAGGGGCGGATGTACCTCACGAGGGCGCCGTGGCTCCTTGTTTTCCCGGGGGCCTGCATCGTCCTGACCGTCCTTTCCTTCAACCTTGTCGGAGACGTTCTCCGCGACCGGCTTGACCCGCACTTCCGGCGGGACATCGAGGGGGTGTGAGCCATGGAGCCGGAAACAAATACATCCCTCCTTGAAATACGGGATCTCAGGGTCAGCTTCCCTTCGGCTTCAGGGCACATTTTTCCGGTGGACGGTGTGAGCCTTTCCATAGCGAAGGGGGAAACCCTCGGGCTTGTGGGGGAGTCTGGGAGCGGCAAATCCATGACCTCCCTGGCGGTGATGGGCCTTGTCCCCCGCCCCCACGGAAAGATCTGCGGCGGCAGCATCGCGTTCAAGGGCAGAAACCTGGCGGAGCTGACCAACGAAGAGATGATGAACATCCGGGGAAAGGACATCTCCATGATCTTCCAGGAGCCCATGACGTCCCTGAACCCCGTCTACACGGTGGGAGACCAGATCGTGGAGGGCATCCTGGCCCACGGGGCGATGTCACGAAGGGAAGCCCGGGACAGGGCCGTCGAGATGCTGGCGAAAGTGGGCATTCCGGGTCCGGAAAAGCGGGTGGATTCCTACCCTCATCTTCTGAGCGGAGGAATGAGGCAGCGGGTGATGATCGCCATGGCCCTCTCCCTGGACCCGGAGCTGCTCATCGCCGACGAGCCCACCACGGCCCTCGACGTGACCATCCAGGCCCAGATCCTGGACCTGATGGACGGCCTGAAAAAAGAGCGCACCATGTCGGTGCTCCTCATAACCCACAACCTGGGAATAGTGGCGGAGTCAGCCCAGAGAGTGGCCGTAATGTACGCCGGCAGAATTCTGGAGCTTGCTTCGACGGAAGCTTTGTTCCGAGACCCCCTGCACCCCTACACGAGGGGGCTTCTGGAATCCATCCCGAGGATGGAGGGAAGGGTGAAACACCTGAGGGCAATCCCCGGAATGGTCCCTTCCCTTGAAACGCTGCCCTCGGGGTGCAAGTTCAGGAACCGATGCGTCTATGCCGAAGACCCCTGCGGCGCCGCGGAACCTCCCCTGCACGAGGCCCAACCCGGACACTTCGTGCGGTGCAGGCGCTGGCACGAACTTCGTGCCCCGCTGGAAGGAGGAGGAGCGGAATGACGGACCGCCTGCTTGACGTCAGAAACCTGAAGAAGCATTTTCCCGTGCGGTCGGGGCTTCTGCAGCGAGTCACCGCCCATGTGAAGGCGGTGGACGGGGTCTCTTTTCACCTGGACAAGGGGGAGACCCTCGGCCTCGTGGGCGAGTCGGGGTGCGGCAAGTCCACCACCGGAAGGGCAGTGCTGCGGCTCCTGCCCGTGACCTCCGGGGAGGTGCTGTTCCGGGACAAGAACCTGCTGGTCCTCGGGGGGGAGGACCTCCGCCGGGCGCGACGGAATTTCCAGATGGTGTTCCAGGACCCCTTCGCGTCCCTCGATCCCCGGATGACCGTCTCCGCCATCGTGGGCGAGCCGCTGGCAGCCCATGGTCTCGCCTCTTCACGGGCGGAGCGGGATGACAGGGTCGTTCAGATTCTGGAAGAGGTGGGGCTGGATCCGTCCGTTCTGAACCGGTATGCCTTTGAGTTCAGCGGAGGGCAGCGGCAGCGCATCGGCATCGCCAGGGCCCTTGTCCTCAACCCGTCTCTCGTGGTGGCCGACGAGCCGGTGTCGGCCCTGGACGTCTCGATCCAGGCCCAGGTCATCAATCTCCTGGCGGAGCTGCGGGAAAAGCTGTCCCTGACTTACCTGTTCATCGCCCATGATCTCAGCGTGGTGAAACACATCAGCGACAGGGTGGCCGTCATGTACCTCGGGCGCATCGTCGAAACGGCCCGGACGGAGGCCCTCTTTTCATCCCCCCTGCATCCCTACACCCAGGCCCTTCTGTCCGCCGCGCCCGTCCCTGAGCCGGGGAAAAAGAGCGAGAGGATCATATTGAAGGGGGACGTGCCGAGCCCCCTCAACCCGCCGCAGGGGTGCCCGTTCCATCCCAGGTGCTTCAGGGTGATGGACCGCTGCAGCCGGGAGGTTCCCGGCCTTGTGGAGCGAAAAGAGGGGCACTTCGCCGCATGCCACCTGTATGACTGAAGTACGGTAGAACAACGGAGAAAATCGAAAAGGAGGAATACCACATGAAGAAAGTCGTCCGGACAGACAAGGCGCCGAATCCGGTGGGACCCTATTCCCAGGGGCTTATCTGCGGAAAGCGGGTATACGTATCGGGGCAGGGGCCCTTCAACGCCGAAACGGGAACGAAGCCCGAGGGGGTCGCCGAGCAGACCAGGCAGACCCTGAAGAACGTGCGGGCCATTCTGGAGGCCGCAGGCGCCTCCATGGACCACGTGGTGAAAGTGACCGCCCATCTTCAGGAGGTCACAAAGGATTTCAGGGCATTCAACGAAGTCTACAGGGAATTCTTCAGGGAACCCTTCCCCGTGAGAACGACCGTGGGAAGCGATCTCCTCGATATCCTGGTGGAGATCGACGTCATAGCCGAGCTGGACTGAGATCGGCATTAAAAAAGAAAAAGGGGCCGGAAGGCCCCTTTTTCCGTTCAGATTTCGTCTTTATCTGAGGGCGAGACCCCGGGGCGGGGTGCCGCCGTCCACGACGAACCGTTCTGTGATCTTCCGCAGGTCCTCAGCGGTGGCGCTTACCTCGGTGGCCCCGGTGGCGACGCTCTCCATGGCCGCCGCGGTTTCCTCCATGGAGGCGGCCACGTTCTGGACCTGTTCGTCCGCGTTCTCCATGACCGAGGTCGTGTCGTCAATGAGGGCGATAACATGGCCTGACTGTTCCGCCTCCTTCTCCGTGGCGGCGATGATGCGCCGTATATCCTCCACGGAGCTTTTTGTGGCCTCCATGATCTTCTCCAGGGCTTCTCCGGCCACGTGGGCGATGGACACCCCTTCCTCAACGCCCTTCCTGCTCGTCTCCATGGATTTCACCGCCGACTCAGTCCCTTCCAGGATCTTGCCCACAAGCTCCGCCACTTCCCGGGCACCCTGCTGGGACTGTTCGGCCAGCTTCCGGACTTCTTCCGCCACTACGGCAAACCCGCGCCCCGCCTCTCCGGCCCGTGCCGCCTCGATGGCAGCGTTCAGGGCGAGGAGGTTGGTCTGGTCGGCGAGGGAGGTGATGGTGGTGCCCACCACGCCGATCCGGGCAGAATAGTTGTTGAGTTCCGTGATGAGTTTTTCCGTCTCGCCGACGGCGTTCCGGATGTTCTCCATGTGGCCGATGGACTGGGCCACCGTTTCCTTCCCCCTGGCCGCGGCGGACGCCATCTGGCGGGAGTTCTGGTCGGCGCTCGACGCCAGCTCCTTCGCCGAGAGGATGATGGTGTTCATCTCCTGGACCATCTTCGACGCCTCTCCGGCGCCGGTTCTTCCCCTGGTTACCTCTTCCGCGAGGCGTGTGTTGCTCTCCGCCACCTCGTTGGTGGTGCTGGTCACTTCTTCGCAGGAGGCCGCCGTGGTTTCCGAGAGGGATGAAAGGGCCGCCGCCTTCTGCTGGATGTCTTTGACCACGTTCCTGAGGCTGTCGAGCATTCCGTCGAGGGCTCCGCCCACAGCCGCGAGCTCATCGGTTCCGTCCAGGGTGGTCCGGACCGTGAGATTCCCCTCCCTGCCGGCCTCTGATGCGGAGAGGATGCGGTCAACGGCCCGACGGATCGCCCGGATGGTGGTGAAGGCGAGGACCAGGGCTGCGAGGGCAACGGCCAGGACCACGGCGAAAACGGTCATGTTTGCCCTGTCCATGCGGGAACGGTTTTCCAGTGCGCTGTTTTCTGCTCCGATGTCAAGAATCTCGCCGATGTCGTTGATGTTGCCCCTCACTTTCTGGAAAAGGGCGTCTTCTATTTCCGCCGTCGATCCCGGTGCGGTCTTTCCGGTCCTCACGTCCTCGATCTGCTTTTCCGATGCGGCCTCCCAATTGGGGAATTCCGCCTTCAGAGCCGCAAACTTCTGGAATACGGATTCCCTGCCGTCCTTCTGCCGAAAGGATTCCCACCCCTTCCGGTTTCCGGCCAGGAGCTTCTCCGCTTCTTCCAGCCGCTCCCGTACCTGGGCGGCATTCTCCCTGAAATCGCCGGCGGTTTTGTCGAACTCCGGGCCGGGACCCCTGGTGAGCAGGGTCTGCTTGGCAACCAGCGCCTGGTAGAGGTCCCGGTCGCCGTTGATGACCAGGCTCTGGGCCACGAAGGCTTCCTGGTGGATCCGGGCCAGGAGGTCGGAATAGACGGAATTCGCCGAGTAGATGGAGAAAACCGACGTCCCGATAATGCCGAGGACGGGGACCAGCGCAAGAATCCAGAGACGGGTACGCAGGGTCAGTTTGTTCATAGGGCACCTCCAGGTATTCAGAAATTTTGTAGTGGTGGCTCATTTTACCGTATTGTCATGATTTTGGGAACAGTCCGCAGGGGATGCAATGCACGATGCACATTTAGAAAAACCGGATGGGGTATAATATCTATACTACAACAGCATTCCAAGGGAGGGATGATCATGGATTTTGGACTTACAGACAAGACGGTCCTCGTGCTGGCCTCGGGGTCCGGATTGGGGAAGGCGGTGGCGGGAGAGTTCCTGAAGGAAGGGGCCTCGGTGGTGATCTCCGGCAGGGGAGAGGAGAAGCTCGCGGCTGCGGCGGCGGACCTGGAAAAAATCTCCGGCAGACGTCCCCGCTTTCTCCCGTGCGACGTCACCCGGCCTGAGGATCTGAAAAAGCTCGTGGCCTTCGCCTCGGAAAAGTCGGGGGCCGTGGACGTGCTGGTGAACAATGCCGGCGGGCCTCCCGCAGGCACCTTCGAGAGCTTTGACGACGAGACGTGGGTGAAGGCCTTCGAGCTTACCCTGCTGAGCTGCGTGCGGGCGACCCGTGAGGTGCTTCCTCTGATGAAGGCGAAGGGATGGGGGAGGATCATCAACTCCACATCGTCCTCCGTCAGGGAAGTGCTGGAAAACCTGATTCTCTCCAACACCTTCCGCCTCGGGGTCATCGGCCTGACCAAGACCCTGTCAGCGGAGTTCGCACCCTACGGCATCCTGGTGAACGCCATCGGACCGGGGCGGTTCGACACGGAGCGGATCCGGCAGCTCGACCGGGCCCTGGCCGAACGGAAAGGCCTTTCCGTGGAGGATGTGAGCCGGGCGGCCCTCTCCCGCATTCCTCTGGGACGGTACGGCGACCCGGCGGAGTACGGCAGGCTCGCCGTTTTCCTGGGATCGGAGGCGAACACCTACATTACCGGGCAGACCATTCTTGCCGACGGGGGCATGGTGAAGGCGGTGCCGTGATCACAAATTGACGGGCGGCGGACACCGGTAACGCTCACCGCCGCCTTTGTATCCAGGGACGGTTGTCACAGCGGATTGCAGATAACAGCGGGCCCGCCCCGGTTGAGGGAGGGCCCGTTTGCTTCAGAGGGCTTACAGAACCTTCCGGATGGTGTCGATGATGGTGCCGTCCCGGTATTCCACGAGCCCCACGATCTCGCCGGAGAACTTCACCTCGTCGGGGATCCCCGTGATTTTCTCGATCTCCGCCTTGAGCTGCCGGATATCCTTCACCGGAAGGCCGGCGTCCAGGGCGGCGGACCGGAGGTCCTCCCTCCGGGGATTGATTGCGATACCCCGCTCGGTGACGATGGCGTCCACGGTCTCTCCCGGGGTGACCACCGTCTGGACCCGCTCCCGGATGGACGGCACGCCGTTCCGCATGGAGGGGATGGTGATGACGGAAAGCTTAGCCCCCGCCGCCGTGTCGGAGTGCCCTCCCGACGCCCCCCGGAGTATGCCGTCGTGCCCCGTGAGGACGTCCACGTTGAAGTCGGCGTCCACGTCCAGGGCCGCGAGGACCACCACGTCCAGGTCGTTCACCAGGCATCCCTTGTTGAAGGGGTTGGCGTAGCAGGAGACGTCCACTTCCATGTGGTACGGATTGTCCGCCATTGATGTGGTCACCGCCGCGTCGAAGCTCTGCACGTCGAAGAGGGCGGTGAAGAGCCCTTCCCTGAGCATGTCGGCCATGTAGCCCGTGATGCCCCCGATGCAGTAGCTTCCCCGGACGGCCTTCTCCTTCATATATTCCCTCACGTACCGTGCCACGGCGAGGCTCGGTCCGCCGCCTCCCGTCTGGAAGGAACAGCCGTTTTTCAGCATGCCCGACGCCCGGATGAGGCCGAAAGCCAGCTCTGCGATACGGAGCTGCACGGGATCGCGGGTGACCCGGGTGGCACCGGTGGCTATTTTCGACGGGTCGCCGATGGAGTCCACCACGGCCACCTGGTCCACCAGGTACTGGGGCACGGAGATCCTCGGTGCGAGGGGGTACTCCACGAGGTTGTCCGTGACGGCGATGACGTGGTCGGCGTACCGGGCGTCCACCATGGCGTAGCCCATGGAGCCGCAGGCGGTCTTTCCCGAGGAGCCGGTGAAGTTGCCGAGCCTGTCGCACGCCGGGGCGGCGAGAAAAGCCGCGTGGATGTGAAGGCTTCCCTCTTCGATGGCCCGGGCCCGTCCTCCGTGGCTCCGGATCATCACGGGCACTTCGAACCTGCCGCCGGAGATGGCCCTGCCCACCTCGCCCCGGACGCCCGAGGTGTTCAGCCGGGTGACCACGCCTTTCCGGACCATATCGGCCACGCAGTCGTGGCAGTCTCCCAGGGAACTGGGGGCGAGGGTGATGTTCCGGATGCCCATTTTTTCCAGCAGGGAGAGAACCATGCAGACCAGGGAATCCCCGTTCCGCATGTGATGATGGAAGGAGATGGTCATCCCGCTCTCCAGTCCCGAGCGGCGGATGGCCTCCTCCAGGCTTTCGGCGACCTTGTCCGTGGACGGGGCGGCCACCTTCCTGGGGAAGAGCCGGGGTGTCCATGCGTAGTCCCCGCCCAGCCGGGCATAGGGGCCCGCGAAGGGGACGAATTCCCCGAGGCCGGGAACGAGGACCGGTACCTCCCTGCCGATGCTGTTCTTCACAGTTTCGATCTTCATTCGGCCTCCACCTCCATTCCCGCGAGGCGGGCGAGTTCCAGGGTTCTTTGCGCCTGGGCCACCACGGGGGCGTCCACCATGCGGCCGTCCACGGCCACCACGCCCAGTCCCCGTTCCTCCGCCTCCCGGGCTCCGCGGACGATCCGCTCCGCCTTCCGCACGTCCTTTTCTTCGGGGCGGAATGCCTCGTGGATCACGGCGATCTGGGACGGGTGGATGGCGGCCTTGCCGGAAAAACCGAGGCCGACGCTCATGGCCGCCTGTTCACGGAGTCCCTCCAGATCGTCGATGTCGGTGTAGACCGTGTCAAAGGCGAGAAGGCCGGCAGCCTTCGCCGCCAGGACCACGGCACTCCGGGCATAGAGCATCTCAAGGCCTTCCCGGGTAATTTTGATGCCGAGGTCGGCCGCCAGGTCCTGGCCGCCGATGGTGAGCCCCAGGATGCGGGGGGACGACATTGCTATGGCGGACGCGTTCACGATGGCCCGGGCGGTCTCGAGCATGGCATGGATCCGTACGGAGCCCTTTTCCATGCCGTTTTCCTCCTCAAGGCGGGTGATGATGTCGTCCGCCGCCCTGACGTCGTCGGGGGAGTCGATTTTGGGTATGCGGACCGCATCCGGCCTCGCCGGGATAATTTCTCCGAGATCCCGTTCAAAGAAGGGCGTGTCCCGGCCGTTAATCCGCACCACCCGCTCCACGGAGCCGAAATCCAGAGTCTTGAGGGCATGCTTCACCAGTTTCCGGGCGGCATCCTTCTCCGTTATGGAGATGGAGTCCTCCAGGTCGAGGAGGACTCCATCCGAGCCGTAGATGGCGCAGTTCTGGATCATGCCCGGGTTGTTCCCCGGGATGTACAGCAGTGACCGCCGGGGCCGGCCGTCAATCCGGTTCATGATGCGTACTTCCTCCTCTTCAGGAGCGAATAGACCAGGGAGACGGCGGCGAGGACGATGAGGGTCACGGAGATGGGCTTCTGGAAGAAAATGGCCAGCGACCCGTCGGAGAGGGACATGGAATTCCTGAAGGACTGTTCCGTGGTGCCTCCGAGGATCAGGGCCAGCACCAGGGGCGGCAGGGGAATCTCCAGCTTGGAGAAGATGTACCCCCCGAGGGCGAAGGCCATGACAAGGATGAAATCGAAGGAGCTGTAGTTCAGGAAATAGGTTCCCATGAAACCCATGCCGAGGATCAGGGGAAGCATGATCCTCTGGGGGATCTTGAGGAGCTGCACCAGCGGGATGGCCAGGGGGAGGTTGATGATCACCAGGATGATGTTTCCCAGGAGGATGGACGCTATGACGCCCCATGCGATCTCGGGAAACTGGGAGAAGAGGATGGGGCCCGGCCGGACGCCGAGCATCATGAGGGCGCCGAGCATGACCGCCGTGGTGCCGGACCCCGGAATGCCGAGGGTCAGCAGGGGGACCATGGCGCCGGCGGCGCAGGAGTTGTTGGCCGCCTCGGGGGCGGCGAGTCCCTCGATGGCTCCCTTGCCGAACTTCTCGGGGGTCTTGCTCAGGTTCTTCTCCATGGCGTAGGACATGAAGGTGGCGATGCTGGCTCCCATTCCCGGGAGCACGCCCACGAAGAACCCGAGGGGAGAGCTGCGGAGCATGGGCAGAATGCATTTTTTGAACTGGGCCCAGCTCACCCAGACCTTGCCGATGCTGCGGGAGTCGAGGCTGTATTTGGTGTCGAGGTTTTTGTAGTTCTTGAAGACCTCGCAGATGGCGTAGACGCCGATCATCACGACGAGGAAATCGATGCCGTCCTGCAGTTCCTCCACGCCGAAGGTGAAGCGGATGATGCCCGTGAGGGGGTCGATGCCGATGGTGGAAAGCATGAAGCCGATGCACATGGCGATGACGCCCTTGAGCAGGCTTCCCTCGGCCAGGGTGATGGTGGCCACGAGGGCGAAGAGCATGAGGGAAAACATTTCGGCGGGGCCGAACTTCAGCGCCGCGGCGGCGATGGGACCCGTCAGGAAGACGAGGAAGACCATGCCGATGGTGCCGCCGATGAAGGAGGCGATGGCGGAGATGGCCAGGGCCGCTCCGGCTTCGCCGTTTTTCGTCATGGGGTAGCCGTCGAAGCACGACACGATGGCCGACGCGTCGCCGGGGGTGTTGATCATGATGGATGCCCTTGAGCCGCCGAACATGGCGCCGTAGTAGACGGCGCACATGGTGATGAGGGCCGTGGACGGGTTCATCCCGTAGGTGATGGGAATGAGAATGGCCACCCCCGTGGCGGGCCCGAGGCCGGGCAGCATGCCCATGACGGTGCCCAGCAGGCCGCCGATGAAGACCCACAGAATGTTGGTGGCCGTTATGGCCGTGGCGAAGCCTATGGCGAGATTGTCGAAAATGACGTCCATGATGTTCTTCCTCCTAGAAGGGAAGCATGTTCTCTATGATCCCCCGGGGCAGGCTCAGCTGGAGGGCTATGGCGAAGGCTCCGTAAGTGACCGCGGGGAACAGAACGGCGATGAGGACGTTCTGGACGAACCGCCCCCGGTTGATCATCATGGTCGCGAAGAACATGAAGGCCGTTGTGGCGAGCAGGTAGCCCCAGGTATCGAGGACGAGGCCGTAGGTTATTCCCAGGACCATGGTGACGAAAATCTTGATCCAGACGGCCCGGTCAGACAGGAAATTCCAGGCGACCACCTCCGCCTTACCGGAACGCCTGTCAGAAATGCACAGCAGGATGCCGGCGATGACGGCCACGGCCCCGACGATCAGGGGGAAGAGTTTCGGTCCCGTGTTGTCCCCCGCCTGAACCTCGGGAAACTGCATGGCAGTGTA
>Ga0334888_1004975_pt1 | contig 11505 bp, 8 predicted proteins | sample GraSluR1_MG_FD_207227 | JGI IMG/M metagenome (GOLD analysis project Ga0334888, IMG submission 207227) | Sludge microbial communities from methane-producing bioreactor in Wageningen University, Netherlands - Granular Sludge_3_08-R1 | ecosystem: Engineered > Bioreactor > Anaerobic > Unclassified ...
ATCAAAAAGGCAAGTTTTGAGAAAGTTGCTTGCCTAAAGGATTTAAACTACTAACAATTTACTATACCAATGAAAATGCTAAAAATTGTAATGCTTATGTTGTTATCACTTCTGATCATAGGTGGTTGCAAGACAGAAATACATGAGAAGAAAGAAGAACCTGTAAAAATAATGGTTAATCAGGTTGAATCTTATTGTTATTTCCATAGTGTTTCTGCTTCAGGAAGGATATCCTCAAAGGATGAGATTAAATTGAGTTTTAAAACGGGAGGAGTTATCAACTCAATAAATGTGAAAGATGGAGATTTCGTAAAAAAGGGGCAAACACTTGCCAGCCTCAACCTTTCGGAGATCAACGCCATGCAGCAGCAAACTAAATTGGCCCATGAGAAAGCCCTACGCGACTACGAAAGAGCACTTATCCTTTACAACGATAGCGTGGCAACCCTGGAGCAGTTGCAGAATGCCAAAACAGCTCTCGATTATGCCAAGGCTAGTGTTGAAATTGCGAATTTCAATGCAACTCACTCAACCATTGTCGCCCCAGAGGATGGTACTATTCTTAAGAAATTGGCTTCAGAGAATGAGATCATCGCACAAGGATACCCGGTTTTCCTCTTCGGAAAGCATTCGCAAAATTGGTTGCTTAAGGTGAGTGTTACCGACAAAGAGGCCGTCCTGATTGATCTTGGTGATAGCGTGGATATTACCCTTGATGCATACCCAAAAGCCATTCTAAAAGGAATGATAACCGAAACGGGTAAATTCGCTGATCCATACATGGGGACCTTTGAAATTGGCATCAAAATAAATCCTAAAGAAGTTGTTCTGGTGTCTGGACTTATAGCAAAAGCCAAAATCAAAACACAAACCCGACAAGGGTACATTTTAATCCCGTTCAACTCTCTGGTCGAAGCCAACAATAGGGAGGGACAGGTGTATAAAATTGAAGAAGGCAGAATAGTAAAAGTGACTTTCCCTGTGGAAAAAATTATCGATGAGGGGATTCTTACATTATCCAATGGAATTAAAGAGGGTGATAGCCTAATTAGCCAGGGGGTCAGGTATGTTAAACCAGGAGATGCATACCAGATAGTTCAGCATTATTAACCAACAGCAAAACAAAATAAGCAATGAAACTTCCCAAGTTGGCCATCGATAACTACATCTTCACCCTGGTAGTTACTACTGTTTTGGTAATCACAGGGGTTTTCTCCTATATTAAGATGCCCAGAACAGAAAACCCAACGGTCTTCATTCCCGGGGCATCAATAATTGCTATTTATCCCGGTGCCAGCCCAAGCGATTTGGAGAAACTGATTGCCATCCCCATCGAGGAAGCCCTTAACGAGTTGGAGGATATCAAAAAGGTAAATACCTACCTGTGGAATGGTATTGCCTCGGTGCATGTTGAATTTGAATTTGGCACCGACGCTAAAGAGAAATACGATGAGGTGGTTTCGAAGGTAAATGATGCGAAATCGAAACTCCCAAAGGAAATGTTCGATCTAACTACTTTTCGATGGTCAAGTGCCGATGTGGCTATTATGCAGATAGCATTAGTATCTGAGTCGGCACCGTATGCCCAGCTCGACAGGATTTCGGAAAACCTGAAACGAAAGTTGGAGCAATCGTATGGGGTGAAAAAAGTAGAACTTCATGCGATACCCAAGCAGGAAATTCGCGTATCGGTTGACATGGAAAAGATGGCCCAAATGAATGTTCCTCTCGACAGGGTTATCAACTCCATTAACAGCTACAATGCTAATATACCCGGTGGCGCTATTAAACTATCCGACAGGTACTTCAACATTCAAACCAGCGGGTCGTACGAGGATATTGAGGATATTAAAAATACAGTGGTGAACTCGTACATGGGCAGGATTGTACATCTTAAAGACATTGCCAATGTTCAGTTTGCTTACGAAGATCAGCAATACTTTGCGCGTTTCAACAATCAGAAGGCCGTTTTTGTTTCCATTGAGCAAACCCCAGACATCAATATCTTTCAGATATCGGAAAAACTTAAAATCATAATTGATGAGTTTAAGGAGAATTTGCCTGGGGACATTGAACTAGAGATAGTTTTCGACCAATCGAAAAATGTAAAGAAACGGATTGGGAACTTCACCAGTAATCTGGTTCAGGGAATTATGCTTGTTGGCTTTATTATACTGTTAACAATAGGTTTCAAATCCTCAATAATTGTAATAATTGCTATTCCTTTATCAATAATTGTTGGGATTGCCCTAGTCGATTTTTCTGGCTTTGGATTACAGCAGATTACCATTGCTGGGCTGGTAATTGCCCTTGGGCTTTTGGTTGACAATTCCATAGTGATCGTAGAGAATATCTCCCGGTTCATTCGCAAGGGGCACAGCCCCAAAGAAGCAGCAATATTAGGCTCATCTGAAATTGGATGGCCCATCGTGAGCGCCACGGTCACCACCGTTCTTGCCTTTATCCCCATAATACTAATGCCCGATAAGGCTGGGGAATTCATTAAAAGTCTTCCAGTCACCATAACAGCTACACTTTCGGTGTCGCTATTTTTTGCGTTAACCCTTACCCCTTTTCTTGCAAGTATAATACTAAAGCGTAATGGAATTAAGCGTTTTGAGGGGATAGAACCCAATAAACAGGTATCGGGATTCTTGAAACGTTTCATTGAGGGACCTTACCGTAAAACCTTACTTTTTTGTCTTCGGTTTAAGTTCGTTACTCTCGCTATTGCAGTTGCGGTATTTGGTGTATCAGTATACGTGTTTTACTTTCATTTGGGGAAAAGCTTTTTTCCAAAAGCTGAAACCCCCCAGTTTATGGTAAGGGTGAGCCTTCCCGAAGGAACCAACCTTGATAAAACCCTCGAAACAACCCTTTGGGTTGAATCAATACTCGATACAATTCCAGAAATATCTCATTATGCTTCCAATGTTGGAAGGGGAAACCCACGAATATATTACAACCTTCTACAGAAACAATTTTCAACAAATTTTGCTGAGCTGTACGTAGAACTATACGAGTATAAAGTTGAACTTTTTGATGAGCTGGTAAAAAGACTTCGTGCTAGGTTTAATGAGTATTCAGGGGCAGAAATAACCATCAAGGAATTTGAGCAAGGGGCACCCATTGAAGCACCAATAGCAATATACATTATCGGTGAAAGAGTAGATGAACTTCAAAGGATATCGGAAGATGTTGAAGGTTACGTTAAGGCTGCAGAGGGAGCCATAAATGTTGAGAACCTGCTTAATAGGATTCAAACAGATATCTTTGTAAATATCAACAAGGATAAAGCTAGCATGCTGGGCGTTCCCATCCATGAGATTGACCGAACCGTGCGGATAGCACTAAGCGGAGCAACCGTTTCTAAGCATATTGATAAAGAAGGAAGGGAGTACAATATTGTTGTTCGTATGCCATTCGATGAGCGTATAACACTGGCCGACATGGAAAGAATTTACGTTTCATCGCTCTCGGGAAAGCAGATACCCTTAAAGCAGTTTGCCAGTATTGAGTTTAAAAAGGCTCCCAGTTTGATAACACGGTACAACATGGAGCGAAATGCCTCCATTCAGGCCGATTTGATGAAAGGTTACAACCTCGACGATGTGCTAAACCCAATCATCGAAAAACTTAATAACTACCCATTCCCACAGGGATACAGCTACTATTTAGCAGGTGAAATTGAGAGTCGAAACGAGTCGTTTGGAGGAATGAAAATGGCCATAATCATTGCAATCATTGCAATACTTGCTGTGCTAATTCTTCAGTTCAACTCCTTCCTTCAACCACTCATTATCTTTTCGGCCATACCGCTAGCGCTAATAGGTTCGATATGGGCACTATACCTCACTAACAACACCTTCTCGTTCACTGCAGCGGTAGGTTTAATAAGTTTGGTGGGGATTGTGGTTAACAATTCTATTATCTTGGTTGACTATACCAATATACTTCGAAAACAGGGTGTACCCCTAAAAGAGGCTGTTCAAAATGCTGGAGAAGTACGCTTTACACCAATCATCCTAACCGCTCTAACAACTATTGGAGGCCTACTTCCTTTGACTTTACAGGGGGGAACTCTTTGGGCTCCTATGGGATGGACAATAATTGGTGGATTATTGGTTTCCACCATGCTAACGTTGCTAATAGTACCCGTTCTTTATGCCATTTTGGAAAAAGTAGTTGAAACAATGTCGTAAATGTTATATATTTACTTTTAACTTTTTTAACCTGTTTAATTCATAAACTTTGTGTTTTCTTTGTGTCTTAGTGACTCCCGAAGTTTCGGGAGTGGCAAAAGTTTTTCAGCCACTCCCGAATCTTCGGGAGATACAAAGGCACTTATCCCGAATTCTCGGGATCACTAAGGTGCATTAATTTATGAATTAAACAGGTTTACAGGTTGTCCCCAAAAACAACAAAAACCAATTCCTCAAATGAAAAAAAAATCGGATTTTATAAAACATTATGGCGGCATTTTTCTTTGCTTTACGATTCTTTTATCCTGTAACCAAATACCAGAAAAATTTAGCAAAGATAATATTTTTAGCGCTGCGCAAAGTGACACATCGGTTATTTTTGCTCCCGGATTGGTATCAACCCACCTTGCCGAACGCGATGCAGCACTTTCGCCCGATGGCAACGAATTTTACTTCACCATTTCGAGTTTTATAAGGCCAACCATTGCTTTTATTCAAAAGCAAGAAGGTAAATGGGATACTCCTCGGGTTGCTTCTTTTTCAGGGGTTTACTCCAACCTAGAACCTCACTTTTCCCCCAATGGGAACAGGCTCTACTTCGCCTCCAATCGACCGTTGGAAGACAATGGAGAGCCAAAAGATTTTGATATCTGGTACGTTGACAAGACTGAACATGGATGGAGCGAACCCATTAACCTTGGCGAACCTGTAAATACCCCTGCCAACGAATTCTACCCCTCGGTAACCAAAAGCGGTACGCTTTACTGGTGTGCCACCCGAAGCGATGGCATAGGCGGTGAGGATATTTTTTTCTCTAAACTTATTGATGGACAATACCAGACCGTTCAGGTTTTGTCTGACTCAATCAATACCAAAAGCGATGAGTACAATGCCTTTGTTGACCCCGACGAGCGTTACATTATCTTTACGTCCCACGGATGGGGTGCCGGGTATGGGCGAGGCGATCTTTGGATTAGCTACCGCAAAATGGATGACACCTGGACAAAACCCATCAATATGGGTGAAACCATAAATACATTTGCTTTAGAGTACTGCCCCTTCGTTTCTCACGATGGAAAGTATTTGTTCTTTACAAGCGACAGGACAAATTCTGCAGCAATAAAATCTCCCTCAACATATCAGGATATCGTCGATTTTTCACTGCTACCCCAAAACAGGCTAAGCAGCATTTATATAGTCAAAACTGATATCATAGATAGTTTAAAACCCACTAATTACTCTTTAAACCACAAATTTTAAAAACCATGACTTCACAAGCAAACGAAGATTTGGCCTGCTGTCCCCCTTTTGAGCCAGATCGCTGGGATGAAAAAACCCATGAATGGAGCAGAAAGCCGTTCATTAAGGACTAGGTTTTCACCTTTATGTTCATGCCCATTGGCTTTGGCAAGGTTATGAAACGCCTCAATGAAAAGGTTAACGCTGCCGGTGCCGTCATGCCCGAATGGCTGTGCCTTTCCGATCATACCTCGGGCTGGAATATGGATGTGTACCTTGCTGTTGACAGGGAGATTCCAAATGCTCAGAATATTTCGCTAAGTGGAAAATACTTTAGTAAGGTGTACGAAGGTCCCTTTAAAGATACCAGTAAGTGGTGCAAGGATTTCGAAAAAGTTGTAATCGAAAAAAACATGAAGGTAAAAAAGTGGTATATGTGGTACACTACTTGTCCCAAATGCGCCAAGAAATATGGAAAGAATTATGTTGTAATCATAGGAGAAGTATATTAAATAAATAGGCTGCTTTTATTCTTCCCAATTAATTGCTTGATTTATAAATCTCTTTACTCATAATCAATTTATGAAAAAACTTTTTTTACTAGCTTTTACTTTAATCGCCTTAATATCATTGTCTTCGTGCAAAAAATGCCTAACCTGTGAGTACGAATCGGGAGGGATAGAGTTTGAAACTACCATGTGCTATTCAGGTCTTGGAAGCAAAGAGGAACTGGATAAATGGGAAAAATCATTGAAAGAATCATATGATAATGTTAAGTGTTCAAAAAATTAAGGTATCGCAGAATAAAAACTTACCTAGTTGCTAATGCTCGGGTTATCATGTAAAAGAGGTGCAGCGTACCAAGTAAATACGCTGCACCTTTTAAACTTCAAACCTAAAACCAGTTACCTTCTTTTTGGACTACTGCTACTTTCTTTATCCTGCGATTTACTGCTGTTGCTGCTTCCCGAACTGCTTTTACCAGAACTCGATTCAGAGCTGGAACTTTGTCTGCTTCCTCCTGAAGAACTTGATCTGCTAGATTTACTGCTACTCGATCCCACTGAATGAGAACTACCTGAAGAGTTTGAACCGCTTGATTTACTGCTGCCTGAACCAAATGAACTGGAACCTTTCGATGATTCAGATTTGTTTGAACTTGATGATGATCGTCCACTATTTGACCCCGAAGATTGTCTTGATGGCTCTTTTGGTTGGCTGCTGGGACGTGATTGCACCTCTGGAGCAACTTGCTTCGGCTTGCTACTTTCCTCTCTTTGAGTACTCTCGGTCTCCATTTTGCCTTGCGAAGTACCCATTGTTTGAATTGGCTCCCTTATAGGTTTATTACTTTCAGCACTAGGTTTTGCGGCACCAATTTCCTTGATCTGTTTTTCTCCCGACTTTTGCTGTGAACTCTGGTTAACCCTCTGGGAATCCTTCGATATCCTGTTTGATGAAATGTTTACTCCATTGGGATGTTTTTCGGCAAAAAGTCTTTCCCCATCAATTTTCTTCTCTGGTCGGCTATAGGTGCTTGCGTAAACACTATTGGTGACATTTACAATAACCGTTGGTGAATAGTTGCGAATTCGGGCGTAGTATACACTATGGTAGCAGAGGCATCTGTGGTGCCTCCAAGGGCGATAGTATGCGAAGTAATGCGAGTGCCAGTGGTAATGGTATCCATAGTAATAATGCCAGTAAAAAGGTGACCATGGATGCCAGTATGGGGGATAGAAACCCCAATACCACGAAGAACGCCAACCAATGTAGAAGGGTTCATAAATATAAACGATTACTGGCCAGGTTGCAACCTCATAATAAGATGTAGTTACAACATTGGAACTACTATAGTTTGCGCTTCCCCTGTAACCAGGATTAGGCGTTTCGGCATAGTTGGGTTCAATTATGTAGTTAGGGCCGTATAGAGCCTCATCGCCAATAAGCTGTATTAGCACCGAACCATCACTATACTTCTCAACAATAAAAACAGCAACATCCTGATTTTCGTTTGGACCTAGGGCAACCCTTAAAACAATGTTATGAAGGTTTCCCTCGGAGTAGTCAAAAACCATTACGTAATCAACTTTATTATCACCATTGAGATCAAGGTTATTGATCATTAAATCGGGATCATTTAACTTCCTCTCAAACCCCTCAAGAGTTTCAGAATCCTGAAAAAGATTCAATACGGCAAACAAGTTAAGGTTATCGCCGGGAAGGCCAAGGTACTCAGCAGGCCTGTTCTGTGCCCTGAGTGTGCTGCTCAGAATTATCATAAGCGCTAGCATCGAGTTGTAAATTATTGTTTTCATGGCTTTAAATATTTGGTTATCCATTTTTTGTTTTGTTACTTATTATAGAATAAAAATAGTGCCATAGTTTAAATTTTTTAAGCACTTTATCACCAACATGTAGTTTGAGCTTACCAATATACATTTTTTGCTATTAACCCATTTTTTCAATCCAATTACATAAGAAATTAAAAACACACTTTAAAAAATCTATTACTCGTTAAAATCCTACCATAAACGAGTTGGCTTTCATTATAAAAAAAATGGAGAAACTATTAATGGTATAGCAATTAGGGCTGCATACATAGAAATGCTTTCGCCTTCCCTTTCCCTTTCGAGATAAAACTGATTACCGCTCATGCCTGATAATTCGAAAAAAGGAAACTTTACCTCAACTATTTCCGATGCCCAAAAAGAATGATCGAGGTAGATGGGATCTGAAAAATCCTCTGTAAATGATACTGTCAGAAAACTCCTAAAAGCCATTGGGCTTTCGGTTTCGTTGAAATAATACCTTTTCCCCCTGGGTTTGCCTTCAGTTGAAGATCCAGCAGTATCCCTTAAATTAGAACTGTTACTGAGATTAAAGAAGTTGCTCCTTAACCATATAGGCGTTGCGGTAATATATGATTTAGGTGGAAGGAATCTGACCCTGTCGTTCTTTGAGATTATACCCTGAACGCTGCTAATCTTTGGCGACAGGTAGTTATAATCGTAATGATAGGTCTCGACCATAGCATTTAGCCTGGAGTCATCAACAAAGTAACTGTATGCCTTTCCATCTATTACAGCAAACGACCTGCTCCAGTCAACGTAAACAGGTTTGGTGTGGTTGTTATGCAGTTCAATGTTAACCGGACAATTTAAACCATTAAATGTGTACAAAACCGTTAAGGTGTCGTTGCTGTCGAAGAACCTGTAATTGTCATCATACATTAACTTACCATCAACTGTTACGTATTGATACTGGGCACAACCCCACAAACCAACCAGAACAGCTAGTTGGAACAGGATTAGTGGGGTTCTTCTTTTCATTCTCTGAGTTTTCATAATTGCATTATTTAGGTTAACCATTCTGCTTCTTTTGCTGAATGAAAATATTGCTTCTTTACGATGTAGAAAAGTCAAAAATCACAACCATGCTATTTGAGCTTACCAACATGTACAATATTGTGCCAAGCAATTTTTGGCTTACGGGTTATTTTCATACATTTGAGATAATTTATTGAAACACACAAGTGAAAGGATTTGGATACTTTATAGCACTCTCTCTAATTTTGCTGTTTCTTAAACCGCAAAACCAATTCGCACAGCCACAATACATTAACCCTGAAGTTTTTAATGAATCCAACGGCTTGCCCAACAACGAGGTCCGATGTTTACTGAAGGATTCCAGGGGCTACCTTTGGGTAGGCACTATTTATGGCTTGGCCAAATACGATGGGAATAAGTTTTCGGTTTTCAAGCATCAATCGGATAAAAATAGCATTTCGGGTGATGTTATCACAGCCATTTTTGAGGACAACAAGGGCAATATCCTGGTTGGTGCCAATGGATTATCCTTTTTAGAACGCACAACGGGAGAATGGAAAAACTTCCTTCACGATCCCGGCAATCCATATTCAATTAGCAATCCCTCCATATCATCAATTGCTCAGGAAAACGATAGCATATTCTGGATTATCGCAGGGAATGGCATAAATCGGTTTAACCTACAAACGGGTAGATTTCAACTCATTAATTTTCAGCCCAGTTCAAGGATATTCTTCTCTGATATTCATCAAATAATTCCCGATAAAAGCATATCCTTCTCCATTGCATCTACTTTTTATTGCTACGATCTGCTGAGCGATTCTCTTCAAGTTCTTACCTCTGGGCAAGGGTATGGTAAGACGATCGTATTTAATGACCATATTGTTGGTATAAAGAATATCGAAGCCAATCGATATAACTTGGTCAAATACAACGTATCAACAAACCAAGAGTCAACCCTGCTAATTGATGTAAGCTCAAATGTAACTTTTCTTATTGATAAATCTATTCTGTACTTTGTTCATAGGAACAGCATACTATCCTTCGATTCGAATTTCAACCATACAACAACAATTGTATTTCAACAACAAAAGTTGGAGGCTGCTACGGATTATAACGATGCTTTAAAGGAGGAGAATGGAACGATTTGGATTGCATCAAATAGTGGACTTCTCAAAGTGATCACCGGTTCTCCCTTCCGTTTTCTGGACAGCAAAATAGGATTACCCAACGATTACATACGATCTCTGAACATTGATCGTAAAAACAGCTTATGGATTGGGGTTCGTGAGGGAGCTGCATTTAGAATACAAAACGTTGATGACTATTTGGTTAAACGCATCGGGAGCATTAAAACCATTCAATTCCCAAAACTCAGCGATGAAGTATTAGCAACAAACGAAATTCTTGAGCTTAAAGATGGTAGTATTCTGTTCGTAACCAGAAACACCATATACCTTTATGATGCTAAAATGGAGATGTTTACTGACCAGCTTCAGGTTAAGGGGAACAGGCAATTCTTCTCTGCCATAGAAACAAAGGGAGGTGTTCTGGTGGGCTCACTCGAAAAGCCTTCCCTATTTAAGATCAAAATAAAGACTGGAAAGTTGCAACTCGACAACTCCTTTACTATTGGCAATCCTCTCGAATTGGTAAATTCGCTCTATAAGGATAGCGAGGGTCGTGTTTGGGTTGGCGGCGAGGGTTTGTATTATTTAGATTTCGACAATCAGCAAAACGCATATTCGGTTATCGAAGCCATCCCTGGCATAAACAGGGATAACTATTCGAGCAATTCGGTATGGAGTATACTGGAGATCGACAGGGACAGGCTATTTGTTTCAACAACAACCAACGGCTTCTATATTTATAGCAAGGAATCGAACAATTACAAGCATTTCAGCAAAGCCAACGGAATTTCAACCGATTTTACCTGCGGCGTGCTTAAAGATCATAACAATAATCTATGGCTGAGCACCAAGGAGGGCATATCCTTTATCGATTCGAAGGATTACACCATCAAGAATTATCCCATTAAGAATGGGCAGTACTACAGCGATTTCACATTTAAATGCGCAGCAAAAACCCGGGGCAATCTATTGCTCTTCGGGAGCAAGCAGGGAATTGTTTTCTTTAATCCCGATAGCGTTGTAACCACAGCGTTTGAAGCCCCCCTTTACATCAATGAATTCCGTGTTTTTGATAGCGTTGTTAAGCGTGAGCTAACCCATGGCGATACCATAGTGCTGAACCATAACGAAAACTTTTTCTCCTTTGAGTTCTCTTTGCTCGATTATCGAATTCCACAGGAAATAAAGTACAGCTATCAGCTGCTGAATTACGATAGAGCCGAAAGAGCTGTAACAAACAACTTTAACTCGGTAAGCTACACCGATGTTCCCCCTGGTAATTATACATTTACCCTATCAGCGAACGTTGCCGATTACAGCTCACGGCAAACCATAGAGATTTTTTTGGCCATACAACCAGCATATTATCAAACTCCATGGTTTAAAATATCGATTTACATTGCTATCATCTTTGTGCTAGGGGTTATCGTTACAACCATAATGAGGAGGCAGCTTCTGCGTCAACGACTTCAAAAGATGGAACTACACCTGCTGCGTTCGCAAATCGATCCGCATTTCATCTTCAACACCCTAACTTCCATTCAGCATACCATACTTAAGAGCAGCAAGGAGGACTCCATCGATACCCTCTCACGGTTCTCCCGG
>Ga0334888_1004983_pt1 | contig 11493 bp, 8 predicted proteins | sample GraSluR1_MG_FD_207227 | JGI IMG/M metagenome (GOLD analysis project Ga0334888, IMG submission 207227) | Sludge microbial communities from methane-producing bioreactor in Wageningen University, Netherlands - Granular Sludge_3_08-R1 | ecosystem: Engineered > Bioreactor > Anaerobic > Unclassified ...
GAAAAGTTGAGGCAGCCCATGTAGGCGTGATCGGCGCCGCGCCCGGCCGAGACGACCGCGATGTTCTTCTTGTCGAGATCGCCGTCGGCGTACATCTCGGTCAGTTCTTCGGCGAGCAGGTGCGAGTCGACGCTCTCGCGGGGCGCCTTTTCGATGGTGATGCGACCGGCGGGGGCGTCGATGACGGCGATGACTTCGTCCGCCGCGATGCCGGTCACCACGAGCGCGTCGTAGCCGGAGAACTTCAGGTACGGGCCGAAATAGCCGCCCACGTTGCAGTCCATCACCGAGTGGGTCTGCGGCGAGATCGTGGTCACGAGCGTCTTGCCCGAACCGGGGAACGACAGCGTGCCGCCGAGCGGACCCGAGGCGAAACACAGCGGATTTTCCGGACTATCCCAGCGCGTCTGCGCCGTGATCTCCTGGAACATGTACCAGAGGTCGAAACCCTTGCCGCCGACCCAGAGGTCCTTCATCTGCCGGGTGACCGGCAGCTCCGTGATGGCGCCGGTCGACAGATCGATCCGCAGCGAGCGGTTGGCGTAACCTCGCTCCAGCCGCACCGGCTGGAAGCGGAATTCGGCGAGGACATCGTGCGCGGCTTTAAGCGCCTGGATGCGGTCGTCGGACATGATCAACCTCGTTGCGTCGGACGTCGGGGGCGAACCTGCTTGCGAAAGACCAAACATAGATTTCCGGGCCGGTAATTCAAGGAATTGCTGGCGATGCGACGCCAACGGTTGTTGCCACGAAAACGCCGATCTGGTAGGCTCGTGCGCTATGAGCGATATCCTTAAGAATCCTGTCCATTTCGCCTCCCTGGTGGCGCACCAGATCAAAGGTCCGGTTGCGGCGGTCAGCACCATCCTGGCAACGCTCCTGGGTGAGTTCGCCGGTCCCCTCTCGGCGAAGCAACGCGAACTGCTGCAACGGGCGCTTACCCAGTGCGAGGGCTCGTTGCTGACGGCGAAACGCCTGCTGGCCATTTCGAAATCCGCCCAGGACCCGCAGGCCTATGTTGGCAAAACGGATCTGGCGGTCATCGTTCGCACCGTCTGCGCCGGGTATACCAATCGTGTCGCCGAAAACCATCTGACGTTGACAACCAAAATCGATGCGGAACCTGCCTGGGCGGTTGTCGAATCCGCTGCCGCTGCTGAGGTCGTCGAAGCGTTGCTGTCCAATGCGGTCAAGTACACCCCGGACAACGGCAAGATCGAAGTCCTCGTGCTGGTCGATCCGCTGCTGCACGTTTGCCAGGTCCGAGTGTCCGATTCCGGCATCGGCATCCCCGAGCACGCCATCGAAAAGGTCTTCAAGCCGTTCTACCGCACTCCGGACGCCCGCAGTTCGGCCCGGCCCGGAACGGGCCTCGGCCTGGCCTTCGTCAAGGCTGTCGTCGAAGGGGCTCAGGGACGCGTAGCGATCGAACCCTCCCCGTTCGGCGGTACGACTTTCGTCATCGAATTCCGTGCTGCGGATGAACAATCCGCGGCGGTGTCAGAAGGCAAACGGCCGCCGAAGTTCGTCATCATCGGCGGTGTCGCCGCCGGGCCCAAGGCGGCGGCGAAGATCGATCGCCTCAACCCCGAGGCGGACGTCACGATCGTCGAGCGCGGCCGGCTGCTCTCCTACGCCGGTTGCGGCCTGCCGTATTATGTCGCCGGCATCGTCAAGAATCAGAGCGAACTGATGAGCTCGCCGGTTGGGGTCGTGCGCGACGCCGTGTTCTTCCAGCAGGTCATGAATATCCACATCATGAATCAGGCCGAGGCGCTGGCGATCGATCGCGTTCGCAAACAGGTGCACGTCAAAGGTCTCCTCGACGGCACGCAGACAGTGCTCGACTATGACAAGTTGTTGTTGGCCACCGGCTCGTACCCGGTCATGCCAGCAATCGAGGGTATTGGCCTCAAGGGGATCTTCACCCTGCATGGAGTGACCGACGCCGAGGGCATCAAGGCGGCTCTCGAGCACAGCAGAGCGCACGATGTTGTGATCGTGGGCGGCGGGTTGATCGGCCTCGAGGTGACTGAAGCCCTTGCCCTGCGGGGCTGCCGGGTGACGATCGTCGAGAAGCTCGATCAGATCCTGCGCCGTGTCGATCTCGAGATCGCGCTGCTAATCGAGAAACACCTCGAATCCCGCGGCGTCCGCATCTTGACGAGTACGGAAGTCAAGCGCTTCATAGGGGACAAGCGCGGAATGGTCGCCGCGGTTGAAACGAGCGCCGGCACCTTTCCCGCGAACCTCTGCATCATCTCCGTGGGGAATCGCCCGACCGTTGCGTTGGCGGAGCAAGCCGGCCTCGAACTGGGTGTCACGGGAGCGATCAAGGTCAATTCCCGTCTGCAGACCAACGATGAGGACATCTACGCCGCCGGCGATTGCGTCGAGAGCGTGGACCTCGTCACCGGCCAGCCCTGCTGGGTGCCGCTCGGTTCGACGGCGAACAAACACGGGCGGGTGGCCGCGATCAATATCTGCGGCGGCGACGATCACTTTCCCCCGATCATCGGAACGACCGTCTGCCGGATTTTCGGCTGCGTCATCGCCTTGACGGGGCTGTCCGAGACGCGCGCGCGCCAGGCTGGTTACGATGCCGTGAGCGTCCTGGTGCCCGGACCTGATCAGGAGCATTTCGTGCCCGGCGCCGGGTTGCTGCAACTGAAGATCGTGGTGGACCGCCGGACTCGCCGCCTGCTCGGCGCACAGGCCATCGGCAGCGGCGGCGACAAGCGGATCGATGTGGCGGCCACGGCGATCACCGCCGGGATGACCGTTGATCAGATCGCCAACCTGGATCTCGGTTACGCGCCTCCGTTCGGCCCGGTCATCGACAACCTCAACATGGCCGCCAACGTGGCCCGCAACAAGCTCGACGGGTTGCTGGACAGCCTCAATCCGCTCGCGGTCAAGCAGATGCTCGACGAAGAACGCGAGATTGTCTTCCTCGACGTGCGATCCCCGGCCGAGTATGACCATCGCCGGCTCGGCGAAACCGTATTTATCCCGCTGGCGTCGCTACGCAGCCGGTATCGCGAGCTCGACCGCGAGCGGCTCATCCTCGCGGTCTGCAACTACTCCTTGCGCGCCTACGAGGCGGCGCTCATCCTGAAGTCGCGGGGCTTCACGAACATCAAGGTCCTCGAGGGCGGCCTCGAGATGTGGCCTTTCTGAGCGGCCCGCGAGAGAGCGCATGATTTCCTGCCCTCACATGCTGTTGATCGGCGCGGCTCACCGCAACGCAGGCAAGACCGAGTTCGCTTGCGAGGTGATTCGGCGCCACGCCGGTGCGCATCGCGTCATCGGGATCAAGGTCACCTGCGTCCGGGAGCCGGAGGGTCTGTGTCCGCGGGGCGGCCAGGGCTGCGGTGTTTGCGGTTCGCTCGACGGTCCATTTTGCATCACCGAGGAACACGAGGCTGCGTTAGGCAAGGATACGTCGCGGATGCTGCGGGCCGGCGCCGCGCAGGTGCTCTGGCTGCGCGTGCACGCGGAGCACCTCACCGCCGGGATCGCGGCGCTTTTGGCGCGGATCCCCGCCGGGGCGCTTGTGGTCTGCGAATCCAACTCGGTGCGGCTGTTGGTCGAGCCGGGGGTATTCCTGGTGGCGCGGCGCGCGGACGATCCAGCGACGAAACCGTCGCATGCCGCGGTCGCGCACCATGCCGACCGGGTGGCGATCTTCCACGGCGACGGCTGGGATTTCACGCCGGACCGCGTCACCGTTGCCGGCGGGCGCTGGATCGTGCGCCCGGACGCCACGGCCGTGATCCTCGCCGGCGGCCGGAGCCGGCGCATGGGCACGGACAAGAGCTTCAGCGATGCCGGCGGACAACCGCTGATCGCCCATATCGCGAGCCAGCTCGCCTATTTTCCGGAACGACTGATCGGCGCCAATGATCCGGAGCGCTTCGCGTTTCTCGGTCTGCGTATCGTCGCGGACCGCGAACGCGATCAAGGGCCGCTGATGGGCATCCTCTCCTGCGTAGATGCGGCGGCGCACGACCTCTGTTTCGTGACCGCCTGCGACATTCCGGAACTGGACACGGAGTTCGTCCTCGATCTGCTACAGCAGGCGGAGGGCGCGGACATCGTCATGCCGCGTTTGCCGGACGGCCGCACCGAGCCCCTGCTGGCCGTCTACCGCAAGTGCATCGTCCCGGTCGCGGCGGACCTCTTGCGCAGCGGTCCGCAACGCATCGTCGCGCTCTTGGATCGCGTCCGCGTGCGGTTCGTGCCGTTCGGTCCGCCGACCTGGTACCGCAATCTCAATTCACCGCAAGATCTGTCAGCGTGGCGCCGGGGCCGCGAGCAGTGACGGGGCGCGGCATCCCGTGCGCATTGTGGCTGCGTGTCGGCGCACGAAGAAGCAAATTTATCGACTTGAATGCAAGGGCCTGTTCTGAGATTATCGATCGAAATCGCGACGGAAGCTCCAGCGGCGAACGAGATTATGGCCTTGCTTCCGCTTCGGCTGGGTATTTCCTTTGCCTGGGACAGTGGCCCATTCGACCGACAGCTCGGTTCGCTCCGTCGGACACCCGGTCTGGGGCGGCCAACTGGCGCCAAAGACGTTGTCGGAATAACAGCAGCCGGGAGTCGAGCCGGCGGGTGAGAGCCAAGGAGGCGACACCGTGCAACTGACCATCGATGGACGCAGGATCGACGCCCATCCGGGGCAGACGGTGCTGGATGCGGCGCGCGCCGCCGGCATCTACATTCCTGCGTTGTGCTATCACCCCAAGACCGGCAAGGCAGGCCGCTGCCGCGCCTGCGTGGTCGAAGTCGAAGGCATGCGCGGACTCAAGGAGTCCTGCGCCCTGGAGGTCCGCGACGGGATGGTCGTCCGTACGGACACCGCCCGCGTCCAGCAGACCCGGCGCCTGGTGGTCGAACTGCTGCTGGCCGATGGGCACCACAACTGCATCTCCTGTCAGGCCAACGCCGACTGCGAGTTGCAGGAGATGGCCTACCGCGCGGGCATCGAGCGGCCTAGCTTCCTGATCGAGGCCGAACCCACGCCCGTCGACGAGTCGTCGGCGGGGATCGTGCGGGAACTCGACAAGTGCATCCAGTGCGGCCGCTGCGTCGCGGCCTGCCAGAACGCCGTGGTCAACGAGGTGCTCGCCTTCGGTTATCGCGGCAGCCATGCCGCGGTGGTATGCGACGACGACCTGCCGATGGGCGAATCTTCCTGCGTGTTGTGCGGTGAATGCGTGCAGGTCTGCCCGGTCGGCGCGCTCGTCCTGAAGCAGCCTCGCGCGGCGAAGATCCGCCCGCATGAGACCGTGGCCACCAAGGTCACCTGCCCGTATTGCGGCGTGGGGTGCCAGATCGATCTACACACCAAGGACAACAAGTACGTGTTCGCCATGGCCCACGAAGGGCAGTGGGAGCGCCAGCCGAACAAGGGCATGCTCTGCGTCAAGGGACGTTTCGGTCTGGACTTCGTCGACTCGCCGGAGCGCCTGCGGACGCCGCTGGTGCGCAAGAACGGACAACTCGTCGAGGCGTCCTGGGACGAGGCGCTCGACATGGTGGCGGCGGGGTTCGAGAAGGTCCGCGCCGCCCACGGACCGGACGCGATCGGTTTCTTCGCTTCCGCCAAGGTGACCAACGAGGAGAACTACGCCCTCGGTCGCCTGGCCCGGGCGGTGATCGGCACCAACAACATCGACCACTGCGCCCGTCTCTGACACAGCTCCACCGTGGCCGGTCTGGCCGCGACGCTCGGTTCCGGTGCGATGACCAACAGCATGGAGGAAGTCTGCAAGGCCAAGGTCATCCTGTTGACGGGTTCGAATACGACGTGGAACCATCCGGTGTTCGGGTCGCTGCTCAAGCAGGCGGTCAAGCACCATGGGGTCAAGCTGATCGTCGCCGATCCGCGGCGCATCGATCTGGTCGACATCGCCGACATCTGGCTGCAGCAACGCAACGGCTCGGACGTTGCCCTGCTCATGGGTCTGCAGCACATCATCTTACGCGAGGGTTGGGAAGCCGCCGACTACATCAAGGAGCGCACCGAGGGCTACGACGAATACCGTCGCTCCGTAGATTTCTACACCCCGGCGAAGGTGGAGGAACTGACGGGCGTGAAGGCCGCCGATCTGTTCGCCGCGGCCAAGCTCTACGCCACGAGCGGCGTCGGCGCCCTCTACTACTGCATGGGAATCACCCAACACAGCCACGGCGTCGATAACGTCAAGGCCTGCGTCAATCTGCAGCTGATCACGGGCAACCTCGGCGTCGAGGGCGGCGGGGTCAATCCGTTGCGCGGCCAGAACAACGTGCAGGGCGCCTGCGACATGGGCGGCTTGCCCAATGTCTTCACCGGCTACCAGCCGGTGACCAACGAGGCCGCGGTAGAGAAGTTCGCCAAGTACTGGCACGCGAAGCTATCGAACAAGGTGGGGATGACCTTGACCCAGATGATCCCCGCCGCGGGCGACCAGATCCGCGCCTTGTACATCCTGGGCGAGAACCCGATGGTCTCGGATCCCAACCTCCACCACGTCGAGGAGAGCTTCAAAAAGCTCGACTTCATGGTGGTGCAGGACATCTTCCTGACCGAGACCGCGCGGCTTGCCGACGTTGTGCTGCCGGGCGTGTCGTTCGCGGAGAAGCTGGGCACGATCTCCAATACCGAACGCCGCGTTCAGCTCACGCAGCAGGCCATCCGGCCGACGGGCAACGTGCGGCAGGACTACGAGATCATCGCCGATGTGGCGGCGCGCTTCGGCCACGAGTTCCCGCGTACGCCCGAGGGGTTGTTCCAGGAGATCCGGGATCTGACGCCGGCCTACGCGGGCCTGACGTACGAGCGCATCCGCGAGGTCGGCATCCAATGGCCTTGCCCTAACGAGGACCATCCGGGCACGCGGTTCCTGCACGCAGGCAAGTTCGCCCGCGGTCTGGCGCTGCTGTCGCCGCTCGAGTACCGCCCGCCGGCCGAGGAACCCTGTGCCGAGTATGATTTGGTGCTCAGCACGGGCCGGATCTTGGAGCACTTCCACACCGGCAGCATGACACGCCGTTCGCGGCTGCTCGACGCGCTGGTGGCGGCCGGCCATGTCGAGCTGCACCCCGAGGATGCGGCCCGGCATGGCGTCAACGACGGCGACAAGGTGGCGATTGCTACCCGGCGCGGGCGCATCGAGACCACGGCCAAGCTGACCGAACGCGTGGCGCGTGGCTCGATCTTCGTGCCGTTCCACTTCGCCGAGGCCGCGGCCAACGTGTTGACCAACGATGCGCTGGACCCAGTTGCGAAGATCCCCGAGTTCAAGGTGTGCGCCGCGCGCCTGGAGCCGATCGCCAGCGGGCGCTGATAGTGAGGTGACAAGACGATGACGCCGGAACTGCGACAACGCATCGAACAAATCGCATCCCGTTATCCGCAGCGCCGTTCGGCTTTGCTGCCGGCCTTGCATCTGGCGCAGCGCGAAGGTGGCGGCTTCGTGGACCGCGACGGGCTGGCCGCCGTCGCCGATCTCATCGGCGTGCCGGTCTCCGAAGCCTACGGGGTACAGACGTACTACACGATGTTCGCCCGCCAGCCGCTCGGCCGTTACCACTTGCAGGTCGACACCAACATCCCGGCCATGCTCGCCGGCGCCGAACAGACGTTGGCCCATCTCAAGCAGGTTTTGGGCATCGAGGTGGGTGAGACGACGGCCGACGGTATGTTCACGCTGTCGACGGTCGAATGCCTGGCCTCCTGCGGCACCTGCCCGGTGATCCAGGTCAACGACCGCTACTACGAGAACATGACCGTGGCCCGCACGGACAAGCTGCTGGCCGGTTTGCGCCAGGGCGTGCTGCCCGATCTGCCGGCCGAGGCGCACTTCAACTCGGTCTGCGATGTGCTTCTGAAGCGGCGCGGCGTGGCGAACGCCACCAGCCTTGCGGTCTACCGCGAGACGGGCGGCTGCCGCGCGCTGCCGCTGGCGCTCGCGAAAACGCCCGCCGATGTCGTGGCCGAAGTCAAGGCGAGCAACATCCGCGGCCGCGGCGGCGCGGGGTTTCCGGCCGGCGTCAAGTGGGGGTTTCTGGCCAAGAACACCGGCCAACCCACCTATCTCATCTGCAACGCCGACGAAGGCGAGCCGGGCACGTTCAAGGATCGGCAGATCATGGAGTATGATCCGCATCTGCTGATCGAGGGGATGACGATCGCCGGCTACGCTATCGGCGCCAACCTCGGTTTCATCTACATCCGCGGCGAGTTCGCCTGGATCGCCGAGATCCTCGAGCAGGCGATCGCCGAAGCCAAGCGCGGGGGGCTGCTGGGCCAGAATATTCTGGGCAAGGGCTTCGACTTCGACATCATCGTGCATCTTGGCGCCGGCGCCTACGTCTGCGGCGAGGAAACCGCGCTCATCGAGTCGCTCGAGGGCAAGCGCGGCAATCCGCGCCTGAAGCCGCCTTTCCCCGCGGTGGTGGGACTGTACGGGTGCCCGACCATCGTCAATAACGTGGAGACCCTGGCCAGCGTGCCTTACATCATCGAACACGGAGCCGCCGCGTTCACGAAGTTCGGCACGCCGAACAATTTCGGGCCCAAGATCTTCGGCATCTCGGGCCACGTACGTCGACCCGGCGCCTACGAGTATCCCCTGGGCACGCCGCTCAAGGAACTGCTCGCGGCTGCCGGCGGAGTCGCGGGCCGGCTCAAGGCGGTGATCGTGGGCGGGTTGTCCGTGCCCATCCTGACCGCGGCCGAAGCCGAAAACCTGATCATGGACTACGATTCCTGCCTGAAGGCGGGCACCATGCTCGGTTCCGGCGGCATCATGGTCATGAACGAGACGACGAGCATTCCCCACGTCGCCCTGCGCGCCATCAGGTTCTATGCCCACGAATCCTGCGGCCAGTGCACGCCGTGCCGCCAGGGGTCCCATACGCTGGTTTCCCTGCTCGCGAAACTGGTGGCCGGCCGCGGCACCAGCGACGACATCGACCTCGTGCTGAGCCTCTGCAGCAGCATCAAGGGCACGACGCTTTGCCCCACCGGCGAGGCGTTCGCGATGCCGATCGAGGCCATGGTCACCAAGTTCCGCGACGAATTCGAGGCGCTTGTGCGTTGAAACCGCGCTGCCGCTCCGGCGGGAGCCGAGGTGGAAGAAGGAAGGTGCTTTGATGACCGACCAAGCGAAGAGCCGCGCGACAATTCTCGTGATCGACGACGATCCGGATATCCACGAGATCTGCCGCCTGGTCCTCGAACCGCAGGGTTACCGGGTAGCAGTCGCCGTTTCGGGGGCGGCCGGCCGCGCCGCGATGGCGGCCGACCCGGCCGATCTCGTGATCCTCGACGTGATGATGGAGGAAGCCGACGCCGGCTTTCAGACGGCGCAGTGGCTCGCGGCGCAACACCCCGCGGTGCCGGTCCTGATGTTGTCAAGCATCGCCGATGCCGCCGACAGCCTGTTCGACACCAGCACGCTCAAGGTCGCCGATCTTGTGAACAAGCCGATCTCGCCGCAGGATCTCCTGGAGACGATCGGAAAACTGCTCGCCGCCCGCTCATGAACGCGGCTGCGGCCAAAGGAGGCAGGCATGGACGTCCGTAAAGTCCTGGAGTACGCCCTCGAGCGCGAGCGCGAAGGTTACGCTTTTTTCAGCAACCATGCAGCCAGCGCGAAGCACGCGGCGGTCGCGGGCGTGTTCCGGAAACTGGCCGCCGAAGAGAAGGCGCATATTCACTACGTCGAAGCGCTGATCGCCAATCTAGCTGGCGGCGGCGCGCCTGCCGAGGAACCCGCGCTCGACGATCAACAGCGCAGTTTTTTCAGCGACCGCGCCGCGTCGGAGATGATCGAACAAACGACCGTCGAAGCCATGGTGCCGGATCTGCCGGTGCTGCGCATGGCCTTTTTAATCGAACGTGACCTCGCGGAGTTCTACGCGGGATGCGCCCCGCAGGCAACCGGCGCGACTCGCGAAGCGCTGCAGAAGCTGGCCGCCTGGGAGCGCGAACATGAGAAGCTTTTCAAATCGCTGCACGACCGCGCATTTGCCGAGTACGCCGACATGCCCTGGGGTGGTTGAGACCCGCAGGGAGATGACGCATTATATGCGGTTTTTATCTACAATATCATATCTACAATAAACGCTCTGGATTAATAAAATCGGGCTCTGCCCGATTTTCCTTGCCTATCAGATGGGGGTTGACCAGTTTATCCAGAGACGCAATGTTAATCTGTTAACATCTGCGCGCGCAATTGCAGGTACAAAACGTGCACTAACAGGAAGTGTTTCCTGATAGGTATGCCGTGGCGGTGCCGTAGCGGCGGTAAGTGGCCGCCGGGAAGACCAGAAAGGGTGAATCGATGCTGAACTTGACCATCAACGACCGGAGCATCGAGGCGGCCGAGGGCGAGACCATTCTCGCGGCGGCTCGTCGCGCCGGGGTCGAGATCCCCACGCTCTGCGCCGTGAAGGGCCTCGCGCCGACCGGCGCCTGCCGAATCTGCGTCGTGGAAGTCGAGGGTTTTGCCGGTCTGGTGCCCTCTTGTTCGTATCCGGTCGCCGCCGGCATGAAGGTGCACACCCATTCCGCGCGGGCGTTGGAGGCCCGCAAGACGATCGTCGAACTGCTGTTGGCGGACCATCCGGACGACTGCCTGTACTGCGCCAAGAACAAGGATTGCGAGCTGCAGGACCTCGCCGAGAGCCTGGGCATTCGCAAGCGGCGCTATCGCGGCAGCAGCCAGCCCGTCCGGCTAGACGTGTCCAGCCCGGGGATCGTCCGGGATCCGCAGAAATGTGTGCTCTGCGGACGCTGTGTCGCGGTGTGCAACCAGGTTGTCGTCAACGATGTCCTCGACTTCGGCGCGCGCGGAGCCAAGGCCAGGATCGTCTGCGATGCAGACCGACCCATGGGGCTGTCCACCTGTGTTCTTTGCGGCGCCTGCGTGGAGGCTTGCCCGGTCGGCGCGCTCGTCTTCAAAGAGCAACTGAACTGCATGCCGGACGGCCGTGTGCAGACGACCCGCGTCACCTGCCCCTACTGCGGCGTCGGCTGCCAGATCGACATGCACCACAAGGACGGCAAATACATCTACTCGACCGCCACGGCCGAGGCCGCCGAGCTGCAGCCGAACCAGGGCATGCTCTGCGTCAAGGGCCGTTTCGGCCTCGACTTCTTGAATCACGAGGGCCGTCTCACCTCGCCCTTGGTGCGTAAGAATGGCCAGTTGGAACCGGTATCCTGGGACGAAGCTCTCGACTACACCGCCGGCAAGCTGGCGGCGGTCAAGGCGGCGCACGGGCCGGACGCGATCGGGTTCCTCTCCTCGGCCAAGGCGACCAACGAAGAAAACTACGCCATGATGCGCCTGGCGAGGGGGGTGATCGGGACCAACAACATCGACCATTGCGCCCGTCTCTGACACAGCGCGACGGTGGCCGGTCTGGTCACTTCGCTCGGTTCCGGCGCGATGACCAACAGTATGGCGGAGATCGCCAAGACGGGCGTCGCGT
>Ga0334888_1004995_pt1 | contig 11476 bp, 12 predicted proteins | sample GraSluR1_MG_FD_207227 | JGI IMG/M metagenome (GOLD analysis project Ga0334888, IMG submission 207227) | Sludge microbial communities from methane-producing bioreactor in Wageningen University, Netherlands - Granular Sludge_3_08-R1 | ecosystem: Engineered > Bioreactor > Anaerobic > Unclassified ...
ACATAACCATAACATGCTAAACACTGAGAAACCACTGTTAAGGAACAAGATGTTGGCACAACACTTGTAGGACCTGGCCCTACTGGCTTGGATGGAGCACAACCAGCTATTAAGATTAAAGTTAAAACTGAAACGATTAAAAAGACTACAAAAAAATTCTTTTTCATATTACACCTCCTTGGCTTATTATGAGTGTATAGTATTTTATTTTTTGGAACAGGTCAACCTTTTTGATGAATAATACAAATTATTTGTGAAAATTACACTTTATAATTAATATATCGGTTAAAATTTACTTATCTTTAGATAAATGGATATAATTTACGTCAGTAAGCATAGGTATTTACAGGAGGCAGCATGGATTTCATTCAATCAGTGTTTTTAGGACTTATTCAAGGTTTAACCGAATTTCTCCCGGTATCTTCCTCAGCCCATCTTATTCTTCTCCGCCCTATTCTCGGTTTTGGAGATCCGGATTTATGGTTTGACGTCCTTCTCCACGGAGGAACATTATTTGCGGTTCTATTATTTATGATTCCTCAATATCATCGTTTATGGAAAAAACCATCAATAATTTGGTATGTAATTTTGGCAACGATACCTGCCGGTATTTTTGGAACGCTTTTTGAGTCCAGCGTGGAAAGTCAAGTTAGAAATAACTATGGATTGATTGCGGTAATTTTGATTGTAGTTGGATTGATTTTCTTTTTCATTAAAGAAAGAGGAAATCGGTATTTAGAAGAAATGAATTGGAATTCAGCTCTCTTAATTGGATTATCCCAAGCACTGGCTCTTATTCCTGGAGTATCTCGCTCAGGAATAACTTTAATTACCGCCCTCCTGCTTGGTTTCCGTCGAGAAGATGCAGTGTTTTTTTCTTTTCTTCTTTCAATAACCACTATTGGAGGAGCTTTTGCCAAAGGATTAATGGAAGTTAATTCCAGTGGTCGAATTCCTTGGGTAACAATTTTACCCGGCTTTATGGTTTCGTTTATCTCTGGTTTGATTGCTTGCTTCTTGTTGTTGAGAATTGTTCAAAATAAGGAGCTGAAACCTTTTGGTTTTTATCGAATAATATTTGGAGCATTATGCCTTGCTTATTTTTTAACTTAAACTAAAACATGACTTCTTCTATAAGGATTCGAATATTTTCTTTTAGTATTTCATCAATTCTTTTAAAAAGATCATCAGAAAAGCGATTTACTGGAAGCCAAATCTTTATTCTTCTATCTTCGCAGACCAAATTAATTTCTGTTAAAGAACCGGTTTCCTTTCCTACCGATTCGGTAAGATAAGTGCTTAAGGATGGAAATGGAAAGAAACAAAGAGAAAATAAGTCTTCTAATTCATACTCCCAATAAATAAACACCGTCTCACGATATCGATAGGGAACCGGTTCGAGTTTTAATTTGATCATTATACCGCTCCATAAACAAAATATATTCCGAACCCGATTAATAGGACTCCACAGACTGCAATAATACTTTGATACACTTTTTGGGAAAGGAATTTTCGTCCACGGTCAACAGCAAATGAAACCGAACTGTACCATACCAAATCAGATAGAATATGGCCAATAAAAAACACTACCACTCCCCACAGACGATATTTGGAAGCAGAAATTATGAGTGCCATTCCTATGGTTGCCCACCACATAATCCAGTAAGGATTAGAAAGACTCGCAATCATTCCATGTAATATAAGGTTTTTACCCGGGTCTTTTCCATCTTTCTTTAAATCAATTTTTGCTTGTCGCAGGCTCCGAATCATATCTATCCCAAGGTAAACTAAGACCGCGCCACCGACAATTCCAATTACCTTAAAAACTGTTTCATTTTGAAGTAATGAGCTGAGACCAAGAACCAATGCAATTATCAAAGCTAATTCTAATATACCGTGCCCCAAAACGGTTAGCGGACCAGCCTTAAAACCGGATCTTGAGCTTCCCGACAATACCAGCGCAAACATGGGTCCGGGCATAAGGGCGCCAGAAAAGCCAATCAAAAAAGCACTTCCGAAAATAGTAACCAACCCCAAAGTATCGTCCACAGCTCACCTCATTATACTTTATAAATTTTCTAAAAAGATTTTAATTAAAATTTAGCAGCTATTCTGAGTCAAGTATTATTTCACCTTTTATGAGTTTCTCCTTAGACCAGGTTGCTGTTCCAATAACCCCAGCATCCATTCCTAATTCAGTTTCGGTGAATTGAATAGTACTCACAGGAACCATATGAAGGTTTTCTTTAAGGCTATTGGCAATACTCTCAAATAGCAGACGACCAGCTTGAGCAACTCCTCCACCAATTATTATCATTTCTGGATTCACAACAACACAAGCTGAAGACAGGGCAACACCAATATAAAAACCTGATTGTTTGATAATATCCTTGGCTATTTCGTCGCCAGCTACTGCTGCATCGGCAATAATCTTAGGAGTAACCAGGTTGAGATCTCCCTTAATCATATCCCGAATCATAGTATCATTCTGTTGAACTAAAGATCGAAGAGCTTGGGCAACAATGGAAGGTCCTGAGGCGTAAGACTCAAGGCATCCCCGGTTTCCACATCCACATTTTATTCCACCCGGTTCTACAATAATATGACCGAGTTCGCCGGCACTCCCATCTTTTCCAATATATAAATTTCCATCAATAACCACTCCACCACCAATACCAGTTCCAATTGCCATAAGAATTAAGCTTTTGACATCCTTTCCTGCACCAAAACGTTTTTCAGCCAGCGTAATAGCTCGAACATCATTAATTACCGCAACAGGAAGGGAAAGTTTTTCTTCTAACCATTCTTTTATTGGAATATGCTTCCATTTATTCGGAAAGTTGGGTAAAAGTAAGCATATTCCGCGATTCCAATCAATTAATCCAGGGATGCCTATACCAAGAGAATAGACTTTAAAATCTTTGAGCTCAGCTTCTTTCTTTAAACGTTTTGCTTCATTGGCAATATCTTCGACCACATTTTCTGCTGGTCGCATCGCCTGAGTCGGTATCATTGAACGAGCAATGATTGATCCTCGGTCGTCAACAATGGCAATTTTGGTATTGGTTCCTCCGAGGTCAACACCGATATAGGCTTTTTTTATCATTGATAACCCTCCAAACTGAATAATCATAATATTAGTTATTTTTTTATCACAAGGCTTAATAACAAGCTATTTTAGTTTATTTTTTATATCCTGTAAATACAATGAAGAGTGAGTTGTGGGTAATAAATAGTAAATATTACATCCCCATTCTTGTTTTCTACCTTCTTTTTTTCCTAAAAATACTAATCCGTTTTTTAAGGTAATTCTTTTAGAACAACTAACCAGGATCTCATCCAGGACTTTCATCCTCATCCTCACCTTCTCCCATCAAGGGAGAAGGAACTTTGAGTCGTCATTGCGAGACCTGGTTTTTTGAGGTCGTGGCAATCTCATGATTCATCTTTTATTATGTGTTGAATTGTGGTATTGAAAAAGATGAGATCCTCACGTCGTCCGGTAAAAACACCGGACTCCTCAGAATGACAAATTAGGTGGCAGAGATTGACACGTCGCCCAACCAAAGAACGGTTGAGCTCCTCGCATTCAGGCTGTGTCACAATTATTCTGTAAATATTTACCACCACTTAGGTTAATATTTTACAGTTATATTGGGAATAGATAACCAAAAAACTGAAGATAAATAGAATGTATCCTCCACTTTCAAGCTCTTCTTGGTGTATGAAAGGGATTGTGACACAGTCTGATTGACGGAACAGTAAAAAACACAAATCCCCCTAACCCCCTTTGCTAAAGGGGAAATTGATCAGCGTATACATATTTTCATCTCTATCCGGCTCTACTAAGCAGTATGAAGGTCAATTGTTATTAGAAGCTTAGATTAATCCTGATCACTATATTTTTTTGATTTCCAAAGTTGATGAAGCCAACTGCGGATCATTTTTTCATATCCTCGTGTTGACGGTTGATAATAAATTTTTCCCGTAAGCTCGCGAGGCAAAAATTCTTGCTCAACGAAAGCTCCTGGAAAATCATGAGCATATTTATATTCTTTTCCATAGCCAGAACTTTTCATAAGCTTAGTGGGCGCATTCCTTAAGTGGAACGGCACTGGTAACGATCCGTAATCACGCACGTCAGCTGTTGCTCGGTGCAAAGCTTTATAAGATGCGTTACTTTTAGGGGCACTGGCTACATAGAGAGTCGCTTGCGCTATCGATAACCTTCCTTCCGGTTCTCCAAGAAAATCATAAGCTTGCTGAGCGGCTACAGTGATTTGTAAAGCTCGAGGATCAGCATTTCCTATATCTTCTGATGCACAGGCAATCAATCGCCTAAAAATTGAATGAGGGTGCTCTCCAGCTTCCAACATCCGACACATCCAATAAACTGCTCCATCAGGATCACTTCCTCGAAGACTTTTGTGAAAAGCAGATAGCATATTGTAATGTTCTTCGCCGCTTTTATCATAAAGAAATGATTGTCTTTGTAAAATATCAGCTACTATTGAAACGGTAATAGGTAAGTTTTGTTTTTGAGAAATATTAACGACAATCTCAATTAGATTAAGCGCTTGACGAGCATCTCCATCAGCCATTTCTGCAATACCTTCGAGCACGCCATCTTCCAATTTTAAGTCAGGAACATTCAAGCCCCTCTCGCTTTTAATGGCTTTTTTCAATAATATAACTAAATCAGGATTTGAGATTTTTTTAAAAACAATAACTTGGGTTCGAGACAATAAGGGTCCAATAACTTCGAATGAGGGATTTTCGGTCGTTGAACCAATCAATACAACAACTCCAGACTCAACATAAGGCAATAGAACACTTTGTTGGCCTTTGTGGAACCGATGAATTTCATCAATAAAAAAAACCGTTTTTTTTGAATCTGCTAAGTTTTTTTCCGCGATTCGAATTGATTCTTTAATATCTTTTACACCTGAAGCTACCGCACTAATCGATTGAATTTCATAACCACATTGCTCGGAAATAAGCAACGCTGTCGATGTTTTTCCTGACCCTGGTGGTCCCCAAAAAATCATAGAAGGAAGTGTGCCGGTTTGAATGATTCGGCATAAAACACCATTTTTCTCGGTAAGATGTGGTTGCCCTACCACGTCTTCCAATTTTTGTGGACGCATCCGAAAAGCGAGAGGTTGAAGATTAGATTGGGGAAAATAAAAAAAGTTTTCTTTTGTTTGGTTCACAGCTTCCCTCTTATAAACAGAGAAGGTTTTTTATTTTAACTTGTAATATCATTATCATCGGAAAATATGTATTCTTCATCAGCCGAATTATTTTGCAACGCGCTATCAGTTGGGAGTGAAGTAAAAGTTCCTAACGCCGAATCAATCTCAACAATCCATTCAAACGTTTCGTCGGAGAGCATCCCTAACTTTTCTCCTAAAGCGATTTCCATAGTTTGCAAAAACGAGTTGTTCCGATAGATAGTATTTATTTCTTCAATCGAAACCCCGTTTAATTGAGATAAATAGTGTTTAATTTCTTCTTGAACAGCATACTCTTCAACAGTCAGGCATATTTTTTGTGGGCAATCAATAATCAATTGCTCAATTATTTCTGCCTTAAGGTCTTCGGTTTTTTTGATAAATACTTTTATATCACTGAGAATATCTTTGATGGTTTCATAAAATTCCTGCATTCAGATCATATTCCTTTTATTAAGGTATTTTGTAAAGAATAACTTTCATTAATTCTTAAAAATCTCACCACCATGTCTAAATCAAATTATATAACCTCAATATTCAATTATTATTTCTTGCTCAGAGTTATTAATTTATCTACCTCTTCTGGGAAGGGAGCACCTTCCATTGGACCCTTCCTGGTTACTGCCAATGCACCAACCGCATTTGCATAACGTGCACTTTCCTTTAAAGAACGTTTTTGGATAAGACTGACTAAGAAACCGGCGTCAAAACAATCTCCTGCTCCTGTCGGGTCAATTTCTTCTACTTCAAAGGCGGGAACATCATATTTTGTTCCTCGTGAATAAACCGTACTTCCTAATGATCCCTTTTTAAGAACAACAACATCAGTACCTTTTTCTAAAAGTGCAAAAACAGCTTCTTCGGGATCCTTTTTACCGGTGAGCATAGTTGCTTCTTCTCCTGAGGGGAAAACAATTGAAGCATTTTCAATAATTGGTTGGCAAAGGGCTCTCACCTTATCAACTCCTAATATTTCCGGTCGGATATTGGGATCAAAACTAATTTTTACCCCATTTTTTTTGGCTGTTTCAATAGCCAAGTAAATGGTTTCTTTCCAATCCTGGTTAATTGAAACCGCTGAGCCATTAATGTGAAGAAAACGGGCTCCTTTAAAATATGAACTGACGATCCGACTTTTATCAATAACACCGCTTGCGGCATTTCGGATATGGTATAAGAATTTTCTCGATCCATCAGAAAAATAAGCAACAAATGCAACTCCGGTTGTCGCCTCAGGCTTACTTTGAAAATAGGTTAGGTCAACACCATCAAAACGAAGGCGGTCTTGAATGACTTTGCCAAAATCATCATTGCCGATTGTCCCAACAAAACCCACTTTCCCACCCAGTCGAGCTGCGCAATCAGCGAATATTGCTGGAGCACCACTGGGATAGGGACCAATGAATACTTCGGGTTTGTCTAAACCGGCTCCAATTTTTTCCCTCATAATCTCTACTAATGCTTCTCCCATAGATATTATTTCAGGCATTTGTATTCTCCACCTCAACAATAATGGTTTTTAAAGTACATTTGTATTTCTTTTTGGCAATATAACACAAAGAGTCAATTTGGGAAAGTAACCAGAATAGTTTAATAATTTTGTTTTTTTATTATTGATTATCTCTTATTTGAAAATTTTTTGAACGGGATAATGCCAATTTCCTTTAAAATTGTAGGTCTAGATGTGAGTAATTTTAAATTAACCTCATAACTAAATGCTGCATTACAGAACTTTACCTATAGTTTCAATAGCATAATCAATGTTTTGTTTGTTAACAACACGGGATGTGACCATCCGTATTAACTTTGGTTTTGCTAAAGTTACCAAAACTCCTTTCTCTTTCAGTTTTTCAATAAATAGTTTTCCTGAAATTTTCGTTCCGGAAATATCTACTAAAATAAAATTTGTCTGTATCTGATTAAAATCGATTTTAATTCCTGGTAGATGGGATATTCCCTGAGCTAAATAATTCGCATTTTGATGGTCTTCTCTTAAAAGTTGAATGTTCTCTTTTTGTAGAGATATTATGCCGCAAACTGCCAACCATCCAGTTTGACGCATGCCACCTCCCAGCATTTTTCGATATCTTTTGGCCTTCTCAATAAAACCGCAACTCCCTGCAAGAATCGATCCGATTGGAGCACCAAGACCTTTTGACAAAGAAACCATGACCGAATCGGCATAACAGGTTAAGTCGCCCACTTCTTTGTTTAAAGCAACAGCTGCGTTGAATAGCCGGGCTCCATCACAATGAACAGGTATCCCCTTCTTTTGAGCAAAAGAATAAAGAGCTTCAATCTTTTCTAAAGGCGGTATAATTCCTCCGTAACGGTAATGGGTAATTTCAGTACAAATAAGGCTGGTACGAGGATAATGGATATCATCGGCTCGAATTGCTGATTCGACAGCTGAAACATCGGGAACACCAGAATGATCTTCAATGCCCCGAAACATCAATCCCCCTACCATTGCTCCGCCACCGGTTTCTGATAGTCGAATATGAGCATTCTCTTCGCAAATCAGTTCATCACCTCGATTGGTATGAGTGAGAAGTGCAACCAAGTTACCCATAGTTCCGCTTGGAACAAAAATTGAAGCTTCTTTTCCAAGAACTTCAGCTGCAATTTTTTCTAAATGAACCTGGTTTGGATCTTCTCCATAAACCGAATCACCCAAGGTGGCTTTAAAAGCCGCATCGACCATAGCCGGCGTCGGAAGAGTAATAGTATCTCGTCTTAAATCGACAATATTCATTTTTTACACCTCAATAAAGCTTTTTAATGGGTTTAGGTTTTAGGGAAAAACTTTTCAAAACTTAAAATGACAAATTCTTTACTCCTGGTGGGGGAAGATCCATGGCTAAGGACAAGTTACTTGCTTTTCCGAACAATATAACACTGTAGCAAATATAAGCTATTTTTAAATGGATTCCAATCATTCTTTAAGAAAAGCTGTGAATATCTCTTTAAACATTTCTTTTTTATCTTCGGTAATAATTTTTCCTTCTTTACTTTCATCCATACAATAGCCCCAAATGCTTGATGTCAAAACTCTCATGAAATCTTTTCCGGTAATAATGAGACCATTGATAGTAACGATATTGCCGATGGTATCGCCAAAATTATCACGAAACACTTGGAATTTATCCATAACCTTTTTAAATCCTTCCAGAGTATTGTGATGATGGAGAAAATCATATCCTGCCCGTTGAAATACCGTCATCAACTCGCGCTCTTCCATAATAAAATTAAACAAATTTTCAATTATGGCAGCGACTCTTTCTTTTTGATTTTTTGAGGGAGGAATATCTTTCACCTTTTCCATTGCTTGAAGAATTACCTGTTCGATAAGACCCACCATTAAATCCAATTTACTACTGAAATAATAATAGATGGTTGATTTTTTAACTCCTGAACTATTCGATATTTCTTCCAAAGTTGCTTCAAAATAACTCTTTTCAGCAAAAATTTTTTTTGCTGCTTCTAAAATTTTTTGTTTTTTATCGACCAAATATACCACCTTAAATAAAAATTTTTTGTTTTTTTGGCTATCATTCGAATAGAAAGAGCAAATCGTGCTATCCTCGAAATACTATTAAATGAATTCCCCCATTGAGGGGGGTGCGCTTTATATCTGTCATCCTGAGTCCTCGCTTTTCGATGGCGTGAGGATCTCATCTTTTTAAATTTTTTCTCCCTTTGACTAAAGGGAGGGGTTTTTCATGGGTATCTCGTTCCCAAAGTTCAACAATTCTAAATTTTTATGCAACTCTTTGCTCACGATTCACTACTCACAACTCACTGTTTTTAGGAGTGAGATTGCCACGTCACTTTGTTCCTCGCAATGACGGAACATTAAAAAAATTCAACCCCCCCCTTACCCCCTTTTGTAAAGAGGGAGATTGATCAGCATATATATTTATTGTTATCTGGTACTGTTAGGCAACATGAAGGTCTATCCAGAAAACCCACGGTCATGACAAATCAAGGCCCTTCATATTAATTCAATTAATGAAAAGCCTTGATTATACAAAATTCCTAAAACACATGCTTAACACTCAAAGACAATGTATCACCTGCCATGGCCAGCAATGAAGGTGGAGCACCGCTCGAAATCGAATAGGATAAGGTAATGGTCCAATTTTCTTTTGGATTATAATCAGTTCCGATAACATTAATCATGCTTCCATCGTTGAGGTTTAGGATGGAATTTAAAAATGGTTTCCATTTGCTGTCCGGACTCGGTTTTTCCAATCGAAAGAAGAGATAAGAGTTGATATCCTTTCCTTCTTCGTAGGGATTTCCCAACAGGTAGATAAGGTTATAATAGCTATTGTCACTGGCTGTATAATCAGCCCCAACACTGGCTTTCCAATACATTTCATCGAAAACATCAACAGTGGTAAAGTTGGTGGTTCCATCTGCGTTATGTGTTGTAATTTGATTGGTCCATTTCTCAGGAATAAAAAGGGCAAAGTCAGCACGGAAAGTGACTCCGGCGATTCCAGGAATTTCCCCTTGAAACTCGGCACCTAAGACACTTCTTTCCGGATATCCCATCTCAGTTTGTACCAAACTCGATCCATCTGGGTTGACTGTAATATCAGTACGATAAGGATAAGCATTGAGATAGTATCCTTTGAGGAAGCTAAAAGCCGTATCTACGCTTCCCACATTTCCTCGAGCGCGCACACCCCAAACAGGATTGAGAAAACCAACCTCAGGAAGGTGTTGAATGGTATCAATTTGCATAACTTGAGGATTTAAATCCAGCATTGATGCCAATTGATACCCTAAAAACAAATTATCGATTTGATCCGGTCGATAATTGGATTGAAATTCAGGTTGATAAACAAATTCCAATGACCAGGTTGGATTCATATACCACTCGACATTAAGGGCAAGAACAGGGATTTTTTCATCGAGGGCATCTTGGCTGATCGATTGAGAAAAAGGTCGGGGATTAATATTATCAATCGGACTAAAGGCATCACTCGCACCCCAGGTAAGATGCATATATCCAACTTTATAATCGATATCTTCAGAAGGCGTAGAAAAACCCTGAATATACAATTCATTTAATCGTATTGGAGAATAGTTGTTTTCTGATTGGTACTTTAAAGATACATCAGCCATGAGATAATAATCATCAGATAAAGATGGATTATATTTGAGCTGCAACTTTGTCCCATATCCAAAGCCTTCGGTATCAAAGGCGTAGTTTCCATAGGCACTTACTTCGCCATAAATATCTGCAGCAAACGAAAAAGGAGTAAAAACCAGAATAATGATCATAATTGATATAGAAAATAGAATACCTTTCATCATTCAGCCCTCAAATTTCTGGTCTTTGAATGGTCCGAACGCTGAAAAAGTTACTCGGTAGATCAATTCCTTTTTCAACGCTTTCCATCTCAACCAAAGAGGTTGAGTTGTCTTTAAGGTCTTGGAAGTACATTTTTAAAATAGTAATACTTCCATCCTCTTCTTCCTGTACTTTTTGGACTTCTAAAACCTTCCACTGATTGCCGTCGAGATCGATGAACTCAATTTTTTTAAAGTAAAACTTCTCTTTATCAACGGTCATGATGAGCTTGGAATAATCAGAGTCAGGATCATTCGGAACGAGATCTAAAATGTAATTCTCATCGTCATCATCATTCATTAAAGTTGCATCATAATCGTCTTTGCTGTAACCTCCGCTCAGATCCTCAAAAGAAAAATTGGTTCCAGCGAATTTTTCTTTTTTGCCTGAACCGGCAATACGACGAACTTTTTTAAATGCCGGCATGAAGAGATATATCTGATCCCCATCTTTCATGCTAAGCATGGTTACATTTTTCACTTCAGCCGGACTTAGAAAACGAAATATAAATGCCCGATTCTCGGTGTCCTCGGAATCATCGTATGAATACATAACTAGATCTCGTTTCTCTTCTTTCCCCTTTTCGTCAGTCATAATCATGGTTCCAACTGATTTTTGAGTCGCATTCAATGCACTTCTTGCTTCCATCTCATCGAGAATTTCGTCTGCTGTTATTGCAAATGCCTGAAGCGAAAAGGCCACAAATACAATTATGAGGAAAAAAGTCATTATTAATTTTTTCATTTTCTTTTGGCTCCTTTATTCTTTTTTAATGGTGATTTTTCTTTTTTTACTGGAGAATGGTGGTTGTTTTCTTCACATAAGAATAATTTTCGATCACAGATCGAAAGAAGTAACGGGAGAAGGAACAAAGTAT
>Ga0334888_1005005_pt1 | contig 11460 bp, 10 predicted proteins | sample GraSluR1_MG_FD_207227 | JGI IMG/M metagenome (GOLD analysis project Ga0334888, IMG submission 207227) | Sludge microbial communities from methane-producing bioreactor in Wageningen University, Netherlands - Granular Sludge_3_08-R1 | ecosystem: Engineered > Bioreactor > Anaerobic > Unclassified ...
ATTGTAGAAAACATAGCTTCTGATCCCCAAAAACTTAATCTTGAGCCCACTCCGAATAGTCAAAAAACTGCTGAATTTTAGCTTTTTGACCCCTGCCTCCTAAAGGGGGAAAGCTAAAAATCAGCAGTTTAAGAAAGTCCCCCTTGGGGGATTTAGTAGCAAATTAACTTTTCGCGGTGGACTCAATCTTGCATTTGTAAATCGGCTATTCCATTTTCATGCCGAATCTAAGAGTTGTTTTCATTAACCGACTAATCGAATACCGTTTACTGGTCTGTGGTTGAATGGGAGAAAATATATTGTAATTTTGGCCGTTTATCAGGAAACCGGATTTTCTGATATGTTTTTTACAAAATAATCCAAGGAACTCATGAATTTCAAAAAGATTACCGGCATTTTTGTTGTTTTGGTCACACTTTGGGCAGGATTAAATTCGTGCAGCACAGATGTTGATTTGTATGCTGACTACAAAGATATTACAATTGTTTATGGCTTGTTGGATGCCGGCCAGGACACCAATTTTATAAAAATCACCAAAGCTTTTCTTGGGCCAGGAAATGCACTTGAAATTGCAAAGGATCCGGATTCGAGTAACTATGCCGAAAAACTTAATGTAATCCTTCAGGGCAGGAAAAATGGCAACGACTTGACTCCAGTTGTATTGGATACCCTTACTATTCACAATAAGCTGGCTGGCGATTCAATTTTTTATTTTCCAAGTCAGTTGCTTTATTACACAGATGCAAGCCTTGATGCGGAAGCTACCTATACCCTGAAAATTGCACCAGAATCGAAAGCCATCGAAGCTAAAACGGATTTGATTGCTTCGTTTGGCGTTGTAAGGCCGGTTAATATGATCAATTTTGCTTCCACCCTTGCCACCCAGGTTGAATGGAATTCGGCGCGCGGAGGTAAACGTTATGAGGTGCAACTCGTTTTTAATTACAAAGAGTTACGTCCCGGAAATCCGGATACTATTTACAAGCAAATGGACTGGAATCTGGGAACCCGTCATGCGCAAAATCTTAATGGAGGCGAAGCCATGAGTGTGAGCTATATGGGTAGCGATTTTTACAACCGGCTGGGACAGCAGCTTGATGACGCACTCAACGTAAAACGATGGGCAGGCAAAGTGGTGCTTACAATTTCGGCAGGAGGCGATGAGCTGAGTACTTTTATTGATGTGAATGCACCCTCAAACAGCATCGTTCAGGAAATACCGCAGTACACAAACATTACAAATGGTTACGGAATTTTTTCGGCTCGCAGCAAAGCAGAAAAAACATACAAACTAAGTGTACTTAGCGAAACAAAACTGGTTGAAGATTACAATTGGGGCTTTAGATTCGAACGTTGATTTTAACTGACAGGCTTGGAGCTGTCGCAAACTGTCTTTTTGTCATTCCTGTTTATCATTTCCCATGATCTCAGCAGAATTTATTGTTAAATAGTTGATAGTAAAGGCGTTTAACAATCGCTTTGCTTTTTCGTTTTGGCCGAATAAGTCCTTTATTTGTAACTTTTTTCTTCCATATGGTTTTGGCACAATCCTTGACAAACACCAATTCAAAGCATAAGAATTGAACATAAATTTTGATAAAAAGGAGGAAAACTAAATGGGAAAAATAATTGGAATTGACCTTGGAACAACCAACTCATGCGTTGCAGTAATGGAAGGTAACGAGCCGGTTGTAATCCCGAACAGCGAAGGCCGTCGTACAACGCCTTCAATCGTGGCATTTACCGAAAACGGAGAACGCAAGGTGGGTGATCCTGCCAAACGTCAAGCCATCACAAACCCCGAAAAGACTGTTTCTTCGATCAAGCGCTTTATGGGCGAAACATTCGATCAGGTTTCTAAAGAAGTTGGCCGGGTACCTTATAAAGTTGTTAAAGGTCAAAATAATACACCACGCGTTCAGATTGATGACCGTATGTACACCCCGCAGGAAATTTCGGCTATGGTGCTTCAGAAAATGAAGAAAACCGCTGAAGATTACCTGGGCCAAACGGTAACCGAAGCAGTAATTACCGTACCCGCTTATTTTAGCGATTCCCAAAGACAGGCTACTAAGGAAGCCGGTGAAATTGCTGGTCTCAAAGTAAAACGTATTATAAATGAGCCTACCGCCGCAGCTTTAGCCTACGGTTTGGATAAAAAGAAAAATGACGTAAAAGTTGCCGTGTTCGACCTTGGTGGGGGTACTTTTGATATCTCAATCCTTGAATTAGGTGAAGGAGTTTTCGAAGTAAAATCAACCAATGGTAATACTCACCTGGGTGGTGACGATTTTGATGATGCGGTGATTCAGTGGCTGGCTGACGAATTTAAAAAAGACGAAGGCCTTGATCTGCGTAAAGATCCGATGGCACTTCAACGCTTGAAAGAAGCAGCCGAAAAAGCAAAAATCGAACTTTCCAGCTCTACCGAAACAGAGATCAACCTGCCCTATATTATGCCGGTTGATGGCGTGCCAAAGCACCTTGTTCGTAAGCTCACCCGATCGAAATTTGAACAGCTCACCGATAAACTCATTCGTGGAACCATCGAACCTTGCCGTCAGGCACTTAAAGATGCCGGAATGACAGCAAGTGATGTGGATGAAGTGATTTTGGTTGGTGGTTCAACACGTATTCCTGCGATCCAAAATATAGTGAAAGAATTTTTCGGAAAAGAACCTTCGAAAGGCGTAAATCCTGATGAAGTAGTGGCTGTTGGTGCTGCTATTCAGGGCGGTGTGCTTACCGGAGAGGTTAAAGATGTGCTTCTGCTCGACGTTACACCGCTTAGCCTGGGCATAGAAACCCTTGGCGGTGTGATGACAAAACTCATCGAGTCGAACACAACTATTCCAACCAAGAAATCAGAGGTGTTCTCAACGGCAGCTGATAATCAACCTTCTGTTGAAATTCATGTGTTGCAGGGCGAGAGGCCAATGGCCAATCAAAACAAGAGCATCGGACGTTTCCATCTCAACGATATTCCACCTGCACCTCGCGGCGTTCCGCAGATTGAGGTAACTTTTGATATTGACTCGAACGGTATTTTGCACGTTTCTGCCAAAGACAAAGCTACCGGAAAATCGCAAGGTATCCGCATCGAAGCATCTTCTGGGCTTACTGATGCCGAGATCCAGAAAATGAAGGATGAAGCTGCGGCTAATGCAGAAACAGATAAGAAAGAACGCGAGAAAATAGATAAACTAAATTCAGCTGATGCTCTGGTATTCCAAACCGAAAAACAGTTGAAAGAATACGGCGATAAACTTCCGGCTGATAAGAAGTCAGAAATAGAAAGTGCCTTGGAAGAGCTCAAAAAAGCACATCAAAGTCAGGATATTCCCGCCATAGATGCAGCCATGGAAAAGCTTAACGGGATCTGGCAGTCGGCTAGTGAGGAGATGTACAAAAACACACAGCAGTCTCAGGCTGGTGCCCAACCCGGTGCTGATGCCAACGCTGGTTCATCTGCCGGACAAGGTGGCGATGAGGAAGTAACTGATGTGGATTTTGAAGAGGTTGACGATAAAAAGTAAAATTATCTTAATCTTAATATATTTAGGGCTTGATCCATTGGTGATCAGCCCTTTTTTATTGTTTTTTTAATCTATCAAGCTTTTTTTATCCTTAACTTTGGCGTTTGAAATTGTGGAATTATTCTCAAAATTTTAAGCTTATGAAAAAACTTATCTTTACTATTTTAAGTCTGACTTTTGTAGCATTTTTAATGCCTCTGCAAGCCCAAAACCTGGTTGTGAATGGCAACCTTGAAGCATGGAACTCTGATACCGAACCTACCGGATGGAACAAGGCCGAAAGCATTTCCAAGGAATCGACCACTGTTCATGGTGGTAGTTTTTCGGCCCGTCACACTTCTGGCGATGGCACCCTTGATTTTCAGCAGGATGTTGATGGTATTGTTCCCGGAACCACTTATACCATTGAGTATTATTATTATGACAACGATCCGGCTGCCCGCACCCGTATCTGGTCATACTGGATGGACGAGGGCAATACCTACCTGGATGATGATGCTGAGGTTTTGCGCCCGGGCACCTACAGCGAAGATAATGCCAACTGGATGCATTATTCACAGATACTAACAGCTCCTGCCAGTGCGGCAAAATTTCGCTTTGAAGTGCGTGTTTACAAACAGGACGGTAATTCAGGCGGTTCCGTTTTTTATGACGACTTCTCCATCAGCGGAGATATAGTGATCAAACCCGAACCTTCCAATTATCCCACCGCTTTTGCTGCTGAAACCGGAGATCTGGGTGTTAACCTCAGCTGGACAGACGCTACCGGTGAACAGCTACCGGATGCTTATCTGATTCTTGGTGAAGCATTGGTAACCAGAGGATTGAATTTTGATCTTCCGGTTGATGGTACTCCTGTTGCGAACAATCTGGATATCTCAATGGGATATATTGTCTGGAATGTGCCTTTTGGTCAGGAAGCGCATGTTTTTAGTGCTTTGGAGCCTAATACAACCTATCATTTCGCCATTTTCCCTTATACAAATCTTGGCGAAAATATTGATTATAAAACTGATGGAGCTTATCCTGAGGTTACCATAACTACTTCAAACACGGTTGCATTGCTCAACGAGCCCTTTGACCAGGATTTAGGGGTTATGAGTACTTATAACGTTGTTGGAGATCAGGAATGGTCGCACAGTACTTTTGGTGCTGATCAGTTTGCGCGTATGTCAGGTTTTTCAGGCAGTGCTATGCTTAATGAAGACTGGTTGATCAGCCCCGAAATGGATATCACCAATATGCAGTCTGCAAATCTCAGCTTCCGTACAGCTTACAATTTTGACGGCGATCCGCTTCGTATGATGGTTTCAAGTGATTACGACGGACAGGGCAATCCCAATGATTTTAGTTGGACAGATTTAACAGATCAGTTCGACTGGTCATCGGGTGGATACGAATGGGCAGAATCCGGTTCAATGGATATTCTTTCTTATGCAAATCCTAAATTGTATGTTGCCTTTAAGTACACTTCCACTACCGCTGCTGCCTCCACCTGGGAGGTTGATTACGTTAGGGTAATTGGACAAGGAACCGTTGGCGTTAACGAAATGATGACACAAACAGTTAAAGTGTATCCCAATCCTGTTACTGATCAAATCAGATTCAGTTTGGAAGCTGATGCAAGCATTCAGATTGTTGACATGACCGGTAAACTGGTTTACAGTAATCAACTGAATGCCGGTGACAGCCGGATTGATGTATCCAGCCTCAAACAAGGAGTTTACATGATAGGCTTCAGCTTTGAAGATGGTACTTACACCAATACTCGTTTTGTAAAATAATTTACAATAGAATCGAAAATGAACTGCACAAGGGATAGTTTCCTTGTGCAGTTTTGTTTTTAAAACTCTGGTATCATAAAAATTATTTATTTTCGTTAGCTTGCTAGCATACCAAATTCAAATGAAGCAATTCGGCTGTATATTATTTTTATTTTTAATCATCTCGTCAATACAGGCTCAGGAATATGAACCTGTGAGACTGGAATTGCCAACCCGGATCGATAGCAAGAGCTATGGCTTTGAGTTGTTGGGCAAGGAGGGCTTAATGCTATTTTATGAGCGTAGCGAGCTGGACGAGAATAACAGACGCAAATGGTATTTTTCGAAACTAGATACCAATCTTACCGAACAGTGGGTTAAGCTTGTTTCACTTTCGGAAGGTATGCGCATACATAAGATTCTTTCAACAGAGGAACGATTGGTCGTTTTATTTTTAAATAATACGGGCAAAAGGCAGGGGTCAATACCTTATGAAATTGTAAGTTTTCATTTGAAGAATGAAAAGTTCAGCCTCATGGGAGGAGATTTTCCGGCACAGGCCGAAATTAGCAAGCTTGCTGCTGTTGATGATAAATTAATGATAGGTGTTAATTTAGCAGATAATCAGGCCGACCTGCTATTTTTCGATCTTTCGAAAGGGAGTTTAACACCAATCGATCTATTATCTGAAGGACAGTATTTGATCAGTGAGATAGACCTTATGCCAAATAGCAGAAAATTTGGCGTTTTTATAAAACGTTTTGGAAATAAAAGATTTGAGGCGGATATATTTTTAATTTTTGATGTAAATGGTCAATTAATCAATCGCTTTGAGATTACGGACGAGCAAAACCGGTATTTGGCATCAGTTGGGTTTTTAAGTCAAACTGATGAAGTGGTGGCTATTGGCACTTACGAACGCGAGAAAAGCAAGCCCATTGTCCTGAAAAACGCACAGGAAACAACAGCTCGTGAGGCGGCAGGCTTGTTTTATTTGCAGTTGAAACCAAACGGACAAAGCAATATTCAGTATCATCCTTTTGCCTCTTTGCCAAATATTGATAATGCCTTGGCCAGCGAGGATCTGATGCGCTACAGGCAGCAACAATCCCGAGGAAAAGTGAACATAGAAGAAACCGATATAGCATTTCAGTTCTACGAACCTCAGCTGATCAAAAAGGATGGACTGTTGTTATTTTCGGCAGAGGCATTTCGCCCACGTTATCGGGTTGAATCAAGGATTGATTATGATTTTTATGGCCGTCCGATACCCTATACTTACACCATTTTCGAGGGATATCAGTTTTTCAATACCATACTGGTTTCATTCAATAATGAGGGTAGCGTTAACTGGCTCAATACCTTTCAGATACGAGATATGACCAGCTATGAGCTCGAGCGTCATGTTATTGTGTCGGCTCACGAGTCGGAGGTGTTGGCAGCTGCTTATCACGAAGGTGTGTTGCACAGTAAGCTTTTCGATCCGGACGGAGAGCTGATAGGAGAACCTGCCCGCACAAACCTGGACTTACGCTTTTCGAATGACCGGCTTCTGGAAGAGAACTTTGGCCGGCTGGATTATTGGTACAGCAATTATTTTGTTGTTACAGCCAATCAAAAGATCAACAACAGCCGGCTTGTCAGCAATAATCCAAGAAGTGTATTCTTTATCCAAAAAATTGCATTTGAATAGGAAGAAATTTGAAATGATTGCTTACGTATTTTTACTTAAAATCAGATTGATATTTTCTTATTTTTGTAACCGAATCTTACAAACAATTCGTAATGAGCTTTATAAACAAAGCAAGTGAGTTTATAGCTTATTTATTCAGGGCAAAAGGATTACACGGACTGCATTCCCCATTTGTTTATCAATTGGCTGGTGAAGTGCTTTACGATAATCATCATTATCCCGAATATGAAGCATTACAACGCCAGCGCAAACGCTTGCTTAGTAACCGAAACTTTATCGAAACAGTTGATTTTGGTGCCTCAGCTGGCTCAAAAGTGTTTATCACCTATCGGGCCAGGGTGCAGCAGCTTGTGAAAAGACGCTCACATGCCGAACGTTTTAACCGGCTGCTTTTTCGATTGTCGCATCATTTCAAGCCCGAATATATGCTTGAGTTTGGCACGGCTGCCGGTTTGGGGGCCGCAGCATTGGCATTGGGAAATCCTGATTCGAAAGTTATCACACTCGAAGGCTGTGCATCGATGGCACAAGTGGCAGCCAATAGCTTCGAAAGACTCGAAACCAGGAATGTAAATATAGTTATAGGAAATTTTAACCAGACCTTGACAGAGGTACTGAATGAAGTGCCCCGGCTCGATCTTGTTTTTTTTGACGGGAATCACCAAAAAATCCCAACCCTCGATTATTTTAAGCATTGCCTAACTAAAGTTCATGACAACAGTGTTTTTATTTTCGACGACATTCATTGGTCAGCCGATATGGATGACGCCTGGAACGAAATTCGAAATAATGATCAGGTAAGCCTTTCTATTGATCTCTATCAATTTGGATTGGTGTTTTTCAGAAAGGGAATTGCAAAGCAACATTTTACCTTAAAGATGTAGATTTGTTTAGTAACTTTGTTTTTTCAAAATACCTGCTCATGGATAACAATATGATTCGTCTTGAAGCAATTTCACGCCACTATAAGGTTGGAACAGAAATAGTTAAAGCACTTGATGAAATCACGCTTAATATCCGGCGTAATGAGTATGTTGCCCTGATGGGGCCATCGGGTTCCGGAAAATCAACCCTGATGAATCTTTTGGGCTGTTTGGACACACCAACGGCTGGCTCCTATTTTTTGAACGGAAAAGACGTCAGTCGAATGAACGACAACGAGTTGGCTGATATACGAAACAAAGAAATAGGGTTTATTTTCCAGACGTTTAATCTCCTTCCCCGCTCCACTGCACTCGAAAATGTGATGTTACCCCTTGTTTATTCCGGGATTGGCAAGCAACAGCGGTTAGAGATAGCAGAAAAAGTGTTGGCCGATGTGCAGTTAACAGATCGAACCAAACATCGGCCAAATGAATTGTCAGGTGGTCAGCGCCAGCGAGTTGCCATTGCCAGGGCATTGGTGAATAATCCATCAATCATTTTGGCTGATGAACCAACTGGAAATCTGGACTCCAAAACCTCTGTTGAAATAATGGGTTTGCTCGAAACGATTCATCAGGCAGGCAATACGATCATCGTTGTTACACACGAAGAGGATATTGCCCTGTATGCACATCGCATCGTTAGGCTGCGTGATGGCAGAGTAGAATCGGATGAATTGAATCAAAATATTATCACTGTTGCGCAACGACAGTAAGATTGCTTATCGCCTTCTTTTTAAACAATCCTGCTGCAAGCTTGTTATCTCCCTAAAACACTTACTATGGCAGACGATTTTAAAATCTATACCCGTACGGGTGATAAAGGACAAACCGCACTCATCGGCGGCACCCGAGTTCCTAAATATCACAACAAAATTGAGGCATACGGCACGGTAGATGAGCTTAATTCCTTCGTGGGGTTGATACGTGATCATGAGAGCACGGACGAACACAGCCGGGAAATTTTAATTGAAATACAAGACAGGCTTTTCACAATTGAAACACATTTGGCCGAAGATAAAAACGCTTATGTTGCCAGACCGATGCCCTCTTTAAGAGAGGCTGATATTGAGTTACTCGAAAAAGAGATAGATAAAATGAATCTAGAGTTGCCCGAACTTACCAGTTTTATACTTCCGGGCGGGCATACGGTAGTTTCTTTTTGTCATGTAGCACGTACAGTTTGTCGGAGGGCGGAGCGTTTGGTTGTGCAATTGAGTGAACAATATCCTGTTGATGAGCTCGATTTGCAGTACCTCAACCGGTTATCTGATTACTTTTTTGTGCTGGCCAGATACCTCGGCAATCAGAACGGTGCCATCGAAACAGTCTGGAAAGCACGTTATTAGTGCATTTTATGAAATGATTGTTTTTTCTTGACTTCGACTAAAAAAAAATTACTTTTGCAAAAAATTTCACCTAAAGCTTAGGAATTATGTATTGGACACTTGAATTAGCTTCAAAACTGGAAGATGCTCCCTGGCCGGCCACAAAGGATGAATTACTGGAATGGGCTATTCGCTCAGGTGCCCCTCAGGAAGTTATCGAGAACCTTCAGGAAATGGAAGATGAAGGCGAGATTTATGAACGTATTGAAGATATCTGGCCGGATTATCCTACCAAGGAAGATTTCTTTTTTCATGAAGACGAATATTAAAAAACTTTAAACCGGCTTCTGGCCGGTTTTTTTATGCCTGTCTGAAAAAACTGAAATGAACCCTGCCGTAATGACGTATCTCACCAAAAGCAGGATGCTCCGAAAAATCTTCACTGCCGGAATGTTCTATTACAAGCAATCCTTCGGGCTCTAATAAGCCGTGTTCGAAAATAAGTTGTACAAGCATTTGGAAATGCGGACTGTCGTACGGCGGATCAGCAAATATCAAATCAAATTTTTGTCGGGTGGTTGGAACAAACTTAAAAACGTCCATTTGCAACACCTGCAGGTTTTCAATCTGTAGTTTTTCTATTATTGACCTGATAAAACGCACACAATAAGGATGCTGATCAATAGCCAACACACTTTTACATCCGCGTGAAGCCATTTCGTAGGCAATATTGCCTGTTCCAGAAAACAGATCCAACACCTTGAGCTGATCCAACTCTAACTGATTTTCGAGGATATTGAACAGACTTTCTTTAGCCATATCCGTTGTGGGTCTGACGGGTAGACTAGCTGGTGCAACAATTTGTCGACGCTGGTATTTTCCCCTTATAATTCGCATTGCAAGGTGTTGAATAATAAGCTATTATGATGCCAAATCAGGGTTTCAAACACATAACTGTAGTCAAAATTTTTGTTACGGGTTTCAAAGCTTATATTTCTGATGTACCTTTCGCTTATCTCAAAAATGGCTGAACTTTGTTCGATGGCACCCGACAAAATCAAAGGTGTTTTTTCGGGATTAAGTTGCTGCTGTTCCATGGCAAAAAGCAGAAAGTAAATGAAATCTTCTTTGGTATTGAAGCGAAAAATATTGTAGAATTTAAATTTTTGATCTTCAATCACTAACATATCAAAGCAACGATTACGAACCTGCACAAACACTGCAGAATCAAACTGCTTGTTTTTATTGGCAATTAGCACCGATTCAATAAAAGCACTGCTGATATGATGCACCCTGGCATTGGCCCATAGATCTTTGATTTTGGCCATGAGAACATTAGAGATATAATATACAACGGAGGCATCGGCAGTTTTGAGCTGATCGCTCGAAATTCTGCTATTTTCCTGAAAAGCCTGTGCAAAAGCCAGATAGGTTCCTTTTTCTTTTTCGTCGTAAAGCGGATTAGGAACCAAAGCCATATGATTGTTTTCGACCAACACCCTGACTTGTTGATAGGGATAGGCAATCCAGGCTTGTTTCATGATAATTTCGTCGAGGATATTAACAAGACTAATTACTTCGTTTCGGGCAGAAAAGCTATAGGTTTCGATGCCAACAAATCGTTGTTTTTCCGGCGAAAAAATTACAAATGAAAAACCATCCGGAGCTATCCGGATGGTCATTTGAAAGTTTTTTGAGTAGTCTTGTTTAAAAGACTTGTCAATCAGACTAAGTGTTGGTTTCGACGGGGCAATCATGGCAAAAAGTTGTCATTCCCAATTACCATCTGTTGATGGCTCGGTCATGGAACCTACTTTAAGGCCGGGATATTTGTCGATATCTTCTTCGCCTGCAATAATGTTATAAATACGTTGCTCTTCTAATCCTTTTAAATAAGCCATGAAGGGTGCTTTGACTTCAAAAACACTCACTGTTACACCACCGCGGTCGATACTTCCGGCATCCATTTCAAATTCAACGCCATCGCTAAATGGGATGTATCGGATGTTATCTACATTGAAGCTTTTCCTTTTTCCGAATAGCGAATCTAATACTTTCACATAGCCGAGGGTGTCGGATATTGTTTTTGTAAAAGTAGTATCTTCCGGATCGGGCACGAGTTTTACAACAGGAATTTCACCAGATTTTAAAAATGCTATCAGGCTGTCGAAGCTCGGAGTATAACTGTTGTTTGCCTGTTTAAAAATGGATTGTGCA
>Ga0334888_1005023_pt1 | contig 11408 bp, 15 predicted proteins | sample GraSluR1_MG_FD_207227 | JGI IMG/M metagenome (GOLD analysis project Ga0334888, IMG submission 207227) | Sludge microbial communities from methane-producing bioreactor in Wageningen University, Netherlands - Granular Sludge_3_08-R1 | ecosystem: Engineered > Bioreactor > Anaerobic > Unclassified ...
GGCCCAATCATGGCGCTCCTTAATTAATCCTCCAAACGACGCTGCTTACAAAAAGTGTCACCGAACTTCTCCCTGTCCCCCCGCCACCGCCTGGATGTGGGCCAATTCCGTTGCGGCCTCGGCTCGGGTCGCGCAGGCGGACGGAGCAAAGTCACCTGATTCTTGCCCTAAGATGATGCCGGCTTTTACCGCTGCGGCGACTAGATTTTTTGCCCAGCCGGAAATGGTCCCGTCGTTAAACTCAGCGATAGCCGCGTCCGCGTCAAAAACCTCCGGATTAAAGCCCCCGGCTGCGGCAGCTCTGACTGCCATAGCGGCCATTTCCTCGTGGCTGATGAAGTTGTCCGGACGAAACGTGCCGTCTTCTACTCTTTTACTAGAGCGGCGATACCGCCCTGGTAATAAGGTTCCGTGAACAGCACTTTTTTGGCCCGCTCATCGGTAATTGTCATACAGGCGCCGATCATATCCACCTTACCGGCTGTTAAAGCAGGGATCATCGCCCCGAAGTCCATATTCACGACTTCCAGCTTAACACCCAGTTTTTGGGCCACATAGGCGGCCAGTTCAACGTCAAACCCCACGACTTTCTGGCTGCCGTCGACAAATGAAAAGGGTTCTGTCACAGCCGCCGTACCCAGCCTCAATACCCCTCCGCCGCCGTCCAATTTGATTTCCGGCATAGGTTCCGGGCTGCCGTTTTCAGGAAACCAACGGGCCATCATCCGGTCATAGGTCCCGTTGGCCTTGAGTTCCTTGACCACATCGTCTATTGCCGTTTTTAGTTCCTTGTTATCAAGAGCCACCGCAAAACCATAATTATCAACAGTGATCAACTCGGGCAAAACCACCAGGCCCGGGTTTTTAGCGGCAATGTTTTTTAATATGGGTTCGTCGTAAGCGGCCACGTCCGCCTTGCCGGCCTTTACCGCCATACAGCAGTCCAGCACCGTATTAAAATATTGAAATGTGGCCTGGGGATATTTTGACAGCACCAGCTGATCCGCCGCTGTGCCGGTAGGGACCGCAAACTGCCTGCCATTTAACTGGCTTGACGAAGCGATCTTATCCTTCGCGCCGCAACCGCAAATAATTGCGGAAAAGAGCAGTAAAACCACTATTATAACGCTGCGTGTTTTCTTAAACATCGTGCATGCCGCCCCCCTAACTATGTATTATCGAAATTCCCTGACGATAACCGCTTGTTGATATCCTGCCTGTTACCCCCTTTAACTTAATGTATTATTGAGATTATTGCGATCCCGGCTATTGCGCCGGTGCTTCGTTTTAGCCGGCGCAGACTGAAAAAATTGTCAACAACCCCGTCCCCGTGACAACTTTTGGCCGGCGTAGTCCAGAGCCAGGACCAGCAGCCATGATATGGCGAAGTAGAGCAGCGCCACCATCACCAGCGGGAAGAAGGCGTCAAAGGTGCGGCTGCGGATAATGTCGCCGGCTTTGGTCAAATCCTGTACGGCGATGTAGCCGACTACCGAGGTCATTTTGACCAGGGAAATAAATTCGCCTTTATAGACAGGCAGCACCCGGCGCGCCGCCTGGGGCATGATAATATAGAAAAAGGTCTGCCAGGCAGTAAAACCGGCGGCGATGCCGGCCTCCTTCTGTCCTTTGTCAATGCTTTCAATGGCGGTGCGAAATATTTCCGAAACATAGGCGGCAAAATTCATGCCGAAGGCGATCACCGCTACCGCCACCGGGTTGATGTTTACCGAGGCGAATATCACGTAAAAGACCAGCATCAGCAGCACCAGCACCGGAATCCCCCGCAGGATGGAAATGTAAACCCGGGCGGCGCCTTTTAAGATGCGCTTTTTGGACATGCGCAGCAGACAAATAAACGCGCCCAGCAGGGTACCCGCTAATACGGAGCATACCGATATTACCGCCGTTGTTTTAAGACCGCCCGCTATAAGCAAATAGCGCTGTTCGGCAATGATATTGCTGTGGAAACTGGTTGTAAAATTATTGAAGGCGCCGCCCAGCAGCGAGGCGCCGCCGGGGTTTCTGACCATCGCGGCGATATCGCCGGCATGGTAGGGCCTGGAAAAGTCCACCTTTTGCCGGCGTTCTTCGGTGACATTGAAGCAGGAAACGGCCAGGTCGATTTTGCCCGACTGCAGGGAAGGGATCAGGGCGGGAAAATTCATATTGGAGACAACCGCCTTTTTACCGAGGGCCCGGCAGATGCGTTCCACCAGCTCAATATCAAAACCACTGATTTGGTTGCCTTGATCAACAAATTCAAAGGGGGGCATCAGGGCCTCAGTACCCACCTGCAGGGTTTCCCGGGAGGAAGGAGGGTCGAATTTGGGCATGGCCGGCAAGCTGCCGCCGACAAACCAGCGTTTTTTCATGTCGTCCAGGGTACCGTCGTTTTCCAGATCGGTTATCGCCTGGTTCACTGCGTTTAATAAACGGGGATTGCCTTTTTTTATAGCGACAGCCACATCGACAAGCTGTACAGATTCCTCCAGCACGGCCAGGTCAGGGTTTTTTCCGGCGATTTCCCGCAGAGTCGTGCGCTCATAGACAATTGCGTCGATCTTATTGCTCCGCAGGGCGGACGTGGCGTTTACAATATTGTCCATGTCGAATATTTGCGCCCCGGGAAACCTCTGCCGGGCGGCGTTGTCGCCTGCGGAACCGGTCAAAATCCCAATCCGCTTATCTTCCAGAGAATTAAGTGTCATTGCCCCATGAGCCGGGCTGCCGTCACGTTTTCCAACGCATCCGGCCAGCGCCAGGATAAAAACAACAATTGTTCCTAAGAGTATCAGCCTGCCGCGCAAACCATCTCTCCTCCCGGAGGACATGCCCGTCCCGCATTAATCATCAAGGTACAATTTTCCCTAAAAACAATGGATATCCTCTTTTACCACCGTTATTTTATAGAAATAGATTGGATTCAAATATTGTAACTACTCAGCCAGAAAAAATTTATTCATTAAACAGCACCAGCCATTACAGGGGTTCGCTCCACCCATTTTTTTTGATAGGGAACAGAGTTTACACGAAGTCGCTGTGGCAACATAGCCGTCCTCAGTTTTTTCCACTGACCAGTTTGCGCATCCATAGATCTCTGAAAGGGTACAGAAGACATCTTCAACGCTTTGAATGCCCAATTGTTGGTTTAAATAGGGCGCTGTCTGCGCCTGTCTCTCTTTCCGTCTTTCCACAATTTTCTCTAACGCCCTCAGTTTCTCATAGGTGTTAACAGTTTCGGCGACGGATGCCGCATAAGTGTTTTGCAACATGGTGAGTCTTTTTTTAATTTCCATTTTTAGCCCTCCTCATTAATATTATTGTTTTAACGTTCGTTAGCTCTTGCGAAATATAAAACGGCAACTTGTGTGCCGACTTATACTTGTCTATGGTTTTCGCAAATTATCCGCAGCTTTGCAGAACAATTGATATCTCTTCCCTGATTTCATCCTCAGGTAGATACCGGTTTTTTACGATAATTTTCTCGATCATCGTCTCAAGCAAATGCACCAATGTTCTCACTATCGCTTTTTCGTTATTAACATTTTTCGTATAGGGTTTGAGAATCTCGCGGTGCCTTGGAAGTATACTTTTTTCCCACTCATCCATATGGTTCATCAATTCCTCGTCGCCATCAAACGATAGGTAAACCTTGATGCCAAGCCGATAAACTTGTTTATCGTAGTTGCTTAGGGTATTTAAGTCATAAATGAACTTAGTATAATAATCAATAATATTGTCGGTTTTCAATAGCGCTGCCTGCTTTTCTAAAAGATTAAAATATTCCTTTTTAATAATTTCATCGAACAACTCTTTTTTATTCTTATAATAATAATAGATCATAGGTAAAGAGCAATTTACGTCTTTAGCGATATTACGAATCGTTGTTCCATGATAACCGTTTGTGTTGAAATGCTCAACCGCCACTTCCTTTATACGCTCCCGTAAATCTTTTTCCGGCATAAGGCACATCCTTTATCTAACGCTCGTTAGAATCATATCATGCTAAATTTGCCCTGTCAATGGTTCTGATTAAAAATTTCTGAGGCAACGATGAATGAGTAGAAAGCAAATTTTCTGTGCAGGGAAATTGTCATAGAGTTAATATCCAGTATCACGTGATGGATCACTAAAATATGAAATTGCCTTTATTTCAAGCCCCAATATAGACGATCGGGCAGAGGGGCCATAATTTTAAAATGCAGCCGGCCCCGGCAGGCCCCTGAGAAACACGGGTGCCAGGGGCCCCATGTAAGGGCGGCTGCTTGGAATCCAAGGAAAAATGCAAATTATTTACGCCTGCTTGTATTATTAAAGGATATTCTCCAATAATGGGGGCCAGCTCGCCTCCCTGAAAGCAGATTATTTAATCTATAGCGTCTCCATCACCGCTAGCAGACTCGAATAACTGTCCACATCGTGGTACTTCACGCCGGTTGTGCTAATCTCGTTAAACAGCTTCTTAAAACAAGAAATCTTTGCCTGTTCAATCGGGCGGAGTTCGAGGCTGTCCATCGTACCTTTTGTTTCAGCAATGAAGAAGATATGTTTCACTGCGCCTTTCTTGAACGAAATTGCCCAGTCTGGAGAATAGTTGCCCACGGGCGTAGGGATATAGAATCCGCGTGGTCCCCTCGGTAACTTAGCGTATACAATTACCTCATCGGCAACATCCAAGTCTTCGGCAAATCGACGCTCCACGCTGTTAGCTGCAGATCCATCCGTAAAGATATAGTCCTGTGTGGCATGCTTCGCCATGAATGCTTTAGAATACTCTTCTGAGGAGCGGCTCATATTAAAAATATCTTGCGTATAAGTAACGCAGAAAGCAACCGACCAATCTTGTCATAATATATTCAATAAGTTGATAAGTTGGTGTCAGGCACAGCCATCGCCGCCGGCGCCCACTATCGAATGGTCTTGCATGTCTCCCTAATCTTGACGATTCCGCAAGCTGAATATATTATTTGCTTAAAGAATTATTACCTTTTTCTAGTGGGAAGAACACCCTTTTCTAGTGGGGATACTGAAACTAAGAACGACGATGGGAGTTGATTATATTGACCGATTATCGTTTTTTAGTAATCATTGAACAAGACGAGGATGGCAAGTATATTGCCTCCGTACCATCTCTTCCAGGTTGTCACACCCAGGCAGACAATCTTAACGAGTTGGAAAAGCGGATTCAAGAAGCTATTAAACTGTATCTTGATGAAAAGAGCGATTTTATACCGGATCCAGGTAAATTTATAGGCATCCATCAGATTGAGTTTCAATCATGACAAAGCTTGCTATTATCTCTCCCGTAGATATGGAGTGGATACTACTTCGCCTCGGTTTCATCCGCCCAAGACAGGTTGGCAGTCATGCCCTCTTTGCTCACCCAAATGGGCGCCGCACTGTCGTTCCCTTTCATAAGGGGGAAGATCTCAGTAGGGGTTTAATCAGAAAAATTCTTCGCGATATAGATATATCACCGGATGAATATGAATATATAAGGCAAAAACTCTGATATACTCCCGACCTTTCGTATTTCTCAACTGTTATTCCTAAAACCCTTTGCTAGCCAATCCATCGTAGGCGCTTTTCAACACGTTCCCAAGCCACCTTGGCAATGGTGAACTATATTGTCTTCTGGTACAACCCTAAACGGATCATAGTACTTTAGGAGATCTAAGTCCTATGGAGTTTGAACAAAAATACTATGCTAGATTATCAACGGCAGCATAGAGTAATTGAGATATCAAGCAAAGATAAGAATGAGGGAGCTAGTTAATCGTGTCCGGCAGACCCATGGCCTTCCATATAGCGCCGGCATCAATTATATGGACACGGTCGGCATTAGGGGTAGCGCTTAAATGATTGGTGGTTTTTTGCATTACAATTCTTGGCCACCTGGGTAAAAACGGTTCCCCAGAAGTCACTGCTCTTTAAGACGCCTGGATAACTGTGATGCACTGATTGAATAAAGATTAAGATTGTCTTGAAGTTCAGTATCATTTTTTACCCTGTCGGTCAGTGCCCTTATGGATTCAACTTGGGCAATCTGGGCAACAAACATGATGTAGAGCAACTAGGTTGTAAACAATTCCTTAACATACCTGTCAGTACCAGTTTCTTTAATAAAGGAACAAAAATTTCAAAGGACAATTGATTTAGTACTTCATTAAATGTGGATTTAGTGGTATCCTTATCCATGTCGGATCTCCTTATCTCAGAGACTATGGACAGGATTACCTGCTATGCCTCTATTATAAGAAGTTTTTTAATGAAATAACATGATATTTATGGATAATGGCCTTATTTGGTTAAATATAATTATATTTAACCAAATCCGAGGATTGCATTTCTAACGATTTTTTTGCAACGCTACTGCAATTAATCACAAGATTCCTAAATCCAGTAACAGAATTAAATATTTCAAACTATTTCTGAGAATCAAGAATAAACATAGACGCATCATGTCCCATGAATATTTTACTTCCAGAATAAAAAGTTTTGGATTGAATATATCTGAATCCTATTTTAGTCATAATGACGGTTAGCTTAACTTGATCAAATCCGTTATGAACCATATCAGAAACTATTTCTTTATTTTTATTAAAATCTACGATTAATAAATGCCCTCCTGCATTTAGAACATCATATAATTTTGATAAAACCAACTCAACATCATTAATATGGAGTAAAACCTGAGCCATAAAAATATAATCGGCATGTAAATCCCAAAGACTATCTTTTTCAAAGTCAAAGCATAATGCAGCTGCATTCTGTATATTAGAATTAGAAATTTTTTGCTTTATTTGATTAATCATGTTTTGTGATGTATCGAGAAATAGCATAGAATTGAAATTATTTAACAAGTCCATTCCAATAAGACCAGTTCCACACCCGAAATCAATTGCATTCTTGTTATAAACGTCAACTAAATATTCACGGATGGCATCTGATGCCACCTTTGCAATTTGGATTCTTTCAGGAGTGTCATATATATTAGCTATCATTTCAAACTTATCCGTATTCCCCATTATTACCTCTCCAATCTACCTCAATAAAAAATCTAATGTCATCTGTTTGATCTTCTAAAGGATTACTTTGTCACCGGAGCTTTAAGATCAATTATATCACTTATTTATCAAGGTTTATGATCGTTCCAACAGGCAAACCGTTTCTGTATGCCTGTTGCTGCAATTCTGATGACCATTGAACCCGGCACCCCCTTGGCGGTGAGTTATAAGTCAAACTTAATGAGTCAATTGCATGCCATCAGGTGGATCTTCGACCAGAACTGCGCAGGCACCGGCATGACCGACAGGCGGGGCTGACGCACCAGTTCCCAGTTTGAAAATACGGGGTCCTGCTTGATTTGGGCCAGGGTTACCGGCTGGTTCAGGCGATAGTCCGCAACCAGATCAATAAGGTACAGGCCCTTTTGCTGCTGGTCGGGATAAGGCTCGGAAGCAACAGAAGCAACCCCGGCAATCGTTTTTTCTTTACCGGTGTGATAGATAAACGCAAGATCACCCGGCTTCATGCTCCTTATGTTTTTAAGGGCGGCAAAATTCTTAACTCCGTCCCAGACATCCCGTCCCGCTTGTTCCAGGTCGAAATAACTGTACTCCTCCGGTTCGGTTTTCATCAGCCAGTAAGCCATGCCGGACACCTCACTTTTCCCTTTATACATCATCTTTCCTATGCGCGATGTGAAATATTCACTAACAATGACATCCTTTGCCTCTTCCAAATTTATGCGCTGAGTAATCCGAGCTATGTCATCGTCACCCGCGGCAACCTTCTCCCTGTGGCGGTTGTGTCAATAAACCCGTTCCCTTGAAGCCCAGCTTCCCCCGGCGCCCATTATTCTGGTATAATTATGATGTAGATGTCGCAAGGCGGTACATGGCTGGCCATTGAAGCCGGGGAGATCCCGTCTCAGCGGGAAAAGGAGTATTTTTATGGCGACAACATCTGATTATGTTGAGTTTGTCTATGGACAGATTGTCGGCACGGGAGCAGTACGTTATAAAAAGATGTTCGGCGAGTACATGGTATATGTAGACGACAAGCCGATACTCCTTGTTTGCGACAATACTGTGTTTGTAAAAATTCTTCCCTGCCTCAAGGAACTAATGGCTGATGCTGACAGGGGCTATCCTTACAACGGCGCCAGGGAGCATTATATCCTGGATATTGAAGACCGCAATTTGACAACGGCGGTTATTGCGACGCTTTTGCCTGTGACACCTGTGCCAAAGCCTAAAAAAACAAGAACCGGTAAACCTGCGAAAAAAAATAATTGAAAAAAACAAAGAATTTGTCAAAGAGGTGGGTTTCTCCCCCGGGTGCAATAACAGGTGAAATTCTCGTAATTCTACCTTCCGGGTGCGGCCCACGATTCCGATTCACTACTTTTTGGTAAATATTCTGACAAACATGCTGTAAACCAAATGGGCGATAAAAGCTCCCACCAGCCCGATAAAAGCAAATATCGCCGCATAAAACAACACACCTGGCAATTCCCCCCGCGCCCCGCTCCAGACCAGCCAGAGCATCAGAAAGGCATACAGGAATGATATTGCGGACGCCGCAAAAAATGCCAGGTTATCCCGGTAAAATCCGTAGACCAGCGCTCCTAAAAATAAAACCAGCGGGGGGTTAACGGTGAAACCCTTAATCTCACTGGTAATAATACTGTGGCCCCAACTGCAGGTAACAGTTCCTGTGATCGGTTTAAACCCGATGGCAATAGCTATCGCCACCGGTACAAGCAGTATGACTATTGCAATAATATTCCTGACCTTCATCCGATTACCAGCCCATTATGCAATTTATAAATCAAAGACAATTCCCCGTCATAAACAACCTGGCCGAGGCCTGTTATTTGGTTGTTGATAACTTTTTCGGCATCCTAAGACGTATCAATACTCCGGTATGCGCCACGCAAAGAACATAAGGCGTTTAGCGCCCCTTGCGCTTTTCTTTGCGCTTTCCCAGCCGCAATTTAAACAGGTGTTCCTTTTCAGCTTTTTTTTGTTCCCGCATAAGTTTTTTGCGTTTCAGTTTCCCCTGCTCCTGCTGCAGTTTCAAAGCCTGCTGTGCTTTTGTCCCCATGCCAGTTTCCCGCAGTTGCTTTTTAGCAGTTCGCTGCGCCCGTTTTGGGTTCAGTCGTTTTTCTGAAATTGAATCAGTATTGATGGGGGGGCTAAACTGCAGTTTGCTCCAGTTTTTCAGAAGGTAATCATAGACCTCATAATCCTTTGGTTCAGGGCCAAATGTTATTTTACAGACCTCGTACCGGTCACCGTCCTGACGCTCGTAAATGCCGACCCAGAACGGTTCCTCAAATAAAACGGTAAATTTCGATTTAGCACAGCCCACAAGAGTTCCTCCTTTTATGTGCTTCTGGCAAAGAATGGACAACCAAGGAGGCAGGTTACTGACGTCTCGCGACGCGTCCGGACTACCAACCGGAACTGTGTTTTTATCTTTGCATTTGCTTATAGGGTCAGAATATGCTATTTGTAGGACCTTTCATAGATAGCCACGCAGTCCTTTACGCTTAAAGCGGCCCTGTCGCATTTAAACAACCGGTCAGCACTGCGCGGAAGGTACTAAACCGTCCCTCCTCCCGGAGGAGATGCCCGTTCCGCATTAATCATCAAGGTACAATTTTCTCTGAAAATAATGGATATCCTCTTTTACCACCGGATGGGAAAAATTTTTATGTATAACGACGCGGACCTTACCCGGAACCGGCGGTTTTCCCCGCGCAAGCAAGGTGTTTTCATGAAAACAGCGCGTGGGCCTGCTTTCCCGTTATTAGCAACATGCAGGATCAGGCCTTTGTTTGTAGAAATAAATTAAACCATATTTGTGATACTTTGGCCGGTTAATCGTATATAGATATAGCCGAAATATTTAGGGACAATGGCAGGCAACGGCGGTTTCCCTGCAGGAGGCCGGGGCCGACGCCCTGGAACTTAACTTCTCCTGCCCGCACGGCTTGCCGGAAAAGGGCCTTGGCTCGGCCATAGGCCAGGATGAGGAACTGACCCAACTGATTACCTCCTGGGTGAAAACAGTGGTATCCATACCGGTGATTGTCAAACTCACACCCAATGTGACCGATATCGTGAAGCTGGCTGTGGCCGCCGAAAAAGGGGGAGCGGACGGCCTGGCCGCGATTAATACCGTACAGTGCCTCAGTGCAATAGATCTGGACACTTTTGCGCCCCTGCCGGCGGTAAACGGTTTTTCCACCTTCGGTGGCCTGTCCGGCCCGGCGGTAAAACCTATCGGTCTGCGCTGCGTGGCGCAAATATCCCAGGCGTCTAAATTGCCTGTCTCCGGTTTGGGCGGCGTCAGCAGTTGGAAGGAAGCGGTCGAGTATATGCTGGCAGACGCCGGCAATGTGCAGATCTGTACCGAAGTGATGTTGAAAGGTTACGGAATTATCAAAGGACTGACCGCAGGATTGGCCCGCTACCTTAAAGATAAGGGATTTCCCCGGGTAAGCGGCCTGCGGGGGCTTGCCCTGCCGAAACTAACCAGCCATGAGTCCCTGGACAGAAACTGCCGGGTACGGCCCAGCGTTGACCCAAAGACTTGTAACGCCTGCGGGCGTTGTGTGACCGCCTGCCGCGACGGCGGCAGAAATGCCCTGCTGATCCGTGACTCCAGGCTGGTTATAAATGAAATAACTGTATAGATGATCAGGCGCCGGCGGGGATGGAAAGGTGTCAACAATGTCTTGTTTACCTTTATTGGGTTTTAAATGCTTCTGCCTACCCTTCCCGTATACGCCAATCAGTTAGGCGGCAGTGATACCGCCGCCGGTTTGGTGGTTGGGGTTTTTATATTTACACTAAGGTATGTGATTTTATCTAGCGATATCAAGGCTTTGGGACTGCTTTTATCTCAGGAGGTTAGTTAATTATTTGCAGTATCTATCCCTTGGGCGTGATTACCTCCATTTTGGGAGTTAACTTTTAACCGTTCACCGGAAGTCTATTAATTGCTTAATAACTGTATGATGTGAAAAACACGTCGATTGTGGTAAAAATGTTTTTGGAAATATTGTTTAACTATATTTTACAGTGGTTAAAAAAGGGCTATTCAAACCTGGAATTTTAGATTGTATCAAAAGCCCAGTTATAGTACGTCTTCTTGACATACCATTGTCGTTAAATGCCCTAAAAAGCCCAACAGTCTGCAGCGGTGTGCCGCAAATACCTGGTATTTTTTTCTCCGATGCTTAATTCGAACTTTGCCAAAAAGGCCAAACTGAGAAACGCAGCTAGTTTAGATTATGATTAATAATGGAGGAAAAATTTCGTCAGAAGAAACTGTGAAAAATAACGGCGGAAAGAACGGGCAGGGAAAAGCGTTGCCAGATGAAAATCTAG
>Ga0334888_1005036_pt1 | contig 11391 bp, 9 predicted proteins | sample GraSluR1_MG_FD_207227 | JGI IMG/M metagenome (GOLD analysis project Ga0334888, IMG submission 207227) | Sludge microbial communities from methane-producing bioreactor in Wageningen University, Netherlands - Granular Sludge_3_08-R1 | ecosystem: Engineered > Bioreactor > Anaerobic > Unclassified ...
CGGCGTGGAAGTCCTCCACGTACTCCGCCTGCACCTTCTCCCGCCGGCGGGCGTCCGCCTGGCGCTTCACCGCGTAGGTGGCCGTGCCGCGCTCCGCCTCCAGGGCCTCCCGCAAGCGCTCGACGCGACCCGCGTCCGCCCAGATCCCGCGGGAGAAGACCTTCCGCCCCCTGGCCTCCTGCACCGCCCAGAACTCGCCCGAGGCCTTCAGGCGCCGGGTGAGCGCCGCGTCCCCGGGAGGCACGAGGACCCAATCAGCAGGTGGCCTCAGCACCCTGCCGTCGGGGTCGCGGACTGTGTCGGGGGTCGGTCCTGGCGTGTAGACGAGGTCGCTCATACCCGAGGATGCTAACCCAAGGTCGACGGGATGGGCAAGCCGCCCAGGAATCCGTCAATCCGCCGGGCCCGGCGGCGACCCTTGCGAGCTGTCAGGCCTGTTCGCAAGGGACCTGGCGACGCCGGCGTGGGGCAAATGCCTGGCCCTCCCACGCCGGGGCGCTGGTGGTCCGTCTTCGGATCGCAACAATGAACCCCCCCCTCTGGCCTGGTTCCCGGCGGTCCCATGGCTCGATGGTCCAGGAGGGAACAGTCAGTCCCAGATCGCGCTCGGATGGTTCCTGCGAATCGTCTGGTCCGCCGTCACCAGGCAGACCCCGGCCACGGCTGCCTGGCTGGCGATGATGCGGTCGAAGGGGTCTCGGGTCCAAGTCTGGAGGATCGCGCGTTGGACGACGTCTTCAAAGGCAACCCGGGAGACCGTCAGCCCCACCGACGACGTGAGCGCGCCCAGGATCTCCTCCGGGGCCGGGACCAGTCGGCCGATCTCGCGGAGATACTGGAGTTCCAGCAGGACCATCGGAGAGATTTCCAGGTCCTCCTGATCCAGCGCACGCCGCGCTCGGGGAGCCAGCCTGTGCAGCTCCGCCAGGTACAACCAGACAACGACGTGGGTATCGAGATGGATCACGGATTCCAGCACTCGGACCAGTCGAGGTGGACGAGGTCTCCGGGGTCTCCGATGACGGCATCGGGATGGGGGATGAGGCGGTCCAGTTTGGACCCCGGGCGATCCGGCACGATGCGGAGGATTCGCCCCTTCCGCTCGACCTCGATCGTCTCGCCGGAGGCCAGGGCCTCGTCGAGGAGCTTGTACAGGTTCTCCCGCAGACGAGTGGCGTTTGTTCGCATGGCGGACCCTCCCTGACCAGTCTATCGCTGATGATTGCGTACGTCAAACTCTTGCCAGCGTACGGGCGATGACCCGAACGCATGCAAGGATGCGTTCGATGACCTGGCGCCCGAAGAAGGCGTCATGGTGGTCGCACACCTCGCAGGACACCCCGGGAAGGTTGCGCTTTCCTTCCGGCTCCAGAGTCCAGGGTCTTCTGCCGGCCCAGAGCGCGCAGTTCCAGCTTCCCATCGTCCCATCGATGCGCACATGGCCGTCCGTGACGCCAGGTCCCGCTCGAGCAGGCGGCCTGCCAGACTCCCCAGGCGCGGCGGTGCCCGCAGGGGGAGCGTGGCCTTGCTGGAGGAAGTCCTGAACGCCGGCCGCAGCGAGAAGGCGGCCGGGGCGGAGGGAGTCGCATGGCACGCTCTGGTTCACGGTTCATGATCGGTCTGACGCTGCTGAATGTGGGAATCCTGGCAGTCCATCTATTCACTGCTTCCGCCAGGGCTGACAGCAGCATCGTCACCGCCAGTGAGGTCCGCATCGTCGATGCCGACGGGGTCGTCCGGGCGCGGCTCGGACCCGACCCTGAGAACCAACAGCCTTGTCTGGTCCTCCTGGACCGCAAAGGAACGGCCTTGCTCAAGCTGGAGGCTTGCGACTGGGGAGCCACGGGGTTGTCCATCAACGACCGGAACGGGGCCGTGCACACCGACCTCGCTGTGGACAACCATGGAGAGCCGTCCCTTTCCCTGTATGGTGGTTCTGGCCTGGCAACCGAGAATCTGGCGTCGGATGAGGGGGGTGGCAGTCTCCGCCTGGGATTCGAGGGAGAGCCCGGCCGGTCCGAGCGGGCGGGCACGATTCCGAGGGTCATACTGTACAGCCCGCACATCGGGGGAGGGGGGCCTGGGCACGACAACCGGATCATCCTCCGGTCCCCTCTCGACGAGTCGCCGAGCATCGTGACGCAGGTCCGCGGGCGGGAGACGTGGTCCAGTCCGCGCTGAGGTTCCTGTCGGCCCAGCCCTGATGCGCCGTGGTCCTTCACCTTCCGGCTGGCGGTGCTGGCCAGCTTGAAGGCGGACTTGGCGCCTCCCAGTCGGGGGACCTGGGCAAGGTGATCGTCGTGGGCGTCCCGAGCCAGGTTCCTTCCGTTCTCCAGGGCGCGGGTGCCGCAGGCGAAGCCCGCGCGCAGCTCGGTCAGGACCACACTAGGGGGAGGTGGATCCGTCCGGCCCGGCACAGGGGCCATAAATGGCCGCTGTGCCGGGCTTTCTGCCCTCCCTGGGCCTCTTCAAGGGGTCGAGCGCGATGGGGCGGGGGGATTCAGGCGACAGCCCCGCTCATGCGGGGCCGGCGGTGGGCACGGGACCGACTTCCTGGTGGACCACCGGACCTGTGGATCGGGCCTTCCTGGAAGGCCTGCCCCCAGATGCGGGCCACCCTCTTCGATCGGCCCGCCGTGGTGGGGATGGCCAGGGACAGCCCCGAGGGATCGCGACTTCGAGGCCACCCTTGGCCTGGCCGGCGAGCCCGACCCGCGGGACGATCTGTTGTTTTTCCAGGCGGCGCGCGGAAGCATGGATTTCCTTCCTGGCTTCATCTCCGGGCGCGCCCCTGTGGTCGATGTGCACGCAACCTGAACCCGCCGCCTACCGTGGCATTCGGCCGTCGATCCGGGCCCGTCTGCGTCGTCAGGCGCACCTCTGTGGTGCTCACGTAGTTTCCAACTACGCTCCGCTCCTCGATGCACGCCTTCCTTGCATCCAGACCCGCCTCGGCGCCCTCGGTTCTCACGCCAGACGGCGGATTCAGGCGCAACCGGGGATGGCCGGCGCGCGGACCTGGACGACCTCTTGCAGGCCTCCTGGAACAGGGTTCCCGCCCCGCCCGAGGTGTTGCGCCCGGGCCCCGTGGAACTGGCGGGCAGGAGCCAAGGGTCGACAGACGCGCTGTTGAGGAGGCCCGTGTGGCTTGAAACGCCGAGCGGCCGGAACCAGTCCCACTGAACGCGACGCACGAATCGGGGGTGGGCGCGGAAACCGCGGTTGTCAGGTTGGGGCCTGGGGAGGTCTTCCGGCCCCCGGCAGATCCAAGACCGCACCCAGGTCAGGGCAGGCAGGTGCCTCAACCCACGGCAGGGGCTTTGCGAGCCGCAAACCGAGCACTCCAGACCCGACCCTCCAGGCTTCGGGCCATGTCGGCCGAGGGACCGCAGCAGGATCGCTGGTTGACCGGCAGTTCGGACTTCACGAAGTCCTCCAGGGTGGTGCCCGAGTAGACGGCCCGCTCCAGGACCTGCACCTCCTGAAGGCCGGCGGCCCGCAGGCCCTGCAGGTACTCCTCCTCACGGATGGCCCCTGAGATGCAGGAACAGTAGAGGGCGGGGTCGCGGCGCACCTCCTCGGGCAGGTCCTGGACCACGATGTCCGAGACCCGCATCCGGCCCCCAGGCTTGAGCACCCGGGCGATTTCGCGGAAGACCCGGGGCTTGTCGGGCGAGAGGTTGATCACGCAGTTGGAGATCACCCAGTCCACCGAGCAGTCCTCCACGGGCAGTTCCTCGATGAACCCCTGGCGCACCTCGATGTTGGCCTGGTCCGCCACGTTGCGGCGGGCCCGCTCCAGCATCTCGGGGGTCATGTCCACGCCGATCACCCGCCCTGTGGGTCCCACCTTGCGCGCCGCCAGCAGCAGGTCCAGGCCGGCGCCCGAGCCCAGATCCAGGACCACCTCACCCTCCTCCACCTCGCTGAAGGCCACGGGGTTCCCGCAGCCGAAGGCGTTGGCCACGGCATCCTCGGGCAGGCCGGCCAGGTCCTCCTCGCCATAACCCGCGGCCCGCGCGGCCACCCCCTTGGGACTGGGCCCCGAGCAGCACCCCCCGTTGCTGACGGGTCGGGACACGGCCTCGGCATAGGCCTTGGACACCTGCAGGCGGATATCGGGCTGGTTGGTCACGGGACGTTCCTCCATCGTGGGACTGGGAGACCTGTCGTGCGGCTCCACGGGGCGGATCCTATCGTAGTTCTACGATGAGTGCAAGCCCTTCTCACCGCCTGCAGACAGCGAAGCAGACGCCGGCGGGACGGAGGCGGGCGCGGGCCTCCCGGCCCTGCTTGACAACCATGGGCCTCCCATTCTATCGTATTTTCACGATGAGCATCCCGCCCAAACAGCTCCCCATGGACCGCCCGCCCCTGGACGAACCGGGCTTCGAGCGCGACCTGGCCCGCCTGGCCAAGGCCTTGGGGCATCCCGCCCGGGTGCGCATCGTGCGCTTCCTTCTGGCCCGGGACGCCTGCATGTGCGGCGACATCGTCGAGCACCTGCCCTTGGCCCAGTCCACCGTCTCCCAGCACCTCAAGGCCCTGAAGGACTCCGGCCTGGTGCAGGGGACCATCGCCGGGCCGCGAGTCTGCTACTGCGTGGACCGCAAGATCCTGGAACGCTTCCGGGATCTGGTAGGCCGACTCCAACCGTGCCTCGAGGCGGCCCCGGACTGTCGGGGTCTGCTGGACCAGCAGGAGGAACCGTGAACCCGGCACCCGACATCCCTGCACTCCGACGGATCCTGTTCCTGTGCACGGGCAACTCCTGTCGCAGCCAGATGGCCGAAGGTTGGGCCCGGGCCCTGGCCTCCGACCGGATCGAGGCCTGGTCGGCCGGGCTGGAGGCCCACGGCCTGAACCCCCAGGCCGTCCTGGTCATGCGGGAGGCCGGCGTGGACATCAGCCGGCAGCGCTCCAAGACGCTGGATGAGGTGGCCCACCTGGAGTTCGATTGCGTGGTGACGGTGTGCGACCACGCCCGGGAGACGTGCCCCCTCTTCCCTGGCCGCACCCACAGGATCCACGCCGCTTTCGACGACCCTCCCACCCTGGCCCGCCAGGCGGCCTCCCCCGAGGAGGCCCTGGGGATCTATCGACGGGTCCGGGACGAGATCCGGGACTTCGTCCTGGGCCTTCCCGAGCTCGTGAGCCGGAGGGGTGACGCGTGAAGAGCGAACCGAAAGCAGGCCAGGCTGTGGGCTGCCAGGCGCCTCGCCTGGGCTTCCTGGACCGGTTCCTGACCCTGTGGATCTTCATGGCGATGGTCGGGGGGGTGGCCCTGGGCCATTTCTGGCCAGGGGTCGAGCCGTTCCTGGAGCGCTTCCAGGTCGGCACCACCAGCATCCCGATCGCCGTGGGCCTGATCGTGATGATGTATCCGCCCCTGGCCAAGGTCCGCTACGAAGAGCTGCCCGAGGTCTTCCGGAACCTGCGCATCCTGGGCCTGTCGCTGCTGCAGAACTGGGTGATCGGACCCATCCTGATGTTCGCCTTGGCGGTGGCCTTCCTGAACGGTCAGCCGGAGTACATGACCGGCGTGATCCTGATCGGCCTGGCCCGCTGCATCGCCATGGTCATCGTCTGGAACGACCTGGCCCGAGGAGACACGGAATATGCCGCCGGCCTGGTGGCCTTCAACAGCATCTTCCAGATCCTGTTCTTCAGCGTCTATGCCTGGTTCTTCCTGACGTGGCTTCCGACCCGGTTCGGCCTGGAGGGCAGCGTCGTCCAGGTGGGCATGGCCCAGGTGGCCACCAGCGTGCTGATCTACCTGGGCATCCCCTTCTTTGCAGGGATGCTGACGCGCTTCGCGGGACTTCGCCTGAAGGGCCGCACCTGGTATGAGCAGGAATTCGTCCCCCGAATCGGGCCGTTGACCCTGGTTGCCCTGCTCTTCACGATCGTCGTGATGTTCAGCTACAAGGGCGAGCAGATCGTCCAGAAGCCTGGGGACGTCCTGCTGATCGCAATCCCGCTGACCATCTACTTCGTGCTGATGTTCGTGGCCAGCTTCCTGATGGGCCGCCTGGCCGGCGCCGACTACAAGAAGACGGCCACCTTGTCCTTTACAGCCGCCAGCAACAACTTCGAACTGGCCATTGCGGTGGCGGTGGCGGTCTTCGGCATCGGCTCCGGAGCGGCCTTCGCCGCCGTGATCGGGCCCCTGGTCGAGGTTCCCGTGATGATCGGCCTGGTCAACGTGGCCTTCTGGTTCCGCCGCGCTCTGTTCGGCTCGGAGGGGCTGGAAGGCTGAGGCCGGCGTCTCGGCCTGCGGAAGACGGCAGGTGCAACCCTGCCACCACCAGGGCCCGGCCCAGGAGTGCTGCGCAGAAAGCCCCCCGCCCCGCGCCAGGACACGGCTCCTCCATAAATTCTCGTCTCTGAAGCCCGGAAATTTCCAGGCTCTTTCAGGCTCGGTCGTCAGAATCAGACCATGAAGATCACCGGCAGCTCGCCCTTCCCCCCAGCCCTGCTCGAGAAGCTCAGCCAGCGGGACCCTGCGGATCCCCTCAAGATCCTGCTGGTGCACGGTTCGCACACGGGTGGACACCGGTCGGCGGCCAGGTCGCTGACCCAGGCGCTCAACGAGCTGCCCAACGTGCAGGCCCGGGAGCTGGACACCCTGGAGGTCTCCTCTCCGAAGCTGGTCAACGCCCAGAAGGGCTTCTTCGGCTTCGTCTCCGAAAAGATGCCCTTCCTGCGCCGCTGGGGCTTCCAGTTGGCCCTGAAGGGGTCGCCCCTGGCTTCGTTCGTGGGCACCGCGGTCTTGAAGGCCAAGGCGGCCCTGTCTCCCCAGGTCCTGCAGAACATCCAGGAGCAGCAGCCGGACCTGGTGGTCTCGACCCACTCGCAGACCAACGCCATGCTCAGCCACTGGAAGAAGGCCGGCAAGCTGGACATGCCCGTGCACAGCGTGCCCACCGACTTCATGGCCCACGCCATCTGGGCCCAGGACCGGGTTGACCACTACTACGTGGCCGCCGAACCGACCCGCCAGGATCTGGCCCGCCTGGGTGTGGACCCCTCGCGGATCAGCGTGACCGGGATTCCCATCTCCCCTGCTTTTGCCCACCAGCCCGATGAGACCCGCGAAGCCTTGAGCACGCGGCTGGGCCTGGACCCCGAACTGCCCACGGTCCTGCTGATGGGCGGCTCTTTGGGTCTTCAGCCCTACGAGAAGCTGATCGACGCCCTGGAAGCCTCACCCTACCCGATGCAGGTGGTGGCCATCACCGGCCGCAACCAGGAGGCCAAGGCCCGCCTGGAGGAGATGCAGGGCAGCACCCGGCACCCTCTGCACGTGCAGGGTTTCGTGAGCAACGGGGCCGACTGGATGCGAGCCGCCGACGTGGTGGTCAGCAAGCCCGGGGGCCTGACCCTCTCGGAGCTGCTGGCCCTGCGCAAGCCCGTGATCGTGACCAACCCGGTGCCTGGGATGGAGGAAGCCCAGGTGGAGCGCCTCGCCGGCGTGGCTTGGAGTGCCCCCGACGTGGAGGCCATGCGCGCCCAGGTCGAGCAACTGCTCAGTGACCCGGCGGCCCGGGCCGAGGTGGAGCACAACATGGACGCGTTGAGCCGCCCCGAGTCCTCCTACGCCGTGGCGGCCCAGGTGGCAGAAGCCGCCCTGGACTTCGAGATGGCGCCGCAAGCCCGATAGATCCGACGCATCGCCTCCTGAAGGGCTCGCCCTGCCTGGAGAAGAACATGCCCTGGCAGGGGCCGGGCAGTCCCATCGTGTTCTCGCTTCGTGGGGGCCATCGTCTCCTGCCGAAAGGAGATCGCATGGCGCTTGTGACCCCGCCCGTCCGACCGGACGCCCCCTTCCAGAGGAAAGCTCTCGACCCGGAAGGTCGACTTCACGAGGTCCTCTGGCACAGCCGGACCGCGGACGAGGTCCGCGAACTCCTGCGGACCGAGCCGAAAGGCCTCTCCACCGACGAGGCGCGTCAGCGTCTGGAGGAGTTCGGAGCCAACACCCTGCCGGCTCCTGAGCCCCCCAGCCTGCTCACGGTCTTCCTTCATCAGTTTGCCAGCCCGTTGATCTACATCCTGCTGATCGCGGGGGGGGTGGCGCTGGCGATGCAGGATTACAAGGACGCGATCTTCATCTTCGCGGTGGTCCTCCTCAACGCGGCCATCGGGACCTACCAGGAGTTTCGGGCCGAGAAGAAGGCCCATGCCCTGCAGGTCATGCTGAAGATCCAGGCCAAGGTCCTGCGCGACGGAGAGCAGGTGACGGTTTCCGCCGAGGACCTGGTCCCTGGGGACGTGCTCCTTCTGGAGTCGGGCGGCAAGGTGCCCGCCGACCTGCGGCTGACCAGCGCCACCGGCCTGGCCATCGACGAGTCGTTCCTGACGGGCGAATCCCTTCCCGTGGACAAGAGGCTGGGCGTCGTGGATGAGGCGACTCCGGTCAGCGACCGCTCCAACATGGCCTTTGCCGGTGCGACCGTCGTCAGTGGCCGGGGAACCGGCGTGGCCGTGGGCACCGGCGTCCAGACCGAGGTGGGGCGCATCGCCGTGTCGCTGGTGACCACCGAGTCGGCCAAACCTCCGCTGCTGATCCGGATGGAGCAGTTTGCCCACCACATCAGCTACATCGTCCTGGGCTTTACCGGGCTTCTTGGCTCCTGGCTGGTCTTCGGGAGGGGCGAGTCGGCCGGCGAGGTCTTCATGCAGATGGTGGCCGTGGCCGTCTCGGCGATTCCCGAGGGCCTGCCGGTGGCCATGACCGTGGCTCTCTCCATCGCCACGGCGCGCATGGCGGATCGGCGCGTGATCGCCCGGCGCCTGATGGCCGTCGAGAGCCTGGGAAGCTGCACCCTGATCGCCAGTGACAAGACGGGAACCCTGACGGTGAACCAGCAGACCCTCAAGCGGGTCAGCCTGCCCGATGGCCAGAGCGTCGAGGTCGGCGGGCAGGGCTACAACGACGAGGGGGAGATCGCGGATCCGTCGGGCGAGTCCCTGGCCGCGGACGTCTCCTCCCGGGTCCTGGAGGTGGCTCGGGCTGGCGCCTTGTGCAACGAGGCTTCGCTGGAGAAGCGCGACGGCGAGTGGCGGCATGCCGGGGACGCGGTCGACGTGGCCATGCTGGCCTTCGCTCGCAAGGCCGGGCTGGATCCCGGGGCCGAACAGCGCCGCCTCCCGCTGGCCGGGGAGATCCCGTTCGAGTCGGAGCGTCGCTACGCGGCCAAGGCCTACCTTGAGGGCGACGCTCGCCTGGTGGTGGTCAAGGGGGCCGTCGAGACGGTCCTGCCGCTTTGTGGCAGCGCCCGGGTCGCGGAAGGCGAGGCCCCGCTGGACACCCGGAAGGTCCTGGCCGACTCCGAGAAGTTGGCGGAGGAGGGCTACCGCGTCCTGGCCGTGGCTCAGGGCCGTCTGGAGGGGCCCGGGACCCCGGAGACCCTGAACCCGGCCGAGCTGACGGGTTTGTCCTTCCTGGGCCTGGTCAGCTTCATCGACCCTTTGCGCCCCGAGGTGCAACAGGCCGTGGCCGAGGCCCACGGAGCCGGGGTGCGGGTCTTGATGATCACGGGAGACCACCCGGCCACAGCGCTGGCGATCTCGCGGGAACTGGGCATCGCCGAGAGCCGGGTCGATGTGGTGACGGGCTCCGAACTGGACCAGATCGATCCAGGGGATGAGTCGGCCTGGGCCGAGCGCGTTCGCGGGACCCGGGTCTTCGCCCGGGTCACCCCGCACCAGAAGCTCAAGATCGTCGATGTCCTGGTCGGGCAGGGCGAGTTCGTCGCAGTGACGGGCGACGGAGTCAACGACGCCGCGGCCCTGAGACGGGCCAATATCGGCGTGGCCATGGGCTCGGGGACCGACATCGCCAAGGATGCCTCGCTGATCACCGTGATGGACGACAACTTCAGCTCGATCGTGGCCGGGATCGAGGAGGGGCGCTTTGCCTACAGCAACGTCCGCAAGGTGACCCTGCTGCTGATCTCGACCGGCTTTGCTGAACTCGTGTTGATCGGCGCCTCGATCCTGCTGGGGATGCCCATGCCGATGGTGGCCGTGCAGATCCTCTGGTTGAACCTGGTCACCAACGGCATCCAGGACGTGGCCCTGGCCTTCGAAGCGGGCGAGAAGGGCGTCATGAAGCTCCCGCCCCGACCGCCATCCGAGGGCATCTTCAACCGCAAGATGATCGAGCAGGTCATGGTCGGCGGGTTGACCATGGGTGCGGTCTGCCTGGGTCTGTGGATCTATCTCATCGACGTCGCCGGGTATGAAGAGAAGCTGGCCCGGACCCTGGTCTTCACGCTGCTGGTCCTGATGCAGTTCTACCATGTGCTGAATTGCCGCTCGGAGTTCCGCTCGGCCTTCCGGGTCCCGATGAAGAACAACCCGATCCTGATGTATGGGATGGGCCTGGCGTTCCTGATCCACGTCGCCGTCGTCAACGTGCCCTTCATGCAGGAACTGCTGCGGGTGACGGCGCTGCCGCTGCGCTACTGGTTCATCCTGGGGGGCATCGCGGCGGTCGTGATCGGGATCATGGAGGTCTACAAGTTCGTGCGGCGCGCGGATGCGCCCCAGAGCGGGTAGACCTACATCTGCACAGGACCCGGGCAAGGAGGCTCCGCTGCCATGGAGCCTCCTTGCTTGCCCCGGGGGGCCGTTGGGTTTGAGAGCGCGGCCTGCCCGGGGCCGGCGAAACGGTTGACCCGCGCCGCAATGTTGGAAGGCCCTGGAGCGGGTTGCTCCAGGGCCTTCAGCGGTTGTCAGGCCACCTGTCCCGGCGAGGCAGGCCTCAGCCCAGCGACTGCGTCGAGTAGCTGAAGGCGAAGAGGAAGGGCCCGGGCATCCCGGTCAGGGGAACGTTGGGGTAGCATCCGCACCCGATCAAGGCCGGATAGTCCATGACCTGGTTGCCCGGGATTCCGACCGAGGGCGGGTAGGGGTAGGTGCCCGGGATTCCGGCCGAGGGCGGGTAGGGGTAGGTGCCCGGGATTCCGGCCGAGGGCGGGTAGGGGTAGGAGCCCGGGATTCCGGCCGAGGGCGGATAGGGGTAGGAGCCCGGGATTCCGGCCGAGGGCGGATAGGGGTAGGAGCCCGGGATTCCGGCCGAGGGCGGATAGGGGTAGGGGCCCGGGATTCCGGCCGAGGGCGGATAGGGGTAGGGGCCCGGGATTCCTGGAATTCCAGGCGTCCCAGGCGTCCCAGGCGTTCCAGGCGTCCCAGGTGTTCCCGGCGTCCCAGGTGTTCCCGGCGTGCCCGGCGGCAGGGGCAGTTCGTTGTTGCCGTTGTTCCCGCCGGCATTGCCGTTGTCGCCGTCGTTCCCCTGGCCGTTGTTGCCGTTGTCGGGGTTTCCGGTGGCGTTGCCGTTGCCGTTGTTGCCCGGGCCCTGGGTGTCGCCGTTGTCGCCGTTGT
>Ga0334888_1005041_pt1 | contig 11383 bp, 1 predicted proteins | sample GraSluR1_MG_FD_207227 | JGI IMG/M metagenome (GOLD analysis project Ga0334888, IMG submission 207227) | Sludge microbial communities from methane-producing bioreactor in Wageningen University, Netherlands - Granular Sludge_3_08-R1 | ecosystem: Engineered > Bioreactor > Anaerobic > Unclassified ...
CCCAGCTGAAGTGTTATTGATCTAAGTTCAGGAGTGTTTTGTAAGTCTTGTTTTTGATTATTGTCTTTTAAATATTCAAATCTTTCGTGTATGCTATCTGTTTTTGACGGATCACTTATTAAATGCATTCTTGCGTTTCTGTAATCATTATATGTATATATTAAATCATTACCTAGAGTTGATTTAATATATACTGGAGTTTTGTATTCTTGATTATTTTCATTGTTTTTTATGTTGTTAACTATTACATCATGATGAACAACGAAATCTGTTATACTTCTTAAATGAAAAAAGTCATCTAATTTTATTTGATATAAATAGTCATTTGTTCCTAAATTATAGTTTTCGATGTAAAGATATTCAATTTCATGAAATCCCCCTCTTGTCACTTGAGGGGGTTCATTTGTTATTAATCCTTTCATTATTTCTTCTTTTGACGTATGTGTTGATTTTATTAATACTTGTTTTATTGATTCGTCTAAAGGGTTTTGTTCTATTTCATATATTTCATTGTTTACTTTAATAGAATATTGTTCTTGATTAGGAAATAGGGTTATTAAATCTTTTGATTGAATTATGATATGCCATAACCCATATTCATTAGTTAAGTCATGTATTTTATAGTTAATGCCTTCTTCTCCTAAATGATGAAGGAGAAGTTGATTTGGTTTTTCTTTTCTAAACAAACAACTTGATAGTATTAATATTAATGTCACCATTAATATAATAAATATTTTTTTCTTCATTTCTATTCACTCCTTCATCTTTTTTATTGGAGATAATAAACTTCATTGAGTTTAGTTTGATTATAATTAAAATTACTCTGTGTCTTCATTCATTGCAAGTCGAAAGCCTAGAAAACTAGATTTAAGAGAGCTATCAGTCGTTTGGTTACGAATTGCAATCCGCATATAAGTAGCACCACTGATAGAAGTGCCTCCTCTTTTTATTCGGTAATTTTGATCAGAATAATATTTGTCAAAACACCATTCTTCAACATTACCACTCATATCATATAATCCTAATTGATTTGCTCTTTTTAATTTCACATCATGTGTTTTTGTTCCACTATTATCCTCATACCAAGACACTTCCGAGACATAAGGTGCACTATTTACATTTGCATAGGCACCACTCGCATATTCTCCAGGTGTCCACCATATTTCGTCTGATAATATCGTAAAATCTTTTAGAAACGGTCCATTTGTAGGTTTTTCTAACCCTATATATCTTGCAGCTAGTTCCCATTCCCATTCTGTTGGTAGTCTAAATCCATTGTTGTCTGTTTGTAATGCGTTATTACAAGCAGTATAATCATTTGCATTTCTTATTATGTTTCCGCGATATCTATATACTGGATTTAAACCTAACATTTCACTTAGTGCATTTGTCCATACTACTACATCTACCCAACTTACCATTGTTACGGGTTCGTTATTAGCTAATGTTGGCTCTAAACCTATGTTTCCGTTGCTTCCTTCTTTTCCGGCGTTTGAAAATGTATATTTGTTTACTCCCCTTACATTATCTATTGCCCACATTCTTACTTTATACCATAATGCGTATGTTACTTCCGTTTCTCCTATCAAATATGCTTTATCTACCGTTTGCCTTCCAGTATCATCAAGTTCTTTTGGGAATATTGCAGCTAATGCTCGTATCATATTAAAATCTACATCATTTGCTGTATAGGCTTTTTTTTCTCCTACGTTTTCTACAGTTCTTTCAAATTTTGCTTTTATTTCTATGTTTTCTGTAGATATTGAATATGACATCGGATTATCTGTACTTAATTCAGTTCCATCTATATTCCAGTTTATAAATTTTCTTCCTTCTGCAGGTATAGCTATTAATGTAACTATTGAATCTTCATAATATTTATGTTGTCCTACACTTGGAAGTGTTGTTCCTTGTCCTTCAGTAACTTCCATTGTTAATGTGTATAAAGACTTTCCTTCAAATTCCCAATGTAATCTTGGATATTCTTCATGTGTTCCAAAATACCATATGTCAGTAGACCAATTTTTGTATATAGCGTTTGAAGGTAAACCTTGTTTCATTTCTGTTGTTGTTTTGCCTATTCCTTTACCTGTATCAGTTTGTCCAGAAGTATTTGTATCATAATAACTATTTGTTATTGTTGTATCTTCACGTTTGATTCCTATTAAACCACCTAAACCGTTGGTGCCGTTAACATTACCTGTAGCATAACTGTTAGTTATAGTAGTATTAGAGGAAGCCCATTGTACACTCTCTGAACCAACTAAACCACCTAAATTGGCCATACCCTCAACATTACCTGTAGCATAACTGTTATTTATGCTTGAAGGACTTTCATTTGGATTAATAAAACCGACCAAACCACCTGCTAATGTTCCTAATCCACCATTATCAAGTGGAGATGCTTTTACATTTACAGTTGAAAAGCTTTCGTGTATTTGGTTATAACCTCCATTTGGGTCGTTAGAAAAGCCATTTAAACCTCCAACTAATCCGCCTACGTTCGAATATCCTTCAACTGAAAATGAATCGTCAATATAAGAAGTATAACTGTTAGTTATTGATGAATTTCCACTTAACCACCCAACTAATCCGCCTATATTATAATCTCCTTCTGCTTTTGCACCTGAATAACTATTACTTATAGTAGTATTATAAGCCTTACCAATCAAACCACCTACATGTTCATACCCTTTTACACTGCCAGATGAAGAACAATTATTTATTGTTACTCCATTTGCTTCTCCAATCATTCCACCAATATTACGAGAAGTACTCTCTCTGTTTATAGTGATATTTGTCAAATGTACATTTTCTATATTGCTATTATTTTCTGCTATAGCTGCCAAACCACCAGAAGGCTGAGACCCAATACCGGTTATAGTTAAATTTGTTAAATTCAAATCTTTAATTGTTGCATTATTAATAATTGCAAATAGACCTGTATCTCTATAATTTTTTATATGTAAACCAGATATTGATTTGTTGTTTCCATCAAAAGTGCCTTGGAATTTTTGGCTAAAATAAGTAATGTTTTCATTTGCTCCTATAGGTTGCCATCCGTTTTCATCATTTGCTGTATCACTTGCAAATTCATCATATCCTGTAGAATTTTCATCTAAATCATTCATCAATATGAAATGTTTATTTAAATGATTTCTTATGTTGTGTAAATGATACCAATTAGTTATTTCATAAGGATTATTTTCTGTACCATCTCCTTCAAATAAATTGAACTTAGCACTTACTGTTTTGTTTGAATTCATAGTTACAGTTGTTGTTGCATTATTAGTATCAGTAACCCCTCCAACCCATTCTTTGAATACCCAATAAGATTCAGGAATAGCGTTTATAGGAACTACAGAATCTTCATAATATTGATGTTGTCCTACACTTGGAAGTGTTGTTCCTTGTCCTTCAGTAACTTCCATTGTTAATGTGTATAAAGACTTTCCTTCAAATTCCCAATGTAATTTTGGATATTCTTCATTAGTTCCAAAGTACCATATTTCTGTTGACCAATCTTTGTATATATCGTTTGAAGGTAACCCTTCTTTCATTTCTGTTGTTGTTTTGCCTATTCCTTTACCTGTATCAGTTTGTCCAGAAGTATTTGTGTCATAATAACTGTTTGTTATTGTTGTATCTTCACGTTTGTATCCTATTAAACCACCTAAATTCATTCCTGTACTGGAAACATTACCTGTAGCATAACTGTTATTTATTTGTTGATTACCTACGGAACCTACTACACCAACTGCACCGACTAACCCGCCTGAATTAGATGCTGTACCGGAAACATTACCTGTAGCATAACTGTTATTTATGCTTGAAAGATTATTATGAGACTGAATAAAACCGACCAAACCACCTGCAGGTCCTATTTCAGCTTCTATATTTGCAGTTGAAAAACTTTTATATATGTGATTAGAACCACTCTGTAATGACCCAACTAATCCGCCTACACTCATATTTCCTTTAACTGAAACTGAAGAATCATCATGATAATAAGTATAACTATTAGTTATTGTCGAACCTCCACCTAACAATCCAACTAATCCGCCTATACTATCTTCTCCTTCTACTTTTGCAAGTGAATGACTGTTATTTATAGTAGTAATATAGCCGAACCCAATCAAACCGCCTACATTGGATCTACCTTTTACAGTATCATCAGAAGAACAATTTTCTATTGTAGTATTATGGCCGTACCCAATCAAACCGCCTACACTGGATACACCATTTACAGTACCATCAGAAGAACAATTTTCTATTGTAGTATTATAGCCGAACCCAATCAAACCGCCTACATTGGATCCACCATTTACAGTACCATCAGAAGAACAATTTTCTATTTTAGCATCTTTAGCTTCACCAATTACACCGACTTGATCTTTTCCTTTTATATTTACGTTAGTTAATTTTAAATTTTTTATTGTAGCATTTTGTATAAGACCAAATAAACCTACATAATTTGTAGCTTCTCTATTTATGTTTAAATCAGATATTGATTTGTTGTTTCCATCAAAAATTCCTTTAAAGTGAGTATTACTACCGCTATTCCCAAAAGGTTGCCAACCTTTTCCATCGTTTGCTGTATCACTTGCAAATTCGCTGTATCCTGAAGATTCACTGTTTAAATCATTCATCAATTTAAAATGTAAATTTTCATTATTTAAATATAATCTTATGTTGTCTAAATGAGCCCACTCGGTTATTTGATAAGGATCGGTTTCTGTTCCATCTCCGCCAGCAAAATCATCTGGTACAAATACTTTGATTGTAAAAGCACCTATTGCAATAGTTTTAGCGGTTAATGTTGCTGTATAATCTCCTTCTGTAACTGGTGTTTGTATTGTTAGAGTATACGTGTTTTGAACAGGTACACTATTTTGAATAGCAAATGTTGATTCTGAAGTTACTGCAAAATCATCTTTAGTTAATCCTGTTATAGGATTATTATATTGATCAATAACAGTTGCTTCAACCGTTATTATTCTATCTCTTGAGCTTACAGTTTCATCGCTTGTTCTATTAACTGTACTATTTATATGAGGTATTCCAGCTAATGTTTGAAGAGGAATATTTTCTTGAACTAATTTTCCTTTTGCATTTAAATTATATGTGTAATTTCCTGCAACTGTTGTTGTTGTTGCAGTTATACTATAGTTGTTATTATTTACAGTAACTTCTGTTATAGTTAATTTGTCAGCATCTGTTCCTGTTATTTCAAAATCATCTTTAACTAAATTAGGTATGTTTTCATCTCTTTCATTAATAACAATTGCATCAATTGTTATTTGAGCTATGTCTACACTTACTGTTTCTGGAGCTGTTGCAGAACTTTTTTGTGTGTCTACTTCCCAAAATTGTTTGAATATACCAGTTCTTATTTCATCTGAATTTGATACATCACTACTTGGAATAGTAACTTGATAATAATTCAGGTCTATATTTGTCAATTGTTCAAATATATATTCTTTGTCATTTATTTCAATCGCTCTTTTTCCAATAGCAGCTGCTCTAAATGCTCTTGGTATTCTGTCATCTCTAAAAGCAACTATATATTTTTCAAAGTCTTCCGTCAAATCATCTATTTTAATCACATTCCATAATGATTCGTCTTCTAAGTTCATACCTTCTCTGCCTAAGTGTTGAAATTGTAATTTTCTTGTGTCTACTGGAGTTGAGGTTATTGCTCCCAGCTGAAGTGTTATTGATCTAAGTTCAGGATTGTTTTGAATTTCTTGTTTTGGGTATGTTGCTTCATTTGCTATTAAATATTCAAATCTTTCGTGTATGCTATCTGTTTTTGACGGATCACTTATTAAATGCATTCTTGCGTTTCTGTAATCATTATATGTATATATTAAATCATTACCTAGAGTTGATTTAATATATACTGGAGTTTTGTATTCTTGATTATTTTCATTGTTTTTTATGTTGTTAACTATTACATCATGATGAACAACGAAATCTGTTATACTTCTTAAATGAAAAAAGTCATCTAATTTTATTTGATATAAATAGTCATTTGTTCCTAAATTATAGTTTTCGATGTAAAGATATTCAATTTCATGAAATCCCCCTCTTGTCACTTGAGGGGGTTCATTTGTTATTAATCCTTTCATTATTTCTTCTTTTGACGTATGTGTTGATTTTATTAATACTTGTTTTATTGATTCGTCTAAAGGGTTTTGTTCTATTTCATATATTTCATTGTTTACTTTAATAGAATATTGTTCTTGATTAGGAAATAGGGTTATTAAATCTTTTGATTGAATTATGATATGCCATAACCCATATTCATTAGTTAAGTCATGTATTTTATAGTTAATGCCTTCTTCTCCTAAATGATGAAGGAGAAGTTGATTTGGTTTTTCTTTTCTAAACAAACAACTTGATAGTATTAATATTAATGTCACCATTAATATAATAAATATTTTTTTCTTCATTTCTATTCACTCCTTCATCTTTTTTATTGGAGATAATAAACTTCATTGAGTTTAGTTTGATTATAATTAAAATTACTCTGTGTCTTCATTCATTGCAAGTCGAAAGCCTAGAAAACTAGATTTAAGAGAGCTATCAGTCGTTTGGTTACGAATTGCAATCCGCATATAAGTAGCACCACTGATAGAAGTGCCTCCTCTTTTTATTCGGTAATTTTGATCAGAATAATATTTGTCAAAACACCATTCTTCAACATTACCACTCATATCATATAATCCTAATTGATTTGCTCTTTTTAATTTCACATCATGTGTTTTTGTTCCACTATTATCCTCATACCAAGACACTTCCGAGACATAAGGTGCACTATTTACATTTGCATAGGCACCACTCGCATATTCTCCAGGTGTCCACCATATTTCGTCTGATAATATCGTAAAATCTTTTAGAAACGGTCCATTTGTAGGTTTTTCTAACCCTATATATCTTGCAGCTAGTTCCCATTCCCATTCTGTTGGTAGTCTAAATCCATTGTTGTCTGTTTGTAATGCGTTATTACAAGCAGTATAATCATTTGCATTTCTTATTATGTTTCCGCGATATCTATATACTGGATTTAAACCTAACATTTCACTTAGTGCATTTGTCCATACTACTACATCTACCCAACTTACCATTGTTACGGGTTCGTTATTAGCTAATGTTGGCTCTAAACCTATGTTTCCGTTGCTTCCTTCTTTTCCGGCGTTTGAAAATGTATATTTGTTTACTCCCCTTACATTATCTATTGCCCACATTCTTACTTTATACCATAATGCGTATGTTACTTCCGTTTCTCCTATCAAATATGCTTTATCTACCGTTTGCCTTCCAGTATCATCAAGTTCTTTTGGGAATATTGCAGCTAATGCTCGTATCATATTAAAATCTACATCATTTGCTGTATAGGCTTTTTTTTCTCCTACGTTTTCTACAGTTCTTTCAAATTTTGCTTTTATTTCTATGTTTTCTGTAGATATTGAATATGACATCGGATTATCTGTACTTAATTCAGTTCCATCTATATTCCAGTTTATAAATTTTCTTCCTTCTGCAGGTATAGCTATTAATGTAACTATTGAATCTTCATAATATTTATGTTGTCCTACACTTGGAAGTGTTGTTCCTTGTCCTTCAGTAACTTCCATTGTTAATGTGTATAAAGACTTTCCTTCAAATTCCCAATGTAATCTTGGATATTCTTCATGTGTTCCAAAATACCATATGTCAGTAGACCAATTTTTGTATATAGCGTTTGAAGGTAAACCTTGTTTCATTTCTGTTGTTGTTTTGCCTATTCCTTTACCTGTATCAGTTTGTCCAGAAGTATTTGTATCATAATAACTATTTGTTATTGTTGTATCTTCACGTTTGATTCCTATTAAACCACCTAAACCGTTGGTGCCGTTAACATTACCTGTAGCATAACTGTTAGTTATAGTAGTATTAGAGGAAGCCCATTGTACACTCTCTGAACCAACTAAACCACCTAAATTGGCCATACCCTCAACATTACCTGTAGCATAACTGTTATTTATGCTTGAAGGACTTTCATTTGGATTAATAAAACCGACCAAACCACCTGCTAATGTTCCTAATCCACCATTATCAAGTGGAGATGCTTTTACATTTACAGTTGAAAAGCTTTCGTGTATTTGGTTATAACCTCCATTTGGGTCGTTAGAAAAGCCATTTAAACCTCCAACTAATCCGCCTACGTTCGAATATCCTTCAACTGAAAATGAATCGTCAATATAAGAAGTATAACTGTTAGTTATTGATGAATTTCCACTTAACCACCCAACTAATCCGCCTATATTATAATCTCCTTCTGCTTTTGCACCTGAATAACTATTACTTATAGTAGTATTATAAGCCTTACCAATCAAACCACCTACATGTTCATACCCTTTTACACTGCCAGATGAAGAACAATTATTTATTGTTACTCCATTTGCTTCTCCAATCATTCCACCAATATTACGAGAAGTACTCTCTCTGTTTATAGTGATATTTGTCAAATGTACATTTTCTATATTGCTATTATTTTCTGCTATAGCTGCCAAACCACCAGAAGGCTGAGACCCAATACCGGTTATAGTTAAATTTGTTAAATTCAAATCTTTAATTGTTGCATTATTAATAATTGCAAATAGACCTGTATCTCTATAATTTTTTATATGTAAACCAGATATTGATTTGTTGTTTCCATCAAAAGTGCCTTGGAATTTTTGGCTAAAATAAGTAATGTTTTCATTTGCTCCTATAGGTTGCCATCCGTTTTCATCATTTGCTGTATCACTTGCAAATTCATCATATCCTGTAGAATTTTCATCTAAATCATTCATCAATATGAAATGTTTATTTAAATGATTTCTTATGTTGTGTAAATGATACCAATTAGTTATTTCATAAGGATTATTTTCTGTACCATCTCCTTCAAATAAATTGAACTTAGCACTTACTGTTTTGTTTGAATTCATAGTTACAGTTGTTGTTGCATTATTAGTATCAGTAACCCCTCCAACCCATTCTTTGAATACCCAATAAGATTCAGGAATAGCGTTTATAGGAACTACAGAATCTTCATAATATTGATGTTGTCCTACACTTGGAAGTGTTGTTCCTTGTCCTTCAGTAACTTCCATTGTTAATGTGTATAAAGACTTTCCTTCAAATTCCCAATGTAATTTTGGATATTCTTCATTAGTTCCAAAGTACCATATTTCTGTTGACCAATCTTTGTATATATCGTTTGAAGGTAACCCTTCTTTCATTTCTGTTGTTGTTTTGCCTATTCCTTTACCTGTATCAGTTTGTCCAGAAGTATTTGTGTCATAATAACTGTTTGTTATTGTTGTATCTTCACGTTTGTATCCTATTAAACCACCTAAATTCATTCCTGTACTGGAAACATTACCTGTAGCATAACTGTTATTTATTTGTTGATTACCTACGGAACCTACTACACCAACTGCACCGACTAACCCGCCTGAATTAGATGCTGTACCGGAAACATTACCTGTAGCATAACTGTTATTTATGCTTGAAAGATTATTATGAGACTGAATAAAACCGACCAAACCACCTGCAGGTCCTATTTCAGCTTCTATATTTGCAGTTGAAAAACTTTTATATATGTGATTAGAACCACTCTGTAATGACCCAACTAATCCGCCTACACTCATATTTCCTTTAACTGAAACTGAAGAATCATCATGATAATAAGTATAACTATTAGTTATTGTCGAACCTCCACCTAACAATCCAACTAATCCGCCTATACTATCTTCTCCTTCTACTTTTGCAAGTGAATGACTGTTATTTATAGTAGTAATATAGCCGAACCCAATCAAACCGCCTACATTGGATCTACCTTTTACAGTATCATCAGAAGAACAATTTTCTATTGTAGTATTATGGCCGTACCCAATCAAACCGCCTACACTGGATACACCATTTACAGTACCATCAGAAGAACAATTTTCTATTGTAGTATTATAGCCGAACCCAATCAAACCGCCTACATTGGATCCACCATTTACAGTACCATCAGAAGAACAATTTTCTATTTTAGCATCTTTAGCTTCACCAATTACACCGACTTGATCTTTTCCTTTTATATTTACGTTAGTTAATTTTAAATTTTTTATTGTAGCATTTTGTATAAGACCAAATAAACCTACATAATTTGTAGCTTCTCTATTTATGTTTAAATCAGATATTGATTTGTTGTTTCCATCAAAAATTCCTTTAAAGTGAGTATTACTACCGCTATTCCCAAAAGGTTGCCAACCTTTTCCATCGTTTGCTGTATCACTTGCAAATTCGCTGTATCCTGAAGATTCACTGTTTAAATCATTCATCAATTTAAAATGTAAATTTTCATTATTTAAATATAATCTTATGTTGTCTAAATGAGCCCACTCGGTTATTTGATAAGGATCGGTTTCTGTTCCATCTCCGCCAGCAAAATCATCTGGTACAAATACTTTGATTGTAAAAGCACCTATTGCAATAGTTTTAGCGGTTAATGTTGCTGTATAATCTCCTTCTGTAACTGGTGTTTGTATTGTTAGAGTATACGTGTTTTGAACAGGTACACTATTTTGAATAGCAAATGTTGATTCTGAAGTTACTGCAAAATCATCTTTAGTTAATCCTGTTATAGGATTATTATATTGATCAATAACAGTTGCTTCAACCGTTATTATTCTATCTCTTGAGCTTACAGTTTCATCGCTTGTTCTATTAACTGTACTATTTATATGAGGTATTCCAGCTAATGTTTGAAGAGGAATATTTTCTTGAACTAATTTTCCTTTTGCATTTAAATTATATGTGTAATTTCCTGCAACTGTTGTTGTTGTTGCAGTTATACTATAGTTGTTATTATTTACAGTAACTTCTGTTATAGTTAATTTGTCAGCATCTGTTCCTGTTATTTCAAAATCATCTTTAACTAAATTAGGTATGTTTTCATCTCTTTCATTAATAACAATTGCATCAATTGTTATTTGAGCTATGTCTACACTTACTGTTTCTGGAGCTGTTGCAGAACTTTTTTGTGTGTCTACTTCCCAAAATTGTTTGAATATACCAGTTCTTATTTCATCTGAATTTGATACATCACTACTTGGAATAGTAACTTGATAATAATTCAGGTCTATATTTGTCAATTGTTCAAATATATATTCTTTGTCATTTATTTCAATCGCTCTTTTTCCAATAGCAGCTGCTCTAAATGCTCTTGGTATTCTGTCATCTCTAAAAGCAACTATATATTTTTCAAAGTCTTCTGTCAAATCATCTATTTTAATCACATTCCATAATGAGGCATCTTCTAAGTTCATACCTTCTCTGCCTAAGTGTTGAAATTGTAATTTTCTTA
>Ga0334888_1005049_pt1 | contig 11370 bp, 6 predicted proteins | sample GraSluR1_MG_FD_207227 | JGI IMG/M metagenome (GOLD analysis project Ga0334888, IMG submission 207227) | Sludge microbial communities from methane-producing bioreactor in Wageningen University, Netherlands - Granular Sludge_3_08-R1 | ecosystem: Engineered > Bioreactor > Anaerobic > Unclassified ...
CGGATGCAGATCATGCCCATTGCCTGCCACGCCTGGGCCTACAACAACCTGCCGCTGGACGAAGCCGTTGGCACGATTGCCCGGCTGGGATTTCGCTGGGTAGACCTGGGTTCCGGCCCGCACCTGGACTTCAACCGGGTGGCGGCGGATCCGGCGGGCGAGGCGGCGGCGATTCTGTCTCAGCTCCGGCGCTTCGACCTGGCGATCAGTGATCTGTACCTGATGCTACCCCACACCAACGCCCCCGATCCCGCTCAACGCGAGGCCCAGCTTGCCATGTTCGAGCGGCTGATACCCTTCGCCGTCGCGCTGGGCACGCCCGGCATCACCGTCTCGCCGGGGATTGTGCACGCTGACGGCCCCGATCACAGCCTGGCGCGCGCCGTGCCCGCGCTGCTGAGGATGCTGCAAGCGGCAGAAGATACCGATCTGCGCGTCTCATTTGAGCCGCACATGGACTCAGTGGCGCAGCGACCGGAGCAGGCGTTGCTGCTGCTGGAGGCGGTGCCCGGTCTCAGCGTGACGCTGGATTACGCGCATTTTCTCTACCAGGGGATCGTCAGCCGCGAGATCGCACCGCTGCTGGAGCACGTCGCCCACGTCCACATCCGCCAGGCGCGGCGCGGCGCGTTGCAGACCGCTCATAACGAGGGGACGCTCAACATCCCGCAGCTTCTACAGGACCTGCACAACGCGGGTTATCGCGGCGCGCTGACCGTCGAGTACATGACTACCTTCGGCTGGCACCACATGCAGGCAATCAGCATCAGCAACGAGACGGTGCGCACCCGCGACGCGCTGCGCGCTGCCCGCGCCCGCCTGCTGGCACCGTCGCGCCCACGCTGATGCCCGCTCACTCGCCGGCGGCCTGACCAGGCCCCGCTGTCTTGAGAGGCCGTTTGGGAGGTATCTTTACCCCATCCCCGGCCCTTCCCCCGCAGGCGAGGGAAGGGAGAAAGGACTGCTCTTGAAGTCCCTCCCCGCAGGCGGGGAGGGACTTAGGGTGGGGTTGCAGGCCTTTTCAAACGGTCTCTGAGACTCCGGCGTACCTCGGCGATGGCCGCGTCCACTTCTGCCAGGTGCTTGTGGCGCGCTTCGAGTGTGGTCAGAGCCAGCACCTGCTCGCGGACGGCCAGCAGTTCAGCCAGCGCCCGCTGTAGGTCGCCTTCTTGCAGGAATACGCCAGCCAGTTCCTGACGGGCAGTGGTTGCCAGCACGTAGTCGCTGAGCGCCAGGTGACCGGCCTGAGCCGCCCGGAGATGGCGCTCGGCGGCGCGCCAGCGCCTGGCCCGTGCCTGGATCAGTCCCAACAAATGGCGACAAGCAGTGGCTCCCCGCCGCCTTTTCAGCCCGCGAAAGATGGCCCAGGCACACAGCGCGCAACGGCGCGCCTCGTCCAGTTGGCCCGCATCGTACAGGCGCAGCGCCTGTCCGTAGCACAGCCCCGCGTGTACATGAGGGCTTGTGCTCTGGCGGGCCAGCACGGCCAGCTCACGCAGTAACAGACTGGTATAAGCGACGGCGCGGCTGCCGCTGCGCTGGAGACACGAAACCATGAACAGGATGCAATCACCGGCCATCGTCTCGTCGTGGATATGCCGGGCATAGATCAACGACTGCTGGGCGTACATGAACGCTGCCCGGTATAGCTCGGCCAGCACATAGACGCGCGCCAGCGTATAAGTGACGCGGGCCAGCACGTAGTGGAACTGCTGCTGCCGGGCGTCGGCCAGGATGGATTGGGCGGCAGCGTGAGCCTCCGGCAGCGACATGCTGTCGGCGTCCACATTGAAACGCTCGGCGCGCATCATCAGGGCCAGGTCGTTACGCCGGGCGTCGCTGGCATATTCGAGCGCCGCTTCAAGTGCCTGGCGGGCTTTGGCGTGGTTGTTGGTCAGGTAGAGGTACGTGCTCCACGCGCTGTAAACCTCGCTCTGCAGTTGGCTGTCGCCGGTGGCAATAGCCTTGATCAGCAGGGCGGTGAGCAGCTTAAGCCACCTGTCCATCTGGCCGCGCGCCACCCAGTAGTCAGGGCGCAGGGCCAGCCCCAACCGGATCGCTTTGGGCAGGTGCGGGCCTCGGACTTCGCAGGCGGCCAGGACGACGGAGGCGATCTCCTCAAGGCGCTGGGCAATGGCGTGCGGCTCGTCCCGGTTGAGGATGACAAAGGCTGTCTCGCGGTGAAGCGCCTGAATCGCAGCGTGGGCCAGCGCTGGTCCATTGGGGATGAAACGCGGATCGTAGTCTGTCGGGAGTCCTACTTCGTCGAAGTCCAGCGGCTGTGCACGATCATCCCAGTTGTTTCCTCCCGTGTCCCCGAACTGGGGGGACGGGGGACGATCAGTCGGCGGTGGCGACTTGTCGCCCATCAGTGAGTGAGCACTCCCTCAGATGCATTTGACCCTGGCCCAACCTGCATAGCACAACCGGCAAGCGTGGCACGCTCTTAGCTTCCAGTATATCCGAGAACTTTTTTGTTACAACAACCGGTAGTTGTCGGGTGCGTACAAGGATTGCTAGTGACTCGTCTGGCGGCAGGCGGAGGGATAAGGATATACCGGGGCGTGTGCAATGCGTCCCCGCCAGACTTCCGAAGTTCTCGGAGACTTTGGCAGTCTATTCAGGGGCCGGGCGCAGCAGAGCAGCGGCCCGTCCTGAGAAGCCGTCCGAGAATCTCACCCCCCACCCCCTCTCCGTTTACGGAGAGGGGGAGTAAACGCAGGGGCAAATCCTCTCTGCGCGTGTGATACTGTTGGCGAACTAAGCACGCGCTGGTTTCGTAGGGGCGTATGGCAATACGCCCCTACGGAGGCATTTCGCCAACAGTATTGCGTGTGGAGAAGGGATTTGGGGATGAGGCAAACTCGCCAGTCAGGGCTTCTCAAACGTCTCTGACCGCGCGCTCAGTTGGCTGTGCCGGAGGCGGGGCGCTCGTCTGGCGAAACCCATACTGTGACGCGGAAAGGCTGCGGCTCGGTGGTGATCGCCGTGCCGTCGGCGAGCGTGACGACGGCGTGCACGGTGTGCTCGCCCGGTTGCAGCGCCCACCAGTGGTCGAAGGGCGCTTGGCTGGCGGTGGCCAGCAGCGCATCATCCAGCCAGTAGCTCACCTGGCTGGTGTCGTCCGGTGCGCTGACGGCCAGGCGGATGCGCTGCAGGTCGGCGGGCAGCAGCGGCGTGAGCCGGAAGACGGTGTACGGGTCGGGCGAGAGCAGCCGCACGCGCAGATCGCGCTCGCCGACGCGCTGCGCGCCCACCGGCGGCTGAGGGATTCCCCGGCGCTGCGCCCAGTCGCGCGCTTCGGGCGGCAGCACCAGGTACACGCGCTCCTCGCGCTCCTCCGGCGGCGTAGATTCGTCGGCCAGCAGGCCCGTGCGCCGGTCGAGCACGAAGGGCTGGTACAGCGTGTCGTGGGTTGTGGGGGCGGTGCCCTCAATGAACCATTCCCAGCGCGTGCGCGGGCAGTAGGCAGTGGGCAGCAGCCCGGACGTGGCGCACACTTCCGCGCGCACCAGCCCGGCAGGGAGGGGGAACTCCTGTTTGGGCTGGCCGCGCAGCACCTGGCGAATGAACTCATGCCAGATGGGGCCGGCCCCGCTGATGCCGCTCACCTCGACCATCGGCGTGTTGTCGGCGTTGCCCACCCACACGCCGACGACCAGGTTGGGCGTGTAGCCGACCGTCCAGTTGTCGCGGAAGTCGGTCGTGGTGCCGGTCTTGGCGGCGGCGGGCCGGCCTATGTTGAGCGGGCTGGCCGGGCCGAAGGAGGGGATGCGCGCCTGGTTGTCGCTGAGGATGTCGGTGATCAGGTAGGTCACGCGCGGGTCGAGCACCGCGTCACGCTGGGCGGGCGGCGTCCACTCGTACAGGACATGACCGGCGCGGTCGCGCACTTCGAGCAACAGCGCCGGCTCCACCCGGAAGCCGCCGTTGGCCAGCGCGCCGTAAGCGGCGGTGAGATCGAGCAGGCGCACCTCGCCGCCGCCCAGCGTCAGCGACAGGTCGAAGCGGCTGGCGTCGGCCAGCGTGCCAACGCCCAGCCGGGTCAGCAGGCGGATCAGCGCGTCCACGCCAATGTGATCCAGAGCAACGACGGCGGGGATGTTGTAGGAAGAGGCCAGCGCCTCGCGGACGAGCACTGGCCCGTGCTCCACCAGCCCGAAGTTGGCCGGGGAGTAGCTCTCCAGGCGGCGTGTGACGAAGGGCGTGCTGATGTCGAGGATCATCGTCGCGGGAGTCCAGGGATCGGCCCGCTGCGGGTCGAACGCCGCCGCATAGGTGAACGGTTTGAGCGCCGACCCCGGTTGGCGCGGGGCCAGCGCCGCGTTGACCGCGCCATCAATGCGCTCGTTGAAGTAGTCGGGGCTGCCAAGCAGGGCCAATACCTGGCCCGTGTGCGGATCGAGGGCGACCAGCGCGGCGTTCTGCGCGTTGTGCGGCGGCTCGCCGGCGGGCGGGTCGTTCAGCCGGCCCAGGTGACGCCGCGCTGCGTCTTCGGCGGCGCGCTGCCAGGTCAGGTCGAGCGTGGTGATCACGTCCAGCCCGCCGGCCAGCAGTTCGTCGGGGAACTCGCGCTGAAGCTGAGTCCACACAGCCATGACGAAGTGCGGCGCTTCGATGGGGAAGGGGGAGGCGGCGTACTGTAGCTCCTCAGCATACGCCTGATCGGCCTCGGCCTGCGCGAGATAGCCATGCCGCACCATCAGGTCGAGCACGATTCGTTGGCGAGCTTTCGCCCCTGCCGGGTTGGTCAGCGGGTCGTACTGGGCGGGCGCTTGCGGCAGCCCGGCCAGCATCGCGCACTCGGCCAGCGTCAGTTCGTCGGCCCCCTTGCCGAAGTAAGCGCGGGCTGCTGCGCCGACGCCGTAGGCCAGGTTGCCGTAATAGGTCTGGTTGAGGTAGAGCGCCAGGATTTCGTCGCGCGAGTAACGTTGCGTCAGTTGGAGGGCCAGCACGCTCTCGCGCAACTTGCGGCGCAGCGTGCGCTCGGCGCGTTGCTGCGGGTCGAGCAGCAGGTTGCGCGCGACCTGTTGGGTGATCGTGCTGCCCCCGGCGACGACCTCGCCACCGCGCACGTTGATCCACAGGGCGCGGGCGATGCCCTCGACATCCACGCCGGGGTGCTCGTAGAAGTTGGCGTCTTCGGTCGCCAGCGTCGCCTGGATCAGGCACGCGGGCAGGTCGGCCAGCGCGATCACCTGGTTGACGCCCGTCTGCGGGTCGGCGATCTGGTAGAGCAGGCGGCCCTGCCGGTCGTAGATGCGCGTGCTGGGCAGGGCCATGCCGCCCTCAATGGCCCCTACGTCCGGCAGCCCGGCGAACACCCAGGCGTAGAGCGCGACCAGCACACCGAGGAGGATCGCGCCCGACAGGGCGGCGACCTTCAGCCGGCGACGGCTGCTCTTCCAGGCTTTCCAGAGACGCGCGAGGAATCGCATGGCGAAGGCTCTTTCACTCACCCGCTACGCCACCATTGTACTCCCGCCGGTGGGATGGGGGCCGACGGTTAGCGTTCGCCTTCCCTGCGCGAACCCGCTTCGCGCGAGTCGCCGGCGTCGTCCGTCCCGTCAGGCAAAGTCTCCGGGGGCGCGATGATCTCAAGATCGCCGTGCTCCGGGTCGTACTCGACCGTCCAGCCAGTCAGCGCTGCGTCCGGCGGCTGGGCGAAGTCGGCGAGGATTTGCGCCCACAGCGCCCTGTCCAGGGCGACGCCGCGCAGACCGATGGGCGTCTGAACGATGAGGGTCACGTCCGCCCGGCCCCGCTGAATCCGTGTGATGACGCCGGTGTATTTCATGCGATTCTCCTTGTGCGGGGCGGGTGAGCGCGCCAGTAAGACGATCACTTGTCGGGCGGCGTCCAGGCTGGATAGCGGGGGGCGTCGTCGGCGGGCGCGGGCGGCTCAGCCTCGGCGGGAGGGGGCGATGACGCAGGCGCAACCGGAGCAGGAGGCCTGGTGGGGGACGGGCTGCGCACCTCGCGGGTATCCGTCGCCTCCTCGACCATGCGCATCGTCTCACTCATCAACTGGCGCGTGGGATTCATGCGCGTCACGTCACGCGCACCATGCCCTAGCTCGCGCGCCGCGTCCATGATCTCTTTCCCCTCAGGGCCGATCTCCTGCTCAAGGTCGGCCAGCGCCTCGGCCCACATCTGGCGCGCTTTGCGCACGAAGCGCCCCAGCTCGCGCGCCCACTTCGCCGTGTTCGCCGGCCCGCCGATGATGAACAGCACCAGGGCGATGATCACCATCTCAGCCAGGCCAATGCCGAAGATTCCATCCATCGCGTTTTCTCGCAGCCAGACTCAGCCGTCAAGCAGGGCGGGCGCGTCCTGCGCCTCAGCCCGCCCCGCCGGTTGTTCGCGGCTGGCGACGCCAATTCCCACCAGTATCAGGGCCGATCCTGCGATCTGCAACGGCACCGGCCATTCCTCCAGCAGGGTCATCGCCAGCAGGCCGCTGCCAATCGGCTCCCCCAGAATGACCAGGCTCACGTAAGCAGCGGGCAGATAGCCCAGGGCGTAGTTGAACGACGAGTGGCCAATCAGTTGGGGCACCAGGCCCATCAGGATCATCCACAGGTAGGCTGTGCCGGGCAGCCCGCCCACCTGCGCGCCGGAGACGATCACGACTCCGACCAGGAGTATGGCGGCCACTCCGTAAACCAGCCAGATATAGACCAGCAGGCCCCAGCGCGCGCGCAGCCGCCGCCCGATGATCAGGTAGACCGCCGCCGCGACCGCCCCGATCAGCGCCAACCCGTTGCCCAGCCAGGGATCGTGGCGGGTGGGCGGGTCCCCCGCTGCGGCGCTGGCGGCCACCAGCACACCCCCGCCAATGGCCAGCGCCAGCCCGATGATCGTGACGCGGGTCAGGCGCTCGCCGAGCAGCAGCGGGGCCAGCAGCGCCACCCACAGCGGACTCGTCGTCACCAGCGTCACGCTGTTGACGACCGCCGTGTATTCCAGCGAGGTGATCCACGTGGCGAAATGCAGTCCCAGGAAAGTCCCCGACACGATTGCCCACAGCAGATCAGCCCGGCGCACCGCCCGTAGCTCGGCCAGATGGCGGCGCAGCACGACCGGCGTGAGCACCAGCGTAGCCACGCTCAGCCGCGCCGCAGCCAACACCAGCGACGGCGCTGACTCCTCCTGGGCCAGCCGGATGAAGATGGACGCGAAGGAGACGGCGATCACGCCGAGGAACATGGCGGCATAGGGACGCCAGGCGGCTGGCGCGCGTGCGGAAACGGGGAGTTCGGTCATGGTGTGGTCGCTGCTTTGCGGCATGGGCTGCGGATCATCCTGGCTGGCGTTGCTGGCAGGCGATTATGCCAGATACAGCCCATTCCGGCGAGACTGTGCGATCCCAGGGTACATTCCAGACTGGGGCGAGATTTCCTGAACCGCTGAGACGCAGAGGACGCAGAGGAAAGACAAGAAAAGCTCTTCCAGTTCTTCTCCGCGCCCTCTGCGCCTCTGTGGTGAGGTTTGATCCTGGCAATGAAGCGCGCCTGCCGTCACAGCACTGGTGTCACGCGCAGCCAACCGCTGCCGGCCTCGTTCTCCTCGGCGATGGCCCGCGCCGACCCCAGCACAACAACGGTGCCTGCCTCGTTGAGCGCGGCCAGCGTCTCCCCGAAGCGGCGAAAGTCGGCGGGAGTCGTCGCCAGCACTTCGTCGCGCAGCTGCTGCAGATCGTCGTCAGTGTCGCTGGTCAGGTGGCGCTGCAGCGCCAGGTAACCCTTCGCGTCGGGCAGCAGATAGGCGTCCAGCGCGCCGATGGCGCCGATGATCGTCTTGGTCAATTCGTCGTCAGACAGCGCCAGATCGCGCAGGTAGTCTGCCGCCCGGTCGAAGGTTTCCAACGTCTGGCGCAGGTTCGGGTCGCGGTACGACAGGAAGCTGAACATGCCAGAGCGCCGGTCGAAGGTACAGAATCCGCCATAGGCACCGCCGTGCACGCGCACGCGCTCCCACAGCCACGTCGTCCGCAGGAAGTTGGTGATCGGGATGATCGAGCCGTGCAGGTCGTAGCCCAGCGTATAGAGGTTGGCGCCCTTGCCCACGTAATTCACCTGAGCGGGGATGACCAACCCCTCGTGCCCATCGGGGAAATCAGGCTGCCACGGCTGGGGCGTCACCGGCGCGGCGGGCAGCGTGCCCAGGAAATCAGCAAGCTGCGGCTCCACGCTCATCCAGTTGGGCGCGTCCAGGGTGACGTTGGCCAGCAGCGCCCCCCGCGTCACCAGCAGGCGGCGTAGCGTTTCCAGCGCGTCCTGCACGGCGGGCCAGTCGGAGTCCACGCGCCGGGCCAGGTCGCGCAGGAAGAAGAGATAGCTCACCCCGCCCATCTGCTCGGCGGCCCAATCCGCCTCGCTGAAGCGGGCTTGCAGCCGGCTCCTGACCACCTGGTGCCCCGCCGGGACCAGCCCGGCCTCCTGCGCCGCCTTTTCCTCCAGGACGATCTGGCGGAAGCGCGCGCGGTTGTCCAGGCGGGCGGTGAGCAGCACATCGCGCAGGATCGCCAGCAGTTCGGGCGTGTGGGCGACGGTCGCCTTGCCGCGCAGGAATTGCCAGACGACCGCGCCGCCGTCTGCGCGCGACTGGTGCGCGAAGCTGTCTGGCTCGATGCCGCCGGTCTTGCGCCCAATGCGGCGGGCCAGGCTCACATAATCTTCGGCATCGGTGCCCATTTCGAGCAGCGCCCGGCCAAAGAGGGGGGCGTAGGGCAGCAGGGATTGGGGCAGGGCATGCAGATCGAAGCCCACATCGAGATAGAGAATGCCGTTGGTGAACAGATCGTGGTACAGGACGCGCGCGGGAGCGGACGCGCGCACCTCGTTGGGGATGCGCGGCTGCTCGCGGTCAAGATCGCTCAGCGCCAGGCGGGGGATCTTCGCCAGGGCTTCGGGCGTGTCTGGCGTCTCCTGAATGCGCTTGAGCGTGCGCGTCTCCTCCACCAGGCGGCGCAGGTCGTCATCGCTCAGCCCGGCGCGAATCTCGGCCAGGCGCGCCTGCTCCGCCGCTTCGCGTTGCCCTTCGAGCGCCGGATCGGGCGTCAGGATGACTGTCGTGCGATGCGGGTTGTCCAGCAGATAGGATTGGATCAACGACTCGAACAGGCGCGGATCGCTCGCCAGCCGCTCCTTGACGGTGTTGAGCGGCGCTTCAAAGGCCAGCGCCGCCAGCGGATCGCCGCCGTACAGCCAGCTTTGCATGGCCCGCCAGCCGAGGACGATGCCGCGCGGCATCCGTCCGGTGTTGTTCTCGCGCAGCGCGAACTCGACCGTGTTGAGCGATGCCTCGATCATTTCGGCGTCAATGCCGCGCTCCGCCAGCCCGGTCAGAGTGCAGATCACCAGCGACTCAATGGCGTCCGCCTGGGCTGCATCGGTGCCGCGCAGCCCGGTCGAGAACGTGCTCTGGCGCAGGTCAAGCTCCAGCCCGGTTCCGGCCAGGTCTTCGCCCAGCCCGGAGTCGATCAGGGCCTTGCGCAGCGGTGAGGCTGGCGTGCCGATCAGGATGTGGTGGAGGATGGTCAGCGCCAGCAGCGTTTCGGGCGACTTGTCCTCGGTCAGCGCCCAGTTGACGGCGACCTGGGCCTGTCTGCCCGCCGCCTGCGCGTCGTCGCTGGCAGCGAAGGGGACGGTCACCCGGCGTGGCGCGGCGAAGCGCGGCTGAACGGCGATGGTTGTCTCAACCGCTCTCGGCTCGAAGTCGCTGAGGTAGGCGTCCAGCAGGCGCAGGCGTTCTTCGGGCGGATCGTCCCCGTAGAAGAAGATGCGCGCGTTGGACGGGTGGTAGTAGGTCGCGTGATAGCGGCGGAACTGCTCATAGGTGAGTTGGGGGATGGCCTGTGGATCGCCGCCAGAGTCCTCGTGGTACATGGTGTCGGGGAACAGCGACGCCTTGATATGCTGCTGCAACAGATCGTCCGGGTCGGAATAGGCCCCCTTCATCTCGTTGAAGACAACGCCCTTGTAGGCCAGGGGCGCGGCGGGATCATCTAGCTCGTAGTGCCAGCCCTCCTGCCGGAAGATGTGCGGCGTGATGTTCGGGTAGAACACCGCGTCCAGGTAGACATCAATCAGGTTGTAGAAATCCTGCAAGTTCTGGCTGGCCAGCGGGTATAGGGTCTTGTCGGGGAAGGTCAGCGCATTGACGAACGTCTGCAACGACCCCTTGAGCAACTCGACGAAAGGCTCTTTGACCGGGTACTTGCGCGAGCCGCAGAGCACGCTGTGCTCCATGATATGCGGCAGTCCGGTCGAATCGGGCGTTGGGGTGAAAAAGCTGATGCCGAAGACCTTGTTCTCGTCGTCGTTTTCCAGCGAGAGAAGCTCTGCGCCGGTCTTGAGGTGCCGCCACAGGCGCGCCGACGTGTTCAGTTCGGGTATCTCGCGCGCGGCGATCAGGGTGAAGCCGTGTAGGGGGGTAGAGGTGCCCCTGGTGTCATCAGGCATGGTGAGCATCCGTCAACAGGGTCAGGGGCCGCATGGCGCGGCCACACGAAGGAACAATATGGAGATTGTACCACCGCCCGCCGCCGGATTGGTACCGGCAAAGCCGCCGTGCCCGCCCGCGCGCACCATTGACAAACCCCCTGCGCTCGGCTACAATTCCGACCACTTCGAGCGGTGTGGACTTACCCTTGAGGCGGCGCTGTGGTCATGGTAGAATGACCTGGGCCATGCCGACGTAGCTCAACCGGCAGAGCAAGCGCCTTGTAAGCGCTAGGTTATGGGTTCAAATCCCATCGTCGGCTCTCCGGCAGCGTGCTGGCTTACCAACTGGGTCGGTGTCCCGAGCGGCAAAGGGGGCGGACTGTAAATCCGCTGGCAGAAGCCTTCGCAGGTTCGAGTCCTGCCCGGCCCACCTGACAAGCACATAGCTTGCGCACGTGTGCCTACGTAGCTCAGTTGGCAGAGCACGCCCTTGGTAAGGGCGAGGTCATGGGTTCAAATCCCATCGTAGGCTCAGTATTGTTCCTGACCGATCGCATTCGCAGTGGCCATACCCTGGTGAGGGGTATCATCTGGAGGAATTAGCTAAAGATGGGCAAGGGCAAGTTTGAGCGGACGAAGCCCCATGTGAACGTGGGGACGATCGGCCACATTGATCACGGCAAGACGACGCTGACGGCGGCGATCACCAAGACGCTGGCCTTGAAGGGGTGGGCGGACTTCCGGGCGTTTGACACGATTGACAACGCGCCGGAGGAGAAGTCGCGCGGGATCACGATAGCCATTTCGCACGTGGAGTATCAGACGGCGAAGCGGCACTATGCGCACGTGGACTGTCCAGGGCACCGCGACTACATCAAGAACATGATCACGGGGGCGGCGCAGATGGACGGGGCGATTCTGG
>Ga0334888_1005068_pt1 | contig 11327 bp, 10 predicted proteins | sample GraSluR1_MG_FD_207227 | JGI IMG/M metagenome (GOLD analysis project Ga0334888, IMG submission 207227) | Sludge microbial communities from methane-producing bioreactor in Wageningen University, Netherlands - Granular Sludge_3_08-R1 | ecosystem: Engineered > Bioreactor > Anaerobic > Unclassified ...
TTGGAGGTGTACCCGATGTAAATCTTCTGATAAGACTCCGAGTATAAGGCGTAAACTGTGTACATCGCTGGTAAACAAAAAAGGCTCTGCAACCGTGCAGAGCCTTATCGTAGTAGCGGGGGCAGGACTCGAACCTGCGGCCTTTGGGTTATGAGCCCAACGAGCTACCAACTGCTCCACCCCGCAATGTAATATGTTAAGTTTAAAAGAACTTTCATCGCTATCGCGGTGCAAAGGTAGAAAAAATTTGCAACCCCACAAACTAATTCAAGATTTTTTATCGTTCCGCAAATAAAACTTACAGGCTGAAGCGCACTAAACCTCTTAATTAACTATTGATGAATATCGTTCGAGAGTTGGCAAAGGCAGCCCCACCCACAGAGCATATTAACACTATTTAATAGGTTGTAATACTCAAATTACTGCTGTTTGCATTTTACCACCAATGGCTTACCGTAAAAAAAGCTATATTTGCAGCAATTCGAACGATAGGATATGGCTAAGGATAAATCGAAGAAAAAGTACATACATAAGCTGAAAAGCAAGTATCGGCTTAGCATATTTAACGACCAAACATTTGAGGAAGTTTTAGTCATACGGCTATCACGGCTCAATGTTATTGCAGCTGTAGGGGGCGTCGCCATACTCCTAATTGCACTGGTTACCATTTTGATTGCATTCACTCCTATTCGCGAGTTTATCCCTGGCTATCCCGATGGCAACACGCGTAGGCACATTGTGGAGAATGCGCTAAAAACCGATAGCCTTGAGAGAGAACTTCAGCAATGGAAAATCTACCTCAGCAATCTACATACAATCCTTAGGGGCGATAGCCCCGATAATATGGAGAGCATCCCCGACACGTCAATTAGGTATAGCGAAATAACCTTTACTCGATCGATGGAGGACTCGCTACTACGATTACAAATCGAATCGGAAGAGCTATACAACCTATCGGTGGTTGATACAAAAAACGATAGGGGAAACCTTACCCGTTTTCACTTTTTCCCTCCGGTGAAGGGAGTTGTTACAAACTCATTTAATGCCCGGCTGGGCCACCTAGGGGTTGATGTGGTTGCACCGCCCAACGAAGTAATAGTAGCCATTGCCGATGGTACCGTAACCCTATCGAGCTGGACCCTCGAAACCGGTTACGTAATACAAATTCAGCATGAAAACAACTTGCTGTCGGTTTATAAGCATAACAGCAAGCTACTTAAACAATCGGGTGCACAGGTAAAAGCTGGCGAGGCCATTGCCATTATAGGTAACTCTGGTGAACTCACCACAGGGCCTCACCTCCACTTCGAGCTATGGCACAATGGCACCCCAATCAATCCTGAGCAATACATAGTTTTCTGATGATTTTCAACTGCAAACACTCCCTAGCATAATGAAAAGGCGAATTGCCATATTGGGCTCAACAGGATCGATAGGTACACAGGCTTTGGATGTAATAAGCGCACACCAGCATCTTTTTGAGGTGGAGGTATTAACCGCACACAATAATTCGCAGCTACTAATAAGCCAAGCTCTAAAGCACAAGCCCAACGTAGTGGTTATAGGTAATAAGAACCTTTACACCGAGGTGATGGTTGCCCTCGAAAATGAGGACATTAAAGTATTTGCAGGTCACGATGCCATTGCGCAAGTGGTAGAAATGGAAACCGTTGATATGGTGCTCACCGCCATGGTGGGGTATGCTGGGCTACTGCCCACAATACATGCTGTAAAAGCCAAAAAGCCCATTGCCTTAGCCAACAAAGAAACCCTTGTGGTTGCGGGGGAACTCATAATGGGTTTGGCCAAGGAGAATAATGTTCCAATAATACCCGTCGACTCCGAGCACTCTGCCATTTTCCAATGCTTGGTAGGCGAGAATAATCTCATTGAGAAGATTATTCTAACCGCCTCGGGTGGGCCATTCCGAAACCTATCGCCCAAGCAGCTAGCACAGGTTACCCGTGCCGATGCACTGAATCACCCAAATTGGTGTATGGGCAATAAAATCACCATCGATTCGGCAACGCTCATGAACAAAGGGTTTGAAGTTATTGAGGCCAAATGGCTATTCAACCTACAACCCGAGCAAATTGATGTGGTAGTGCACCCACAATCGATAATCCACTCCATGGTGCAATTCGAGGATGGGTCGATAAAGGCACAAATGGGGCTTCCCGATATGAAGTTGCCAATTCAGTATGCGCTGGCTTTCCCCAAGCGCCTAAAATCGGACTTCCCCAGATTTTCTTTTTTAAGCTACCCTAACCTAACTTTTGAAGAACCCGATACCGACAGGTTCCCTGCGCTTGATTTTGCCCGCGAGGCAATGATTAAAGGAGGAAATTTACCCTGTATACTTAACGCATCGAACGAAATTGCAGTTGAGGCATTTCTTAACGAAAAGATTAGTTTCCTAAAAATGGCCGATATTGTTGAGGATTGCCTGGGGAAACAATCATTCATTGCCCATCCCACTTACGATGATTATCTGCAAACCGATAGGGCCACAAGGGAGTATGCAAAAGGGCTTTTGTAACACATGAATCAACAATCATAAAACATATACACATAGTTACTGTTCATTAAGAAAAAAAAAAGAAAATGGGAATTTTTAATCAAATAGTTCAGTTTATCCTAAGCCTATCAATTCTGGTGTTTCTGCATGAATTGGGGCACTACTTATTTGCACGCTTATTCAACACAAGAGTTGAGAAGTTTTACCTGTTTTTCAACCCCTGGTTTTCGCTTTTTAAGTTTAAGAAGGGCGATACGGAGTACGGTATAGGTTGGCTCCCCTTGGGGGGATATGTTAAAATATCGGGGATGATTGACGAGTCAATGGATACCGACCAAATGAGCACTCCTCCTAAACCTTGGGAGTACAGGTCGAAACCAGCTTGGCAGCGGTTTTTAATCATTTCGGGGGGAGTTCTCGTCAACTTTTTGTTGGCCATTGTAATTTACACCGCTGTGCTCTACACCTGGGGCGAGGAGTATTTGCCTACCAAAAATGTTACACACGGTATATACTGCGACCCCCTAGCCGAAGAAATAGGTTTTAGGAATGGCGACAAGATACTAAGTGTCGACGGGAAAGAGGTTGAATCGTTTAGCCAAATTCCTTTGGCAATTATTATTGATGGGGCAAAAGTGGTAACGGTTGAGCGCGAGGGCGAAATAGTCGATGTATCCATTGATCCGGCATTCATCCCTCAGCTGCTTAAAACACAGATGCTTTTCCAACCCCGAACCCCGCTGATTATTGAATATGTTGAGGAAGGATCTGCAGCTGAGAGCTCAGATATTCGGGTTGGCGATAAGCTACTTGCCATAAATGGCGAAAAGGCCACCTTTTTCGATGAGTTTAGAGATGCTGTAAAGAGCAATCCTAACGAAACCCTACTCATAACCATGGAACGTGAGGGTGTCCCTGTAGAGCTCACCGTTCCGGTACCCGAAACTGGCATGGTAGGTATTGCACCTATTAGTCCCTACCGCTACTACGAGCTTCAAAAAATTGAGTACTCGCTTCTTGGGGCAGTACCCGCCGGCATAAAAAGCGGAGTCGACACCTTTAGCAGCTACCTTAAGCAGCTTAAGCTGGTATTCTCGCCCAAAACCAAGGCTTACGAATCGGTAGGAGGCTTTATCACCATTGGAAGCATTTTCCCAAAAACTTGGAACTGGCATTTCTTCTGGAACCTCACCGCCTTTATATCAATTGTATTGGCCATTATGAATATGCTACCCATACCGGCCCTCGATGGTGGCCATATGCTATTCCTTGTATACGAGATGGTGTCGGGACGCAAGCCCAGCGACAAGTTTATGGAGTATGCACAGATAATGGGTATGGTATTTATCCTGGCACTTTTTGTATTTGCCAACGCCAACGATGTGATTAAACTTTTTAGATAAAGCTATTGCATTTCAATAGTTGCTGCTAAATTTGTGGCAGATGAAAAACATTGTCGAAAGAAACAACTAATACTATAGCAATGACAAACTTTGTAGTAGCAGGAGTTCCCGGGGTTTGGCAAATCGTACTGATTATTGCCATAGTTCTCCTGTTTTTTGGTGGCAAGAAAATTCCAGAGCTAATGCGAGGCCTTGGTAAGGGCGTTGGTGAGTTCAAAAAGGGAATTCGCGAGGGCGAGGACCACGAAGACTCTTTGGACAACGAGCCAGAGCAGAAGTAGCGGAATGAATCGAGAAAACTGAGCTGGGATGAATAGCCACCAAGCATTAATTGCTATTGTCCTTTTGGCGCTACCCATGGGGGGTTGGGGTAAACCAAACCCAACTATTGGTGCCAATCGGCATCGAGGCAGTGGCTGTGGCATAATTCAAAACCTCGATAGCCTCAAGCATCTTACTACCCCTTTTACCACCCCCGGCACTTCTAGCGATGTTCCATACCCTACCTTCCCCGATCTGGTGTACGAAGTTAGAATTGCCGCCATTGATAACCTCTCGCCAATCGCATTCGATTACAACGAGCACGTAAAACGTTACATCGACATTTACTCCATAGAACGCAGGGATCAGGTTTCGCAGATGCTGGGCCTTGCTCAGCTTTACTTTCCCCTATTCGATGAGCTGCTCGACAAGTACCAACTTCCGCTAGAATTAAAATACCTTGCTGTTGTTGAATCGGCGCTCAATCCTCTTGCTGTCTCAACAAGCGGAGCGGTTGGCCTTTGGCAGTTCAAAATTAACACCGGCAGGATGTTCGACCTTGAGGTAAACAGCTACATCGATGAGCGAATGGACCCGGTAAAATCAACAGAAGCAGCATGCCTTTACCTCAAGTACCTATACCGGATATTTAACGATTGGCACCTGGTGATGGCCGCATACAACGCTGGGCCAGGAGCTGTTCGCAATGCCATATTCCGCTCAGGGGGTGAAACCAACTTTTGGAAATTATTCGACAATTTACCCGAGGCAGCGCAGAACTATGTTCCCGCATTTATTGCTGCAGCGTACATCATGCAAAATGCCAATGAGCATGGCATTAAGGCTGCCACCCCCACCGCACAGTATATGGAAACTGATACAGTTGTTGTTCGAAAGCCATTAACCCTTGGGGCAATATCGCAGCATACCGATATCCCCATCGACTTCCTTAGGTTTTTGAACCCAATATACCGTAGAGGGGTTGTGCCCGAAAGCGAAAAAGGTTATGCTATAAGGCTACCCGTTTCGAAAATACAGAGCTACCTTGAGCATGAGCAGATCATACTAAACAGCATTCCCAGCAATCTAACCTTTCACGATATTCTCTCCAAAGCAGGTAGCACGGAGAATAGAATTAGGGTATGGCATAGCGTTCTGCCGGGCGACCATTTACATAAGATCGCGGTAAGGTATAACTGCACGATCGACGATATCAACATATGGAACCCAAACCTGAGCTCAGACCTTGCCATTGGACAGCAAATAACCCTATGGGTTGACAAGCAAACCTACGACCTAATACAAATATCAACCTTAGGTTTTTAGACGCTGAGCTACCTATTCGCAAAAATTGTTATATCTTAGCACAAACAAATTATAAATCAATATTAAAAAATACACCATTATGAAAAAAGTCGTTTTTCATTCGCTTATAGCATTATCTCTGCTAACCCTTTTTGTAAGTTGCGACAAGGGATCAGGTGGTCGACGAACCCTTTTGCCCAACGTAACGGGATCAGCTGGCGAGGTAGTGGTGGTGGTAAGTGGGTCGGTAATTAACGAATCGATTGGGAACTTGTACAAGGAGATTTTGCAGGAGGAGTACCCCATGCTGCCCCAGTCAGAGCCACTATTCAGCGTGGCCATGGTGCCAACATCAAACTTCACCGATATCTTCAAAACCCACCGAAACATTATTATTACAAAGGTTGACGATCAGTTCAAGGAACCGCAAATAGTAACCCAGCGCGATGTATGGGCTGCACCACAAATCGTTATCAACATTGTTGGCCCTACCTACCCCTCAATAGAAAGAATGCTTGCAAATGAGAAGGATAGACTCATTCAGCTGCTTGAGCAAGCAGAGCGTGATAGAGTAATACAAAATGCCAAAAAGTTTGAAGCCGAAGGGATAAGGCACTTGGTAGAGAAGAAATTTGACATAACCATGAACTTCCCTAAGGGCTACGCCCTAAACCTTGACACAACTGATTTTATGTGGTTATCGTATGAAACCCCTCATACTAGCCAGGGTGTTTTTATCTATGAATATCCGTATACCGACGATAGCACCTTTACTGTAGATTACCTAATTGAGAAACGCAACGATTTTCTAAAGCGCTTTGTGCCTGGGCCAACCCCCGGAAGCTATATGATTACCGAAACGATTATACCCCCAACATTCAACTCGTTAATGTTTAAGGGTAGGTACTTTGCACAAATTAGGGGGCTTTGGGATGTTCACCAGCACCCCATGGGTGGGCCATTCGTTAGCCTCACAACAGTAGACGAAGAGCGCAACAAAGTAATTACCGTTGATGGTTATGTATATGCTCCAAGGCTCAATAAACGGAACTACATCCGTCAGGTTGAGGCGATACTACAAACCATAAACCCTTTGCCCGTTAAGCAGCAGGATTAGAAAAGAAGAAAGGAGGCCACTTAGGCCTCCTTTTTAATATGTTGAGATTTATTACGATCTACTCGCTTTCGCCTGTATCTTTTGAAAGGCCACTGCGTATTAACCCTCGGCTTGACGATTTTATAAAATTGAGAATCATATCGCATTCTGGAGTCGATGGCATAGTGCTCTCAATTTCAGCAACAGCTTGCGATACGTTAAGGCCCTTGCCATACAAAATTTTGTATACTTGTTGAATTTGGGCAACCCTTTCTGCACTAAACTGACGTCGCCTTAAGCCCACAATGTTTAAGCCTACAAACGAAAGAGGGTCGCGCCCTGCCATAGCAAACGGAGGCACATCCTTGTTTACTTTTGATCCACCCTGTATCATTACATGTGAACCAATCCTTTCGAACTGATGCACAAGGCAACCACCCGAAAGGATAGCAAAGTCATCAATCTCGACCTCACCTGCGAGTTGTACCCCATTACCAAGTATTACGCTGTTGCCAACAATGCTATCATGAGCCACGTGTACGTAGGCCATAAGCAAACAGCTATTCCCTACCTTGGTTGTTCCGCGCGAGGCTGTACCACGGTTTACCGTAACGCACTCCCTTAGCACGGTGTTGTCGCCAATTTGGGCGGTGGTCACCTCTCCCTTAAATTTCAAATCTTGTGGTATGGCAGCAACAACTGCCCCTGGAAAAATTTTGCAATTTGCACCAATGCGAGCGCCATCCATAATGGTTGCGTTTGGTCCTATCCACGTACCATCGCCAATTACTACATCTTGAGCAATATAAGCAAATGGTTCTATTTTAACATCTTTCCCAATTTTTGCATCGGGATGTACGTATGCTTGCGATGAATTCATGCGCTATTTTTGTTTTACTATTTGGGCCAAAAGTTCACCCTCCATCACCAAGTTATCACCAACAAAGGCCTGGCCAAACATATTGGCAATACCTCTACGGATGGGCTCAAGGAGTTCCAGCCTAAAAACAATTGTATCGCCGGGTACCACCTTGCGTTTAAACTTCACCCTATCTATTTTCAAAAAGTAGGTTATGTAGTTCTCGGGGTCGGGAACTGTGTTCAGCACAAAAATTCCGCCTACCTGAGCCATTGCCTCAATTTGCAATACACCTGGCATAACCGGCTCCTCGGGGAAGTGCCCCACGAAAAAATCCTCATTCATGGTAACATTCTTGATCCCCACAACTGAATTCTCATCCATTTGCAGAATTTTATCCACCAAAAGGAATGGGGGCCTGTGTGGTAAGATGTTTCTGATTTGGTTGATGTCGTGTAAAGGCGGTTGATTTATATCGATCTTTGGAATATTTGGTTTCATTGCCTCTTTACGAGCCATCTTTCTGATAATCTTGGCGAGCTCAGTATTGGCATGGTGGCCCGGGCGCTTGGCAATAATCTTTCCCTTAATACGGCGCCCCACCAGTGCCAAGTCGCCAACTATATCGAGCAGCTTATGGCGGGCAGGTTCGTTGTAAAAGCGCAGGTCAATGTTATTAAGTATTCCCTCGGGCTTAACATGAACGCGGGGTTTGTTAAACAAGTCAGCGATCCGATCAAGCTCCTCCTGGGGAACCTCATGCTCCATAATAACAATGGCATTCTGCAGGTCGCCGCCCTTAATTAAGTTGTTCTTAAGAAGAACTTCGAGCTCATGGAAGAATACAAAGGTACGGCAGGGTGCTACCTCTTGGGCAAAGTTATCGTGATTGATAAGCTGAGCATACTGATTGCCCAAAACCTTTGAGTTATAGTCAATCAGAACATCTATGCTAAAGGACTCATCGGGGTATGCAGCAATCTCTATTCCGCGCTCAGGGTCGGAATACACCAACTTTTCCTTAATTACATAAAATCCTCTTTCGGCCTCTTGGGTTTTAATGCCGGCTTTCTGTATCTCCTCAACAAAATATCGGGCGCTACCATCCATAATGGGCATTTCGGGTCCATCTACCTTAATGAAGGCGTTATCGATGCCAAGCCCCGACAGGGAGGCCAAAACATGCTCAACGGTGGTTACGCGAATGCCGTTTTGCTCAATTGTAGTGCCTCTAGAGGTGTCCACCACATTATCGGCAATGCCGTCGATGGTAGGTTCACCCTCAAGATCGGTTCGGACAAACACATACCCTGTATTTTCTGGCGCAGGACAAATCTCAAGCTTGATGTCGACCCCTGTGTGCAAGCCCTTGCCTGTAAATTTTATTGTATTGTTTAATGTAGTTTGTTTCTCAAGCATAGCGATGTTGGATTATTGAGTAAAATTGAAAAACCATCAAAAGTACTCAATTTTATTTTAAACTCACCTGACTTTTCTCAATCAATTGTTTAATCTTGTCCAGATCGCGCTTCATTTCGGGTAGCTGTTTAAACACCACAAACGAACGGCTAAACTTTCGCGATGGCACTGAAGGGCTTCCCATGTATGTCTCGTTTGGCTCTTTGATGCTATTGGATACACCGGCTTGGGCCGTAAGCTTAACACCATCGGCAATAAAAATATGACCCGAAATGCCAACCTGTCCGCCGAACATACAATTCTTTCCAATTTTGGTTGACCCTGCAATCCCTGCCTGAGCAGCAATTACTGTGTTCTCGCCAATTTCGGCATTGTGAGCTACCTGAATAAGATTATCGAGCTTTACACCTCTTCTGATGATGGTAGACCCCATGGTGGCCCTATCGATGGTGGTGTTGGCGCCAATCTCAACATTATCTTCTATCACCACATTACCAATCTGGGGTATTTTCTGATACGATCCATCGGGCTGTGGGGCAAATCCAAACCCATCGGCACCTATTACGGCGCCAGAGTGGATAATGCAATCGCGACCTATTGTACACTCGTTGTACACTTTGGCACCAGCATAAATGATGGAGTTATCGCCAATCACCACGTTATCGCCAATGTATACCTGTGGATGAATCTGCACGTGGCTACCTATTGTAACATTTTGGCCAATATAGCTGAACGCTCCAATAAAAACTTCCTTCCCCAGGGTGGCTGATTTTTCTACCACCGACTGCTTGTGAATTTTAGCCTTGGGCCTTTGCGATGCTGCCACCATGCTTAGCAGCTTGGCAAATGCCTCGTAAGCATCGGGTACTCGAATAAGCGTTGCCTCAACGGGCTGCTCAAGAGCATAGTCGGCGTTGATAAGTATGATGGACGACCGGGTTGTGTAAAGATATTTTGAATACTTAGGATTTGACATGAATGATAAGGCTCCGGGTGTTCCCTCCTCTATTTTTGCCACAGTGCTGACCTTAACGTCAGGAGATCCCTCAACCTTTCCGTTTAAGAACGCAGCAATGGCCTGTGCAGTAAATTCCATGATGTGTTAAATTAATTTTGTGGCAAAACTAACAATTTATATCGAAATTAGCTTAAGTCTATTTTGGATAGCATAGAAAATATTTGGTAATCTCCTTGGAAAGTATCTTTGCGTTAACCATATCGGAAGCCGATGCAATATCAACCAGCTGCCCATTGTTGTAAAGGATATTGATAGACTCCTCGGAAAGTCGGTATGCGTTATTGCTAACCGATCCAGTAAAAACAAAGTAGTCGCTGGTTTCGGTTAGCTCCGGGTGCTCATCAATAAAGTGCGATAATTGCGCACCAACCTCCTCGATGTTAAACTCGTTATTACGTAGCTCAACTTTAAATAGCTTCCTATGGGTAACCATGTTGGCCAGGGTCGACAGGGTAGGGTCGGGGTGTTCTTGCCAAAGCTTAGCGGCCACCATAATGTCGGAGTCGTCAATTCTCAAGTAATTATCAATAATCTCGGGGCTAAGGTCGCCTCCACCGATGCTACCTGTGGTTATTTGGTTTTTGAGGAAGAAGGCAAGCGCAGGGGTGCACCACAAATGATCTCCAGCAAAAGCAAGTTCCCTGGCCCTTTTCAGGAGCTGAGTTAACAGCTTCTCTGCCGAAACAACCGTTTTATGCAGATACACCTGCCAATACATTAACCTACGGGCGATGATAAATTTCTCGATGGAGTAAATTCCCTTTGCATCTACCACCAGGTTGTCGTCCACCACATTCAGCATCTTAATTATCCTATCGGAACCAATAGCCCCCTCGGTTACCCCAGAAAAAAAGCTGTCGCGCCTAAGGTAATCAAGCCTATCCACATCGAGCTGGCTAGACACAAGCTGATGTAGGAAGCTTTTGGAATAGGTCCCTTTGAATATCTCTATCGCCATCTCTAGCCTACCCTCCATCTGCTGGTTGAGCTTTTGCATTATGCCCCAGCCAATATCCTCATGGCTCACTCCCTGAATTAGGCTGTACTCCAACGAGTGGGAGAATGGCCCATGCCCAACGTCATGAAGCAGAATGGCAGCCGATGCCGCCTCAGCCTCCTGATCGGTGATGCTATGCCCCTTGGCCCGAAGCACTCCAATGGCCAGCTCCATAAGATGCATTGCCCCCAAGGCATGCTGAAACCGAGAGTGGTTTGCACCGGGATACACCATGTAGGTAAGCCCTAGCTGCTTGATGTGCCTAAGCCTTTGGAAGTAGGGATGCTCAATGATATCGAATGCTAAGGGGTACGAAATGTTAATAAACCCATGCACCGGGTCGTTAACAATTTTCTTTTTATTGGTAGGGAGCATTGGCCATTACTTTTGGGGATTATAAGCGGGTAGATCATCTTGGTTCTTATTGTTGTGATTTACCGGCAATACGTTA
>Ga0334888_1005070_pt1 | contig 11323 bp, 15 predicted proteins | sample GraSluR1_MG_FD_207227 | JGI IMG/M metagenome (GOLD analysis project Ga0334888, IMG submission 207227) | Sludge microbial communities from methane-producing bioreactor in Wageningen University, Netherlands - Granular Sludge_3_08-R1 | ecosystem: Engineered > Bioreactor > Anaerobic > Unclassified ...
CCGACGTACCCTTTGCCGACTCCCAGCGTACGGGGTAAACATCGTCGCGCCCTCTGAAGAGGCGGCGGAAGAGAGCGATTTTTTCGGAGGTTGAAAGAGAAGAGGAAGGAGCTTCCTTGGAAGAGTGTACCTGCGACACCCGGGGGTTGCATTCCCATGGGACGCCGTGCGCTGTCAGAAGTGCTTTCAGTCGTTCGTTCTCCTCGCGAAGACGGGAAAGCTCGTCATGCATGGGCGGAGTGTTTTTCTCCTCGCGCCGGGTTATAGAAGCAGAGGATGTTTTCGGCATAACGATCAACTCCTTCGAAGAAATAATACGTCATTACGCCGCATCTTTCAAATCTTCCAACAGAACGATTGTGCTTTGTGAAGAATTCGATCTTCTCAGTGTGACGATATCCTTGGACAGACTTGCTCAGGGAGCGCGGTCTCATCGAGTTTTTCCCTGAACGGATTTTTCTCCCGCACTGTCGCCGAGGCCCGCTTTCTGAATCCGCCGAATATGGGAGTGGTATAATTATTGAAAATCTCCGTTCGGAAGGGGATACGTATGGGAGACAAGGATTACGCCTTTCATAACTTTCTCGGGGACAAGCGGCTTTTTCTCAAGTTCCTCCGGCGCATTCTGAAGCGCGACCTCCCCGACACCATCGATTTGGACGCGATCGCCCTCGACGACATCGTCCTTGAAAACATTTCCTTTGTTTCGTCGGACCTTTCGAAGAGGGAATCGGACATTCTCTACCGCATCCGTCATGGAAGCAACGACGTCTTCGTCTACGTACTGCTGGAGCATCAGTCGAAGGTGGACTTCCTGATGCCGTATCGGTTGCTGTCATACATGGTGCGGATATGGGATCGCTTCGTAAGCGACGCCGGAATCGCCTCCGGAAGAAAAGACTTTTTTCTGCCTCCCATCATCCCTGTCGTCTTTTACGACGGAGCTAAAAAGTGGACGGCCGATCGGACGTTCGCAGAGAAAGTTGCCAATTCCAGCGATTTCTGGAGGTATGTTCCCAAATTCGAGTACAGGCTGCTCTCTCTGAGAGAAAACACTCCGGACGAGTTTCTGTCCTTCAACGACGCGCTCGGGGCGATGCTCTACCTTGCGAACCCATCCAAGGACGAGGACATCCGGGGAGCTTTGAAGCGTTTGAAAGAGCTGGTGCGGAATATTGCGCCGGAAGAGGGGCGGCTGCTGGCAATCCACAGTTACGCCTATATCAAAATACTTGCGCGGAGAGAGGGCGTCGAAGTCGACGACGTGCTCGAAGAACACCTTGAGGAGAAGGAGGCGGACGAAGTGCTGACCTATCTGGAGAAGGAAATCCGGAAACTCAAAAGAGAAGGACGAGAAGAAGGGCGAGAAGAAGGTAGGGAAGAAGGTAGGGAAGAAGGACGCAAAGAAGGCGTCGAACTGGCGAAGCTCCAGACGGTCCGGCGCATGCTGGAGAAAGGCATGGCGCTTTCCCTCGTCGCGGAACTCGTCGACCTTCCGGAAGAGCAGGTGCGCCGACTGGCCGAGCTCCCTCGCTGAACTGTCGGCCGAACCGCTCCAGCCTGACCGGACGCTTTTTCTTGCGCCGTTCGTCGAGAGGTTTCCCGCGCGCGGGCTCTTGACGAACGGCGCGGCTGTTGCTACTATTTATTTCCATTTGTTGCACATCTCTCATCGGCCTCTCAGGCAGTCGGCTTTCGGACCATCCTCCCCTGCGGAGGATGAAGCGGAGCAAGTACATTTTCCGGATCTCACTGAACGATGCACACGCCCCAAAGCGCTGGACACGATGTGTGTTCGGTTCCCGCAACGTCCGTCGTTACTCTTCACGCGCACAGCTTCGGTCCGGGCGGAACGACGCCCTGAAGCACCTTGATAAGAGAACGGAGGAGGTATCCCGAATGAACGATTCCAAGACGCTCGCGATTTTGCTGGAGTTCGTCCAAAGCCCGCTTGTGGAGGGCAACTACCACATCTACAAGTTCGACCCGCAGAGAGTGGAGAAGAGCGACCCCGAACTGGCCGAGCAGATCGTCCGCCTCGGGGAGGCCACCGAAAGAGCACTGGAACACCTCGCGGAGAACGGCATCCACGTGATCGCCGGGGGCGCGCTGCCCCCTTACCTCACGTCGAGCATGCTCAACTGAAGCCACGCTTCGGCGAGCGGGAGGCGCTTTTCTTCCGCTCCGTCGAAGCGCGTATCAATGCAACGTCAGGAGGAACGCACCGCCATGAAGAAATTTTTCGGAACGCTGTTTCTTGTCATGTGCCTGATAGCCGCGTCAAACATCTCCGGCAACGCCGCCGAACAGCTCGACGACAGGCTCGACGAACTTCGCGGCATAGAAAACCGGGGCGATCTCGACCACCTTGGCCTGGAAAAGCTAAGAACGCTCAGCGGAACGGAACCTAAAGACATCCTCTCCCTGCCGCAGGAGGATATCCTCTGGCTCCTCTCCTACGGCCTCGATATGTACGACTCCATGCTCTACTCCCTCGTCGGGAAAAGCGAACGCGGAGCGCGCAGGCAGGACGAAAAGCTCGGCGAATTCACCAGCCGGTTCAACAGCATCTGGAACACGATCAACTCGGCGTACACCGCGCTTTCGGAAAAACCAACGGAACCTTCGCCCGCCGACAAGCTCTTCGATCTGCTGAAAAAGGGCGCTTCACCGCAGGAGCTGCTTCCAGTAACCACCGAAGGCCTGAAATACACGTGGGAGATACTCAAGGGGTGGTTCGCGGAAAGTGAAAAAGAAGAGGCGTTCCTTACCGAACTGAAGACTCTCAAAACGCAGCACGCCGCGCTTCTGGAGAACGCGCCGGACAGCCCGTGGAACTTCGCGCTGCTGAGCTACGCCAGATTGCGGCGGCAATCCGCCGACTACGTCAAATATCTGAACCAGTTCGAGATCGACGTCGCCAGACACTCGGTCCCTTACGAGAAGACGCGCGCTCTCAACGACGACATCCTCTCGATCAAGCGCGAGCTGGCCGCATACGACGCCAAGCTGCGGAAGGCCGTCGTCGATATCCCCGTATTCACCGTCCAGTTCTACTCCAAGGCGCGCATCGACAGCGCGAAAGGAATCTTCCGCGACGACACGGCGGCCATCCAGGAGGCGGGGGCGCTCTTCGCCCGGACGGCTGCCCTGATCAACCTCGCCGTGGACGACAACGTCCGGAAAGGGTGGACGGAGATTGCGGGTGCGCTGAAAGACCTGCTGAAAAAGGAACAGTACGATGAACTGAAGGCCATAAGCCAGGCGGTGAACATGATGTGGGACTTCGACGACGTCCCCAGGACGATCAACTGGCCGTAGACTAAGTGCGGGGCGCGGAGGGGGCTTTCCGAAGACCCATCCGCGCCGCGCTGTCACGAAAGCGGCTGAAGAAGGTCGAAGAAACGCCGCTTCCCATGAATAACCCTGCGTATTTCCACAAAATCATCGTACACGACATAAAAGACGAGGTAATTCCCGACGACAAGCATTCTGTGCTCTTCTTTGAAACCAAAAGATTTTCCGTAGAGCGCTCCGCTGTACGGAAAGCTTTCAAGACGCAAGAGCGCCTTCTCCAAAGAGTCGACCAGCCGGTTCGCCGCATCTCTCTCCCAAGCCTGCGAATTTACATATTCGGCAATACCCAAAAGATCGGAACGCGCCAGTTCAAGATACCTGATATTATACTTTTTGCCCATCGGCCAGACGTTCCCGAAGCGCATCAAACACCTCGGCGTGGCTGTATCGCTTGTCGTCGGCGCTTGACTGGTTTTCCGCCTCTCTCAGCTTGAAGACGATTTCGTTTTCAAACTGGAGCCTTTCAAACTGCTCGATACTCATCACAACCATATCGCCGTACCCGTTCTTCGTAAGAAAAATCGGCTCCTGACACTCGTGGACAATCTTCGAAATCTCCGCGAATTTGTTTCGCAGATCCGAAACAGGACGAATGTGCGGCATGAAATCACCTCCTGATGAGAATAGCATAATTTTATCACGATGAAGATATTTCCGTGCGGATTCGCTGCTTCGGGAGAAAAAGCGAAACGACCTCGTCACGGTCGACTTTCAGGTCAACCACGGAATACCGCACTCCGGCTGATTGGTAATTGAATTGACAATCAGCCGAAAATCGGGTACCCTCCACTTTGTACAGGCCCTTTCCGCCGAAGAACGAGCATGAACGAGGTGATGCCGGATGTATATCCCGCGAAAAATGGAAAAAACGGCCTTACAACTAATGGAAGGCTTCCCCTGTCTTGCCGTGACCGGCGCGAGACAGTCCGGCAAGACCACGCTCGCTCGTTTTCTCTTTCCGGAGAAACCGTACGTCTCGCTGGAGGATCCCGACCAGCGCGAATTCGCGGAGAACGATCCCCGCTCGTTTCTGGATCGCTTCCCCGACGGCGCTCTCCTCGACGAAGCGCAGCGCGTCCCGTCGCTCTTTTCCTATCTTCAAGGACGGATCGACCTCGACGGGAGGATGGGGCTCTTCGTTCTCACCGGCTCGCAGCACTTTCACCTTCTGGAGAGCATCACACAGAGCCTTGCCGGCAGGACGGCGCTCCTGCAGCTCCCTCCCTTCTCTTTCGACGAACTGCGAAGCGCCGTGTTGCTCCCCGAAAGCGCCGACGAAGCAATCTTGTCGGGCGGCTATCCTCCGCTGCACACCCGCAAAGTGGAACGCACCGCATGGTTCGCCAACTATACCGCGACCTACCTTGAGCGCGATGTACGCTCGATGCTCAACGTCCGCGACCTCTCCACCTTCCAGCGCTTCCTTCGCCTGTGCTCCGGGCGGGCCGGGCAGCTCCTCAACTTCTCTTCTCTGGCGGGGGAGTGCGGCGTCGTCCACAACACCGCCAAGGCGTGGCTTTCCATCCTGGAGGCCGGCTCCATCGTCTTTCTTGTCCGTCCTTATTTCCGCAACTTCAATAAGCGCCTCCTCCAGACCCCGAAACTCTACTTCCACGACACCGGGCTGCTCTGCCACCTTCTCGGCATCCGGAGCGAAGAGCAGCTCGAAACGCACCCCCTGCGCGGCGCCGTCTTCGAGAACATGGTCGCCGTCGAACTTTTGAAGGCGCGTCTCAACGAAGGGCGCGAACCCGAACTCTATTTCTGGCGCGACCGAAGCGGCTTCGAGATCAACTTCCTGATCGAAAACGACGGTTTTCTGGACGCGGTCGAGGTCAAATCCGGAAAAACGGTGACCCGCGAGTTCTTCCGAGCGATCGGACGCTGGAAGGAGATCGCCGGCGAGAGCGCCGGAAAGACCTTCCTGATCTACGGCGGAGACGAGGAGTACGAAAGGGAAGGGCATTCGGTCCTCTCGTGGAGAAACGCCGGCGCCATCGCGGGGGAGTGCCGATGACAGTCGCGCGCGAGAAGATCGGGAATCCCTTCGGCTGCCTTGGAGACGCGGAGATGCTCTCCGTGACAAGAGCGCTCGCCCTCTTTCCGGGTATTGCTTTGGAGCTGTTTTTTTGCCGTGCGGACGCCGACGAACGAGAAGGCGTTTCATTATGCATGCGGTTGCCGCCCCTGACAGAGCGCAGAAACACGAAGCAAAGAACGTGTAGCGCTATGGTACTTTTACAAACACTGTTACAAGAAGCTTCAATGCATCGGCCGCGCATCGAGGTGATATAATTCGATGCGAAAATGTTTGCTTCGTTCCGTCCTCGCCGCGAGAAGCGACGGCGGAAAAAGGCGTCGACATCCGCTCTCGGCGGAAGCACGCGAAAGGAGACAACCATGGCCCGACATCTCGACGCTCTCTTCATCGAAGGCTTCAAATCCATACGAAGCCTGCCTCCGACGGAAGCGGCCGGTTCTGCGCGCGAGTTCGCGCTGAAGAACGTCAATCTCCTCATCGGGGCCAACGGAGCGGGGAAGAGCAACTTTGTCCTCTTCTTCCGGATGCTCCGCGCAATGGCCGAAGAGGGGCTTGCGCGTTTCGTCACCGAACACGGCGGGCAGGACTCCTTCTTCTTCGGAGGCCCGAAGGAGACGCCCGAGATCAATGCCCGACTGAGGTTCGGAGAGGACGAGTACGCCTTCAGCCTTGCGCCGACCGCCTCTGAAAAGCTGATGATCGCCGCGGAGTCCGTCGCGCAGCCATCCGGCGAATGGAGAAGCGCCGGCGGCGACATCGAATCAAGGCTCAAAAAACTCCGAAACGGTACGCCCTCCGACGCTTCCGATCCGGTGATCCGCATCCACGAGGCCATTTCAAGCTGGACAGCCTACCACTTTCACGATACGGCGCTCACCGCCGGAATGAGGCGCGAACATTCGGCGTGGAACTACCGCGAACTCGCCCCGGACGCCTCGAACATCGCCCCCTTTCTGCTCCGGCTGCGGGAGAAACATCCGGACGACTACGCCGCGATTCTGGAGACGGTACGGCTTGTCGCACCCTTTCTCGACGACTTCCTCCTCGAACCCGACGAACGTGGGAATGATCGCATCGTCCGTCTCGAGTGGCGTCAAAAAGGGTCTTCGTTTTCATTCCAACCGTGGCAGTTGTCGGACGGCACACTGCGATTCATCTGCCTCGCCGCAGCGCTCCTCCAGCCGAACCCGCCCTCGACCATAATCATCGACGAACCGGAACTCGGCCTCCACCCCTTCGCGCTCGACGTGCTCGCCGGAGTGATCCGGGACGCCGCCGACAGGGCTCAGATAATCGTCTCGACGCAATCCGCGCAACTTCTCAATCATTTCAAGCCCGAGGAAATCGTCGTCGTCAACCGTGAAAAGGGAGGTTCCCGTTTCCGCCGTCTCGAAGCCGACGCGCTCTCGATGTGGACAGGCGAGTACTCACTCGGCGAACTGTGGCAGAAGAACATCTTCGACGGAGGCCCTTCGCATGAGTAGAGTTCTGCTGCTTGTGGAGGGACAGACGGAACGCGCCATCGCAGGGGCGTGCCGATGACAGTCGCGCATGCTCCGCGACGATCCGCAGGAGCGCGAGTTGCTTGATTTCATCGAAGCCGCAACGGATACGGAGAGTTGGAAGTGAAAACAAGATACGCCCCTGTTTTATGATACAATGGGGTCGTGATGTAGGGTATATCGAGGGATCAAATGGAGGTGGTTGATCGTGAAGATGGTTGCCGTTCGGGAGATTAAAAAGAATCCGGCGGTTCTTTACAGCGGCCCCGAATATCGTATACTAACGTCCAATAATCGCCCGAAGGCGCTCTGTTTCCCCTTGGATGAGTTGGACGACATCGAGGAGATCGTGGAGAGCTTTCGGCAGGCCCAAGCGATGAGGGCGGTGGAACGAGCGCGCTCCTTCGCTGTCGAGAAGGAACTCGACGGAATGACTATGGAAGATATCGACGAGGAGATACATCGCGCCCGCAGGGGAGAGCCTTCCTGACGATGCCTCTCCGGCTGGTCGTCGATACGAATGTTTTTGTCTCCGCGTTGCTCTCTCCTTCCGGCAAACCAGCGTCCGTGTTGAACCTGATCCTCGCCGGACGCGTTGCGCCGGTGGCGGATGCTCTTGTTTTCGCTGAATACTTCGATGTGCTGACACGCCCTCGGTTCGGGTTTTCGAAGGAAATGCTTTCCTTTCTTGCCTCCACTCTCCGACACTCCTTTCAATCGGCGAGTCCCTTGCCTCTTCCTTGCACGCCGCTCCTCCCCGACCCGGACGATGAGAAATTCCTCGCCGTCGCTCTGGGAGCAGGGGGCGTTCCCCTGGTTACCGGAAACAGGAAACACTTTCCGGTGGAACTCCTGCATACAGCCGGCATTACCACTGTGCCGATCCTCAGCCCGGACGAATTCCTTGCACGCTTTTTCGCCCCCGCAGACGATTAGGCCGCACCCAAACTCATTTTCAGCGATTCGAGCTCCCGGCGAAGAATGCGGAACACATGCAAAAGCTGGAGGACGAACTGGACAATCGTCTTGCCGAAGAGGCCTTGGCCGAGGACTCGGAAGGCGTTCCGATACAGATCGTACGCAGCCGCTACAGAAACATCCGGTAGTCCACGTTCAAGGCTTCGGCCAGCTTTCGGGCGTTCGCCTTTCCGACGGGGCGCTTTCCGTTCTCCATCTCGGAGATATGGCGCTGGGGAATCCCCGTCATCTCCGCAAGCGCGCGCTGCGAAAGATCCTCTCGATAGCGGGCACCGGCGAGAAACACGCCCGGGGCGTTTTCAATTCTGCTAATATGGCCTTGCGGAATACCGGTGATTTCGGCCAGTTCCCTCTGCGTCATGTTCTTTTCCGCCCGTGCCGACAGAAGTTGCTCAAGAATCTCGTATTCCGGTTCAAGCGCCTTGTATTCTTCGACGAACTCAGGGTCTTTCATCATTTCCTTGAAATGATCGCGGAACTTCATAGTGTATACCCCCTTGTCTTGGATGAATCACGACGCAGATCAGTAATCGGACTTCAATCAGAGGTATTGTGCCATAAAATCGGCGGGGGTCAAAATTACCGGCTTTTCGATTTCGATGTCGGCAAAGTCTTTGTCTCCGGTAACGAAGATATCAACATCCTCGATGATCGCCGTGTAGAGAACTGGGTAATCCTTTGTGTCACGGATGTCGAACACCGCTTCGTCCATTTCATCCGGCGTATACACGAGGCTGTAACTCATTTTCGACAGGAGTCTATCAACCACTCTCGCCTTTGCAGGAAATTTTCGCCGTACAACATCTTTCAGTTCGCTCACAACAAATGAGGACAAAATAAGCTCATGCTCCGAGAAGATGCGCTCCATCATGGCGTTCATGCGTTCATTGGGAAACAAAAGCAGAGAGACAAGCACATTGGTGTCCAGCATCACCCGCATGTTACTCCACCGTTCTTTCGCGCCGGAACTCCTTCATCAGAGCGACGACGTCGTCCTCGCTCTTCAACCCTGCCCGCTCGGCCTCGCCCGAGAATGCGGCCTGCGCTTCCCTGAGAGCCTCCATCGAAGAATTGAGAATGTAGATCCTCCCGGCTTCCTCGACGAATAAAACCTTGTCGCCCTCTTTGACCCCAAGTTTCCGCCGGATATCGACGGGAATGGTGATCTGCCCCTTCGACGTGATCTTCGCAAGCTCCATTGCGCTTTCCCCCTTCGTAAGTAAGGAATTCCTTATCTTCCTTGCTCAACAGTATGCGCCAAAGGCGGAAAAAGGGCAAGGGATCATAGCCGTAGAGGTAGATCAGGGAATCCAGCCTATCGCGTACTGACAACACTTTGACCGGGGATGCGGAAAGTGTGCTGTTAGCGCTTCTTTTTGAGCGGTATGGATGAGTGCTATGATAATTTCAATATTGCAGCTGACAAGAAGCGTTCGTCGTGAAAAAAGCGTTGTCGACGAATTTTGAAAGCAAAAAACGGAATCAGATCCACTCCGCCAGTTAACCGCACTTTAAAGCAGCTGCGGAAAATACCGGAATGCGCTCACGCCGACAGATGTTTTTAGGCGAGAAACACAACGACATCGAGTCATGGTAGTCTTTCTTGATGTCTGCGTCCTTATAGCCCAGCTACATTGCCTGCAAGTCAGCAGCCAATTGGAAGAAGCTCCACCGCCTCCTTACTCCCATTCCTACTTATAGCCGGGAGAGCAGCTTTTCTTGAACTCCATCCGCCTGCACGACATTGTGATTAGAAGTAAACACCTGAATTCCGCGAACGATGGAGAAGTATCCTTCATCGGTGATTATCTGCCCAACACCCTTGCTTCTCATGGAATCAAGGACGAACAACTTATTGAACTCAACTGCTCTGTCAAGTTACTGCATACCGAGTTTTGTGCATATTTTTTATTGAATTTTTCCACAAAATCTCTTGACTAAATTTCGGAACAGGGCTAGAATGAAATCCAGAATGTGAATATAATGGGTAATTTAAACCACCTCTGTTTTTCCAAGCACGTTGCAGCAATAAACCTAATGTGAAGGGAGATAAAAAAATGAGTTTTAAGAATTTTGATTTTTCGATGTTTGACAGTTCCGCTGGTTTGCAAATCGGAGAACCTTCAAGAGCAAATTCCGCATCTCCTGCTGCTGGTAAGTGCGGCATTGGCTTGGATTGTGGTGGCGGCGGCGGTAGGTGTGGCACTGGCTTGGATTGTAGCGGTGGCGGCGGTAAGTGCGGCACTGGCTTGGATTGTGGTGGTGGCGGCGGTAGGTGTGGCACTGGCTTGAATTGCAGTGGATCATAGTTTTATTGGTAATGGGAAGTGATTGGAATACATCAAAATCACTTTAAAGTCTATCAATGCAATGATATCTTCCTTATTCTTAACCCGTTGGTTCCTTCATGGATCGTCACTAACATAAACGGCGTCTTGGTATTAAAACTCCATGATGGTCTCAAATCCTTCGATGAGATCGCAAATGAGTACTGCAACAATGTAAAAATGGACTTGAAAGATTCCGTTGTTCGTTTCTTGCAGATGGCGAAGGACGCCCGCCTTTTCCAAGATTATTCCGAAATGCCCGAGCATAAGCCATATAAACTGAACTCTATCTACCTGAATATGACGGAGCACTGTAATTTGAACTGCGTGTATTGTTTTGCTTCGGCGCGTGTGGAAAACGGGAAAAGGCTACTCTACGAAGATTACGTTCGTATTCTGAATCAAGCGAGAGAAATGACCGATGAATTAACTATCACATTTACCGGCGGAGAACCGCTGTTGTCCGAGAATACACTTCCAGCAGCCCGTTACGCAAAGTCAAAGGGATTTGGCACCTACTTACTGTCGAACGGCACACTGATAAACGAGGACAACATAGAAGCTTTGACTGAATGTTTTGACCATTTCAAGATAAGTGTCGATGGAAGCTGCAAAGAGGTTCATGAATTTTTCCGCGGGGCAGGATCGTACGAACCCGCTGTCGCGGCAGTAAATCTCTTGCGGAAACATAATGCCGACGTCGGAGTTCCGATGGTGGTGACAAAAAAGAACATCAGCGACATTTCTTCAATGCATAAAAAATGGGGTGGATTGGCAACATTTCAGCCTCTTTTCCCTCTTGGAAATGCAGAGAGTTCCGAAGATCTTTCAATTACCGGCGCAGAGTATTACGATGCGCTTGTTTCGGACGGCGAACTGAATCCGTACTCTGATCTTGAAGGCATTATTCAGGCCCATGCCGCGAACAGAACTATCTTCAAATGCGCGATGGGGGACGGTGAAGTGAGCATATCCTGCTCGGGAGACGTCTTGCGGCGTCCCCGATTAAATAGACATCGAAAACAGACGTTTATCTCACGGTTTCAAAGAATCGCTATCAATTCCTCTTGATCCGTTTCGATCCTTCACGCCGCTCTCTTCCCGGAGTAGTATTCCTC
>Ga0334888_1005071_pt1 | contig 11323 bp, 7 predicted proteins | sample GraSluR1_MG_FD_207227 | JGI IMG/M metagenome (GOLD analysis project Ga0334888, IMG submission 207227) | Sludge microbial communities from methane-producing bioreactor in Wageningen University, Netherlands - Granular Sludge_3_08-R1 | ecosystem: Engineered > Bioreactor > Anaerobic > Unclassified ...
TACAGCGCGCCGAAGCTCCCTTCGAGATAGCCAAGAAGCTCCTGCTTCTGCCCCTTTCCACGGGAGGAGCTTCGCAGCTTTACCTTGTTCCAGAGCCAGGTGGCGCTCACCTCGTTTGCGCAGGAGCCGAACTTGGATTGGAGCAGGGGTTCCCAGCAAGTGGCGAAGATGCGGGGTCCCGTCTCCTTGAGTACCCACTCCCGGGCTGTGAGATGCTCCAGATCCTTCCAGGAGGAGCGGCGCTGGGTACGTAGCACGAAAAGCCCCATCCGTATCCGGTCGGGAAGGGAGAGTTCGGAGAAACGGAGCAGATCCAGAGGGGAGGTGAAGGAGTGGAGTTTCCCCCCTGCATAGAGGGCGTTTTTCGGGGGCATCCAGCGGAGCCTCTCCTCCAGCCCCAGCTCCCGTGCGAGTTCCGGCACGGCGCTGTCGCTGGTGAAGATGTGGTGGTAGAAGATCTCCAGCGGTTCCTCTCCCACCAGGCAGGTACGGGCCATGCCTCCCGGAAGAAGATGGGCTTCGAAGAGTGTGAGGGTATGCCCCTCCCGGATAAGTTCCAGGGCGGCGGTAAGGCCCGTGGCTCCTGCGCCGATAACGGCAATGTTCATGGTACAAGCACCTCCAGTAGGGCTGATTGGTGTAGCTGGTCTTTTTTGCGGAAGATCCGTACTGTGGGGTGATCGAAGACCCGAAAGGTCTCCTCCGCAGATTCATCCTTGATAACAAAGCCTCCCAAGCCGGGATAGGAGGTGAAGGTGGCCACCTCTTCGTATCCTAGAGAGCCTTCAAAAAGCGCTTCGTAGTAGCGGTGCATCAGGGGGTACCTTTCTGGAAGCCGGGGGAGATTCCCCCAGTTTCGCCGGCTTGCGAGAATGAGATACTCCCCCTCCTCAAGAAGGGCGGCGAGTTTTTCCGCCTTTGGTAGGGAGTCTCTCTCCGGGGCGGGAACGGTGCGCCATTTGTAAGATCTTGTTTTGCCGGGGATGGAGACGGGGAGGCGATAGTCCCAGGACTCCGTAAGAAGGACGCTTCCGGAGGGGATGTTTTTATGGATCCACTCCGAAGCGATGGTGCGGGTGCTGGGGCGGAAGTAGAGAGCCCCCACGGCGCTCCCCCAGAGAAGGGTGGTGGCAAGGGCTGCCGCTGCAAGAATCCGCCCTGTCCGGGGAAATCTTCGCAGCCACGTAGCCAGCAGCCAGGAGGCGCTGAGAAGGAGCCCCGGCGCCAGGGGGAGGGTATAGCGGATGAACTTGGCGTGCCAGTTCCAGATGATCAGGGCGTAGATCCCCGTAAAGAGCAGAAGGGGGAGAAGTTCCGGTGAGGTCTTTCTGCGGAGGATGCTGAGGGTGAGAAGAACTCCTCCGGTTATGCCGAGCAGCGTAGCCGCGGGGCCCTGATACCAAAGAAGATTCTTGATCCAGAAGATGGGAGAGGTACCCACAAATTGAAGGGTGTAGGGAACCTCCACGGTACCCTTCACAATTCCTCCCTCGTAGCGCATGATGCGCAGAAACTCCTGGAGGTGGAGCAGAGAGTAGGGGCTTACCACTGCAAAGACGAGGGCCCCAAGAGAGCCCCCCAGGAGTACCCCCTTGAAAAGATGCTTGAGGGGATCCCCCTTGGCATAGCGAAGAAGAAAGAGCACCCAGGGAAAGAGGATCATCACCGCCGCGGTGGTTTTGGTTCCCAGGGCAACCCCCCCGAGAACTCCCAGAAGAGCCCAGCTTTTGAGAGAGGGGATTTTCTCGCTCCGGATCATGGATCCTGTAAGCAGTGTGATGAGAAGGATCTCCAGAAGCAGGAGATTTTCTGTCACGCCGTAGTGGGCGGTTTGGATAAACCCCGGCGAGAAGGCTGTCAGGGTAAGGGCGAAAAGACCTCCCCAAGCTCCTCCTCCCCAGCGTCCCAAACGGTAGAAGAGCAGCAGTGAGAGCGAGGAGCAGAGGGTGCCTACAATCCGGGCAAGATAGGAGATAGAGCCCACATCCCGAATCCACCGCGAATTGCCTGTGAGGGCGGTGATGGCCTCCCCCACAAGACGGTGAAGGTAGATGGGAAAGCCGTTATAGGCGTAGAATTTGGGGTTCAGATTTTCAAAAAAATCGATCCGCTGCACCGCCATGCTGAGGTTCATTTCGTCGGGGTGGTAGGAGCGAAGGCCGTCCCAGTCGAGATGCGAGCAACGCAAAAAAACGCCCCCCCAAAACACCAAAAAAAGGACTCCCCAAAAAAACATTTTGGCGAGGCCCCGGAGAGGATGCGAGAAAGAGGAGGAATCGACACTTTGCATGAGGTTTTTTTCGTTCTCCATGATATGCTCAGTATAACGGAAAAAAGAGGGGGATGCATCACCCTCTTTTCCGAAACATCATGTCTGGAGTGGGATTTTGTGAGAAAACGGGGACTTCTGTTTTTAGGGCTGGCGATTCTTTCCAATGCCGCAGCAAATGTGCTTATCAAGATGGGTATGGCCTCCCGAGGAGAGGCGGTCCTTGAGGGGCTTCTTCCTGCGCTCTTTGCCATCGCCTTCAATCCTGTGGTGGTGGCGGGGTTTTTCTTCTTCGCCCTTACCTTCGTGCTCTACAGCGTGGCTCTCTCCTCCCTGGATCTTTCCTATGCCTACCCCCTCATGACCGGGGGGGCACTCCTCCTTATCTTCGCTCTCTCCGCGGTTCTGCTGGGAGAATATCTTTCGGTGCTGCGTTTGGGGGGGATGCTTCTCATCATGGGAGGCATCACGGTGGTAAGCCTGAAAGGCTAACGTGGAGCGGCAAAAGGTCATTTGTCAGCTTTTAGAGCGGTTCTCGTTGTCATGTGACACTATGTTAACAGGAGAGCTGGAGCTTGTGTGTCCCCGGCAGCGAGCATAGTGGTCGGCGAGTGCAGCTTTGCGTCGTGGAGGCCCGGCACCGGTACAGGACGTGCCGGTGAGCCCCAGCCGCGCCATGGACGGCGCGCCTGGGGCGACGGGCCGGAGCAGCAAAGCAAGGGAGCGGTTCGACCACGCTTAGAGCAGAGGGGACACACAAGCGGAGGCTCCGTGAAACAGCACGTGACACATTATTTGTGAAACCGCTCTAATGTGATCCGGGGATGAAGATGATCCGATCTTCCCGGTAGATTACCCGGTAGATGTTTCCCTTTTCGCGATCCCAGGCGTACCTTCCCAACCCCGAAGCTATCCCGCCCTGGCCATCGAGAAAGGTCATCCTTCGGGCGAGAGCGGTATCCACGGTAACGGATCCCCGAACGGGGCGGGCTAAAGGGAGATTCCCCCTGCCGCTCCATCGGGGCCATCCCCCTGGAGGAGCGAGGTTCAGAGCTTCCAGCTTGTCCCGAAGGGTGTTGTAGATCTCTGGCCCCTGCCGAAGGGTTATCTGCCGGGCCCGGGGAGAGGCGCAGAACTGCCGGAGCAGATCATGGGCCAGAATATCCGCCTCTCTTTGCTGCATCTCCAGAAGAGCCTCAAGGGTTATAAAGAGGCCATCCAGAGCTGCCAGAGAGCGGGGGTGTAGCGTGGGGTGCCAGAACCCCCGGATCTTCTCCCACTCCCCGAGATCGCCTCGGGAGGGGAAAATCTGTTCCATAAGCCTCAATCCCAGAGCGGCCCTTTCGCGGGGAGGTGCGGGGAGCCAGAGTTTCTCCCAGAGTTTTTTTTCTTCCAGGAGCGGAGCTTCTTCCAGAAGAGCCTGTTGTAATTCTTCTGCCTCCTGTCGCTTCTCTGCAGTTATAGGGTATAATGTAAGCGTTTCGGCTTCTTCTGGAAGGTATGTCCTTCCGAGAAGAAGGCCGGGAGAGAATGCCAGAAAAAGCAGCGATAGAAAAAAAAGTCCGAAACCGTTGATCCGTGCAGACATGCAGCGACACTCCTTTCTTTTCCTCACATTCCCAATTAAGGAGAAAGCGGTTTTTCGGTATATCCTTACCCACCAAGAGGAGGCAGCGGATTCCGCATTCTTCCATGATGATGAAGCAATCTTTCTCCCCCAGGAAATTGTATCAGAAAATTCCCTTTTCAGGATTCCTCAAAAAGGTCTCCCCGATCCTGTGGGGTGCACTTTGTCTTGTGGGGTGCATCTTCCTTTTCTGGTGGATGACGGCGCCTCGGGATATCGTTATCGGTGTTGTCTACAGCACCGACCCTTCAGGCCAGTTTATGGAGTCGAAGATGCTCAGCGCTGCCCGGGCCTATGCCGACTGGTACAATGAAAGTAGCCGGGGAAGGAAGATTCGGCTTGTTACCGCCACCTATTTTGTGGATCCCACGGTAGCCCTGGGAGAACTCAAAGAGCAGGGGGCTCTCGGGGTGATCGGTTTTCCTACATCCACTTCCGCCATAGAGGCTCTGGAGGTGGCGGAGCATTACAAGCTGCCCCTGATATCTCCCAGTGCCTCCAGTTCCTTCCTCTCCCAGAAAGACGACTGGTTCTTTCGCATGCGTTCCAGCACCGCCGAAGATGCCCGGCAGATGATTACTCTCTTTCGGAGTATAGGTGTTACTGAGATTACGCTGATCTCCTATTCAGGGAATCCCGGCTATGTTATGCCCTTTCTCTGGGATCTCAAAAGGCGGGGAGAGCCCCGGATCGCACGTGAACTTTACGATTTGAGCATCATGGATCTCGAACCCTTCATTGATGAAAACCCCCTTGATGCTCCCCAGGGTGTTTTCGTGGTGGGGCCTCCGATCTACTCGCTCTGGGTAGCCCAGAAAGCCCGCTATCTCTGGCCCTCTTCGAAGATCATCCTGTCTGGCTGGTCCCTAGTGGGAGTGGTTCCCGAGAAGAGCAGCGACTTTCCCCTTGATTTTTCCATCCTTGGAGGAGATTCCTTTTTCCCCTTTCTGGTGGATACGGGGCACCCCTTTGTCCAGTACTGGAATAGCCGGTTCATTCCGGGGGTGGATATTCAGGTAAACAACACCTATCTCGCCATGACGCTTCTTCTGGAGGCCCTCAAGGATACAGGGTATGCCGGGGGGGAACCCCTTCGGCAGAGTCTGGCGCAGTACCGAAAGCTTTCGGGGCTTGCGGGGGAAATGGAGATCGACCGATACGGGGATGCTCATGCCAAACATTTCCTCTATCGTTTCGGTCCCAGAGGATACGAAGAGGTGATGCCGGAATGAGGGTGCAAAAAGTGCTCGGACTTCTGGAATATCAGCGGCGGACCTTTGGCCTTCTCTTTCTGCTTGCCCTGGGGATCGGGCTTTTCCTCGCCTTCTTCTCCATGCGGGTGGCTCTGGAGGATTCCCGAAGGGATGCCCAGCATTCTTCGGATCTTCTACGGCGAGAGGTGCGTTCCCTGCTGGATTCCCGCCGGGAAGCTCTTGATCTCTTCGAGACCTGCGGGGGGGCCGGGAGAGGACTGGAACCTTTTTTCCTCAAGTTTTTCAACTTCATCGGACGCACCGACCGGCAGTGCCGAGTGGAGCATGTCCATGCGGGGCCGAACCTCAAGGGAATTCCTCTGAATTCTGCCCTCCTTGACGGCACGTGGCATCTCTCTCCTCTTTTCTCCTTTACGGGCTCTCTCAGCCTGGTGGCGGCCTCTGCACGAACCGGTGGATATCTGGTGGGAGCACTGCCGATTCCTGAGATTCTTCTTACGGGGGCCGGAGAGGATGTCCGGGGGTTCTGGGGAATTGTGGCGAGTACCGGTGGGGTTGTTTTCAGCGCCCAGAATGATCGGGGGCTCTTCCCTCCGGGAAGCGTTGTCCCCCGCGATTTTCTCGGTTTCGAGGAGTATGAGCGAACCCGCATCGCCGGATGGCCGGTAGAGGCTCTTGTGCAGGAGATCGTTCCGGGGCTTGTCTATATTTCTGGGATTTGGGTGGATCAGGTCTACCGCACAAGCCTGCTTCTCGGGGCGGGGGCGGGGACAGCTTTTCTCGGGGCGGTGCTGCTCATACTCTTTTTTGCCCGCCGCATTTTCCGCAGAACCTACGAAGATTTTTCAGATCTTGCCAAAGTCTTTGCTCATCTGGACCGATCTATTCAGGAAGCCCCTTCTCCTCTTGATGCCATTGCTGAGATTCGCTATCGCTATCAGCGGGAGTTCGCCCAGGAGTTTGGCTATTTTAAAGAGAGTCAGGCGCTGGTGCGGGCCTTTTCCGGGATGATGGAGAGCGTGGCTACCCAAGGTCAGGAGCTGGCGGCGCTCTATGAAGAGACGTCGGCGCTACAGCAGGAGTTGCTCTATTCCAATACAGAGCTTCGCCAGGCTCTGGAACGACTGGAAGAGCTGGCGCACTTCTCCCAGACAGCGGTGGAGGCGCGATCTCCCAAAGAGGCAGCGGTCAGCCTTATCAAGACCATGACATCCTTCAGCAAGGCCAAGGCTGGAGGGGTTGTGTTGATGGAGGAGCAGCATCCCGTGATTCTGGCTTTTGAGGGAGATGCGGAGGTCCGCCGCAATCTGGAAAAACTTCTGGAGCATCGCGCTCTTCGGGGATATGCCGAGGTGGTGCACACCCCCGAAGAGATATGGCATGCCTTTCCCATCTCCTATCTCGGTTCTCTTCTGGGGGCGGTCCTCCTGGCGGAGAAGACCGAGGGATCGAACGATCTTCGAGAGGAGCTTCACGGCGTGATGGCCCATTTTGTTCCCCATGTGGGGGGGATTCTCCGCTCCCGTATGCTGGTGGAGGAGGTGCATCGCTCCTTCCATTACATGGCGGTGCGGCTTCAGATGATCTCCTCTGCCTATCACGACGAAACGGGGGAGCATCTTGCCCGGATTCGTTCCTATACCCACTTCGTGGCAGAGAAGCTCGGTATCTCTGGAGATCATCTCGAAGATCTGGGAACGTACAGCATGCTGCACGATATCGGCAAGCTCAAGGTGCCTCTCCATATCCTCGCCAAGCCTGGAAAGCTTACGCCCGAAGAGTTCCGGGTGGTGAAAAATCATGCCCGGTACGGAATGGATATCCTCGGGGATTCCAATTGGCTCGCCATGGCCCGGGAGATCTGCTTCTGCCACCACGAAAAATGGGACGGCTCCGGATATCCTCGGGGGCTGAAGGGTAAAGCGATCCCTCTCTCTGCCCGGATTGTGGGGCTTGTGGATGTCTACGACTCTCTCCGGTCGCGCCGCTCCTACAAGGAGCCTTTTAGTCATGAAACAACGTGCCGCATTATTCTGGAGGGAGACGACGGGCGGGTGGAGCCGGAACATTTCGATCCGGAGATCCTTGCCCTCTTCCGAGAATATGCAGAAGATTTTGATCGCATCTTCACCTCCTGCTCCAGGGCGGAGGAACGCCTCTGACGAGAAGCGTAATAGGCGCACAACAGACACGCCCCCTGGGGATCCGCGGATCCCTAGGGGGCGTGTCGCTTGGTATGCGGTTGCGTTACGACGTGCTGAGCGAAAAGCACTCTACTCTTCTGTCTCTCCCGTGGCGGGAAGGGTGTGCTCCCAGAGAAGCCGGAGAGAGTATGCCTCACCTTCGGAGAGCATATCCTTTCGTTGCTCCCTTGTCTTCTCCAGGAGATTACGGGCCTCTTCGGGATGGTTGCTCTCTATAAGGGCTTCCGCATACTCCAGAAGAGAGGGCGTGGAAGGCCCCAGGGGAGAGAGGGTGAGCCATTCACGGTAGTAGGGGAGGCTCTCTTCGGGAGTCCCCCCCCTTCGGAGGCCACGAGCCTCTTGAAGAGAGAGCCTTCGGTATACCGGAAGCAGCTCCTCCCGGGAGGGCAGATCCGGTGAGATGGCGGTAACGGAGAGATTCCCCGGAGGAAGAAGAAGGAGGTTCCAAGGCATCCCCTCGAAAAAGCCGTTTCGTTTCCAGAGCCCCGGAGCGCTTTCCAGATGCATGAGCAGCTTTCCCCGAAGATGGAGCACGGCAGATACCCCCAGAGAGCGATGCTGCAAATCCTCGAAAAGTCCCAGCTCTTCGAGAAGATCCTGAAGAACCCTTCGGAACGACTGTTCCTCTGCCCGTCGCAACGCTGCGGGTGGGTTCACGAGGGCACTCTCAGCATGGGGGAGCACGGTAAAATAGGCCTGCCACCCCCGATAGGTTGCGGCATAGCTCCCCGAGGGATCTGAAGGAGCAATCTGCTCCTGGAGCAAGTTCAGAAGGGGGGCTGGAGCATCCGTCCCCTCTCCGAGAGCGAGCAGGGAGAGCTGGGATCCTTCGGAGAGGCTGGAGAGCCCAAAAACCACAACTCCCAGGATAAGGAGGAAGGTGGCGGGGGCGAGCCGGAGAGGGGTGAAGATTTTTTTCATGTTTTTTCCCTCCTGAATACGATAATGTGAGAGTAGAAAAATGTAGGGGCAGGAGCGACGCTGCTTCCTCGCTCCTGCCCCATGAGCCCAGAGGTGGAGTCCCGGGTTTTTTCATGTCAGCGCATCTGTAGGTTCATGGGGTTCCGGGTTGCCGGGAATCCTCGTAATGTGTCGATGTGTCTGTTTCCTACAGCGTGCTATCGTCCTGAATCTGTCCCGAGGGGCCCTTGCCGGGATCGAAGGGTTCATCCGGAGGAGTCTGGGGCATATCCGGGGTCTCCGGAACGGTGATGCCGAGTTCTCGGGCGGCCTCTTTCGCCGCGGCGGTGGCGCTGGGGAGATAGACGTTGGCTACAAAGGCCCATCCGCCGTCGGTGCTGATCCAGGTTTTGCTGTTGATTCCCGGAGGAAGAACCCCTTTGATAACCCCCTTGTAATGCTCCCCGTCTCGCGTCTGGGCGAGAAAGCTGTTCTTGATCTCAGCGAGCTTCTGACGTTCCTCCACGGTGTTGCCGTAGGGATCCTCCCGGAGAATGGTCTCGAAGTTGGCGGAGCTTTCCTCTTGGGTGCGGAACATACCGCTCTCCCAGAGGAAGTCCTCTCCCTGCAGAATACCCACCATGGCCTGATCTGCATCCGCCTTTGCCCGATTGCTGGCGATACGCTGCTCCCGGGAGTCTGAACCCCCTTCGTAGTCGAGGATGATAGAGCTTCCGAAGGAGACCACCGCTACCTCGCCCGTTTCGGGAATCGAGACGACCCGCCCTCCCACGGGGGGAACCACACCGCTTTCGATCTCCCGGAAGACCCGCTGAAGCCCCGCTGCCACGCTGGCGGCCTCGAGAACCGCCTTGTTCCTTGAAAGAGCGGCCTGGCGGATCTTGGGGGAGGTGACGATGCTTACGTAGACCACCTGTTTTTCCGTATCATCCACCACCTTGTAGGCGGTGAAGCCCCGGATCATACCGCTGGTAAAGCGCTGAATGTCCTGGGCGTAGGATTCGGAGCGGCTTGCCAGAGTGTCTTTGTGATCCACAAAGTCCTGGGCGCTGGTGAAAAGTTCCTGCCCCGCCTGGAGGGAGAGCCCCCGAAGATAGGTGAGCAGCTCCCGCTTGGCGTTCATCATGGCCACCACATAGGCCTGGCGTTTGGACATACGGCTGGCGTTGGGGTTGGGATAGAGGCGGTAGTCTCCTATACCCGTAGCCACGAAGGCCATGCCGCTTCCTGCTTTGATCGCCCGGACGCCGGTTCCCATCTCTGCCGCCACGATCTTGAGGCCGTCTTCCAGTGTTTCCGCTGTTACCGTGTCCACCTTGAGGGTGCTGTCATGTCCCTTAGTGACAGGGATCTGGGCGGCGGCCTCCCGAACTTCCGCTGCTGAAGCCTCCACAGGAGTGCGCTGGAGGATCGCCTCAATGTCAAACTGAGGATTTGACGCTACCGTCTGAAGCGGCGGCAGGGGAGGAAGCTCCTCGCCCTGAGCCAGAGCGGGGAGACTCCCCCCTGAAAGCAGAAGGCCCCAGAGCAGGACTACCCCCATTCCAAGGATGCCTCGTACGTTTCTTTTGATCGTATTCATGCCAATCCCCTCCTTATTGTTTTTTGAATCTTCCTGCGGTGTTGCCAAAGGTCATGATGATTCCTCGCTATTTTCCCCGGTTTACAAATCCCTTCAAGAGTGTGTCAATCTCTTTGAGGGACATGGTCCCCTTTACAGAAAAAACCTGGCCGTCCCAGGATTCCTCACGGATGATAATGCGCTTCATGTATCCCTCCACGGCGGAGTTTACCTCATCGCTGGTGACCATGAGATCCTCCATGAGGGTTTTGGCGTCAATCTGGGCTCCCTTGATGAATTCCAGAAAGTTCCGTTGCAGATCAAGATAGGCTCCTCGTCTGGCAAGAAGCTTTCCCTGTCCCGTGTTTTCCTTTCCATCGGGAGCTACCGCCTCTCCGAGGATCTCTACCATTCCCTGTTCGTGGTTGATGTGGGTGTTCAGGGTCTCCTTCACTGGTACCGAGAGGGGGTCCGAGGTCGGTTTCGGTTTGGGGGACGGGCCGGTGGGGGTGCCGGGCTTTGGTTCAGGAACGTAGCCGGTGATCCCCATATCCTTGGCTGCAGCCTCTGCCTGGGCCCCCGAGGAGGGGGTATAGACGTTGGCCACGTAGCACCACCCGTCCGTGGAGTACCAGGTCTTGCTGTTGGTCCCCTGGGGGACGAGCCCCTTTACGGCGCTCTCCGCAGCTTCCTTATCCCGAATAACGCTGAGGAAGCTCTCCTTGCGTTGCTCCAGAAGCTTTCGAGTGCCCTCCTGGGAAGGGCCGATGAGATCTGTATCCCTCACCACCTCCTCAAAGTTGGTGGATGTGCTCTCCTGCTCTCTGTAGTAGCCGTACTCCCACATGAAGCTATCTCCTGTCATGAGAGCCACCATGGCCTTATCCGCCTGAGCCTTGGCACGGCGTCCTGCCGCAAGCCTGTCCTGGCCGCTGCTCTGACCGGTGGTATCCTGATGTACCAGAGAGCTTCCGAAGGAGACCAGAGCGACCTCGCCGGTTTCGGGAACTGTAATGATCCGGCCTCCCACGGGGGGGAGCAACCCCGACTCCAGCTCACGGGAGATAGTTTTCATACCCGCCCCCAGCGATGTGGCATCCAGAGCGCCCTCGGAGACCGCCTGGGTGGCGTGGCGGATCTTGGGGGTGGTGACGATGCTCACATAGACCAGCCCCTCGCCGTCGTCATAGACCGAGTAGGTTACGAACCCCCGAAGGGTGGCCTCCACCGCCTGGATGATCTCCTCCTGATAGCGTGAGGAGCGGGAGTCAAGGGATTCTTGCCCGGTCTCCTGGTTGAACGCCTCTTCGGCGAGACGCTCCCGAGCCTCCAGAGGGAGCCCTCGGAGGGCCTGAGCAAGGTTTTTCTTGGCCCGCATATGTGCCGCCACGTAGGCCTGACGATGGGCCTCCCGGGCGGCGTTGCGGTTGGGAAGGTTCTTGGGGTAGCTTCCGTCACCGGTGGCGACGAAGCCTATGCCGCTGCCGGTCTGGATCATCCATACCCCCGGGGAGTGCTGGGCTGCCG
>Ga0334888_1005072_pt1 | contig 11319 bp, 16 predicted proteins | sample GraSluR1_MG_FD_207227 | JGI IMG/M metagenome (GOLD analysis project Ga0334888, IMG submission 207227) | Sludge microbial communities from methane-producing bioreactor in Wageningen University, Netherlands - Granular Sludge_3_08-R1 | ecosystem: Engineered > Bioreactor > Anaerobic > Unclassified ...
TCCCCATGCCGTCCTTGATGCCTATGCCCTGATTAAAACTATCGCCAGGCGCAAGGAAGGGCTGAATATAAGGCTGGTAATCAACCGGGTCGAAAAACAGTCCGAAGAAACCCGGGTTAAGCTGAACCTGCTCAACACCTGCCGCGCCCATCTTGACCAACCTCTTGAGTACCTGGGTACCATCCCTGAGAGCAAACAGGTTGCCCAGTCCATGCGCGAAATGTTTCCATTTATACTGCAGTATCCCGACATTCCGGCCGCTGTTGCCCTGAAAACTATTGCCTCCAAGCTGAGCGTATCAACCCCGGCGCAGGAGGAAGAAGCAGTAACCGAAAAAAGCGAAGGCGCAGGTCTGCGCCGCTTCATCGGCGAACTGCAGAAAGTGTTTAACACAGGCAGCTAACCCATACTTAAAGGTTCTCTATATACTCCCCTCCCGCTCAGCCAGCTCTCTGACTTCACACCTCTAACCTCTAAGAGTAAACCCGGCAACCACATTTTCATTCTTTTTGCAGGAACCATCCGACAAGTGGTAGAATATAACGAAAAGCAGATCAAGCTCAACAAACAGAGGTGAACGCAGCAGTGGAAGAAGAAATCAGTTTAATCGAAATAGGTCAGGTGCTCCTCAAACGCTGGAAACTGCTGCTCTTTCTGCCGATTCTGGCAGCGCTAATCGCTTACGGGGTCAGCAGTTACTTTTTCAGCCCCGAATATGAATCATCAGCAACCTTGCTGGTTCTGCCCTTCACCGAAACAGTAGAAGGCAGCGGTGTAGTGCGGCACGATGTAGCCTCAACCCGGCAGGTGGTGGAAAGCTGCAAGCAGCTGACCCTCTCCCTGGAGAGCATGCAGCGGGTAATCGGTGAATTAAGCCTGCCATATACGGCCGGTGAATTGCGGCAAAAAATAAACATTGAAGTTGCAGATGTAACCACGGTTACTGTAACCGATAGCAGTCCTGGGCGGGCTTTTGAAATTGCCGATCATGTTACAGGGGTTTTAATGTCATTCATAACCGATACCGCCCGCCTGGAAAACGTGCAGCTTTTAAACCCGGCCCAGGTTCCAACCAGGGCGGTCAACCAGCGCACCACCCTGAACATTGCCGTTGCTTTTGTCCTGGCCATGATGGTTGCCGTAGCCCTGGCGTTCCTGTTCGAGCACCTCGACAATACCATTAAAACTTCAGATGACGTTCAAAAATACCTGGGGGTTCCCGTACTCGGTGTAATTCCCGATTTTGAAGATGAGGAAAGGCGTAGATAACCATGAGCAGACGACACAGAGAAGAAGATGAAGGATTGCGCGTAGCAGTGAGCGACGGCCGCTCGGCCGCCTCTGAAGCCTACCGTACCCTGCGCACCAACATCCAGTTCATGACCCTCGACAACCTGACCAAATCTATCCTGGTTGTTGGAGCCCACCCATCCTGTGGTAAAACAACAACCGTTACCAACCTGGGGTTAACCCTGGCCCAGGCCGGTTCATCAGTTCTGCTGGTCGATACCGACCTGAGGCGGCCCAAACTGCACAACGTCTTTAATTGTAAAAATTTTTTCGGCCTGACCACCATGCTGATCGAAGAAGATTTAAATATGAATGCAGCCCGTCATAAAACCCTTATCCCCAACCTGGAGGTAATCCCCAGCGGGCCGGTTCCGCCCAACCCGGCAGAACTTTTAGCCAGCCGCAAAATGGTTAAGGCCCTGAAAGAGTTCCAGCACCGTTATGATTACGTTATTCTCGATTCACCGCCCATGCTGAACATGGCCGATGCCTCTATCCTGGCCCAAATGGCCGATGCCACCGTGCTGGTTGTCGCCTATGCCGAAACAACAAAAGAAGAAGCGCAAAAAGTTCACCAACAGCTGCAGATGGCCAAGGCCAACCTGATCGGCGTGGTTATAAACGGAGTTCCGCCGCATCTCGATCCCTATGGTTATTACGGCTATTACATGGAAGAACCGGTTGAAAAAAAACCGAAGAAAGAGAAAAAGAGAAAAGACAAGAAGAAGAAGCATTTAGAAGAAGATGACGGTGAATTTGATCTAGGCTTTGATCAAGATGATGCTTACCGCGATTTTTAATTGCTACATTTTTTCCTATGCCAGCGCCAGGCGCTGGCCACAATATCTTCCAGCCCAGGCTTCAGCGGCTTCCAACCCAGTTCACGCTCCGCTTTTTCAGAAGATGCCACCAGCGCTGCCGGGTCGCCTGGCCGCCTCTCTCCCACCCGGTAGTTTATGCTTAAACCGGTAACCCTTTCTGCAGCTTTAATTACTTCGAGCACCGAGTAACCCTTACCGTTGCCCAGGTTGTATACCGCGTCTGCCTGCCCTTCCTGCAGCTTTTCCAGGGCAAGCAGGTGGGCCAGGGCCAGGTCTTCCACGTGAATATAGTCGCGCAGCGCTGTGCCATCCTGGGTAGGGTAATCATTACCGAACACAGTTATGTTTTGCTTCTGCCCCAGCGCTGCCTGTAGAATCAGGGGAATCAGGTGGGTCTCCGGTTCGTGTTCTTCACCAATTTCGCCACCTTCAGCTGCGCCTGCCGCGTTAAAATAGCGCAGAGCTACCGATTTAATGCCGTATGCCTGCCCGTAGTAGCGTAGGGCATTTTCCAGGATAACCTTGCTTTCGCCATAAGGGTTGGCCGGTTTCAGGGGGGCTTCTTCCTTGATTGGAACCTGCTGCGGCTCTCCATAAACAGCCGCGCTCGATGAAAATATAAAATATTTAACCCCGGCCTTTCTTACCGCTTCCAGCAGCGTTAACCCTCCAATCACATTATTCGCATAATAAAGGGCAGGCTTCTCCACCGATTCACCCACCTGGCTGTGGGCGGCAAAATGCATTACGGCAGAGGGTTTATAGTCTTTCATCACCCGGGATAGATTTTCCAGGTCACCGGTATCACCTTCTACCACCCTGAACCCTTCCACCGCCCGCCTGTGTCCGCGGCTGAAGTTATCATAAACCACAGGTTCAAAACCAGCCTGCTTCAGTATCCTCACCGTATGTGAACCGATATAGCCTGCCCCACCGGTAACCAGGATTGCTTGCATAATAATACTCCTTATAATGTTCTGTGTTTATAAATCAGCCATTTCTTTTTTAAACTCATAAAGCCTTTTCACCGCTTTACGATAAACAGTATCTTTATCGCGGGGACCTATTGCAATGATCTCCATAAATATTTTATCATCCTTCTCGACAGGCCTGTAGACTATCCTCAAGTTAAGAGACTTCAGCTTGATGTTGCTAAAACCATTTAACTCTTTCCCCAGCGGCTTACCCACACCCTTTGGTTTAATTAGAGGACCGTTGCGGGCCCTTTTCACTATTACGGCAATAACCTGTTCGTTAATGTTTTTATCATACCCTTTTAGATCTTTAACTGCCATGGCAGAAAATTTGACTTCAACTTTATAGTCTTTAAGCATGGCGCTTATCTTCTTTTCAGCCATCTATTCTTCCTCGATAGATTCTGCTAGCTTTAAAATTCGTTCTTCGTCCAGGTTTAGCTCTTCTATAATTTGCTCCAGTTTAATGTCTGCAACATCATCTTTTCTTTCCAGGACAATTTCATACATTATTTCATCTGTCGCAGCATCAACAGCCTCCTTATAACTTAAAAGCTCCTGGAAATAGTCTAAATCAGCTATAGCCGCCCTTGCCTGCTTATTTTTACTATTCTGTACTATATATACATCCCGACTGTGGCTTTCCGCATAAGAATTTAATATTTCAGTTAACTTTTTAGTCCTCGTCAGTTCGCTGACAGAAAGCACACTTTCCTTCACGAACTGGATAGTGTCGGCATCAGTATCCTTGCTGTAATAATTCACTCTCTCCACACTCCTTTCAGCACATCTTTATACACATATTATATGTGTTTTATAACACATATGCAAGGCAAATTTTTTTACCTCGCCATGCTTAATAATTCAATACTTTGCCCTTATTTCTTCAAACTTAAAACTGTCTGGCTAACCTCTACTCCTGAACCACTCTACTGTGCGCTGTAAGCCATTCCTGAAGTCCACAGCTACCTTGTAGCCTAAAAGCTCCCGGGCCCGGCTAATATCGGCCAGGGAGTGCTTCACATCGCCCGGGCGCGCCTCGCTGTAGCGGGGCTGTATATCAGTCCCCATAATCTCATTTAGCATACGCACCAGGTCATTTAAGCTGTAACGCTCGCCACAGGCCACATTAATCACTTCACCTCTACCTACCTTGTCCGAACAGCAGGCCAGCAGGTTAGCTTCTACTGCATTGTCGATATAGGTAAAATCGCGCGACTGTTCACCGTCGCCGTAAATAACCGGTCGTTCACCTTTAAGCATCAGTTTGATAAACTTTGGAATTACCGCAGCATATTCAGATGCCGGGTCCTGGTATGGACCGAATATATTAAAATAGCGCAGGCAAACGGTGGGCAGTTTATGGATAGAGGAAAAAACCTTTGCATACAGTTCACCTGTGTACTTGCACACAGCATAGGGCGAAAGCGGATCGGCTGGCATTTCTTCCTGCTTTGGCAGCACCTCAGTATCACCGTACGCAGAAGAAGATGCTGCAAAAACAAAACGCTTTACCCCCGCCTTTTCCGCCTCTACCAACAGGTTAAGCGTTCCCGTTATATTAGCTTCGTTGCTCTTTAAAGGATCGGCCACCGACCGCGGCACCGAAGGGATTGCCCCTTGGTGCAGCACGTATTCCACGCCTTTCAGCGCTTCCCGCACCGCGTCCGTGTCAGTCAGACTGCCTTCAATTACTTCAACCCCGCTAACACCGGCCAGGTTTTCCCTTTTGCCGGTTGAAAAATCGTCCAGCACGCGCACCTTTTCCCCATCCGCTGCCAACCTGCGCACAATATTGCTGCCTATAAAGCCTGCCCCTCCGGTTACTAAGTACATTTCTTCCTCCTCTAAATAGCTATAACCTGAATATTATTAGCCTCTGCCTTTTCTATTATTTCGGGATCACCGGTAACAAGCGGCGCTTCCAACTCTTTTGCCAGGGCAACAGCGAAAGCGTCAGCGAATGATAAACCACCGCCTGCTTTTACTTTTGACGCTTCCTTAATCCTTTCCCAGGAAGCTTCTGCAATAGAAATGGAATCTTCCAGTGTTATGCTTTCCAGCACTCGTTCGGCCTGGTTAACCCCGCTGCGCCTTAATAGCAAATAATAGATCTCACCAAGGTTAATCGCGCTAATATATGCTTCAGTTTTCCGATCACTAATAAGCTCTGTCACTAAATCGGCTCCGGGTTCATCCTCCAACAGCGCAAGCAGGGCATATGAATCAAAAATATAGCAAACCGTCATCTATCCTTCTCCCGCTCTTTTTTTCTTTCCTCCAGCAGTTCGTCTGTCAGCTTCTTATCCTGTTCAGACTTATAGCAGCCTCTTAGCTCTAGTAGCGGATGTTCGGGCATGGGAGACAGGATAATACCGTTTTCTGTTTCACGGACTATCAGCTGATCTCCTGTGCTTAAGTCATAACGTCGTCTTAAATCAGCAGGTATTGATATCTGCCCCTTGCCTGAAATTTTAATTTTTCGCATTTACCTTGCCCCTAAAGCTTATTTCTTACTTTTTAATATTTTACCATGTATATAGATCTATGTAAAACATATTTCTAATCCAAAGCACCTATAAATAGAAATGAGCCAGTTTAAGATATTCAAGCCCAACCATCCTACAAATTAAATCTCGCCGTTACAAAATGACCGTCATAAGCTAAAGCGCTAAAAGAATCCGCATCCGATCTTCAACCAGGGACATTACATCCGGCGACGCAGATCCTTTCTGTTCAATCAACCTGTCTTTTGAAATTGACCTTATATCTTCACACTTAATATAACTTTTAAGCTTCAAACCGCTCTCTTCCGGTTCAAGCGGTATATGGAACGGAATCTTCTTCTCCCTGGTAGTGATCGGCAGAACAACTAATAGTTCAGCTGGCCCATAGTTAAAAAGATCCACTGATACCACCAGGCATGGTCTGCAACCGGCCTGTTCATGTCCGCGCACCGGATTTAAATCAACCATCCATATCTCACCACGGGAAGGGTTCATCAATATGAATCCTCCTGGCCATCAGTTAAAGTGACAGCCCAGGCATCGCGTTCCTGCTGTTCCTCATCCCAAAGCGAGGAATCATTTTTTAACCTGGCATAGGCGCTATTAGCCTCTTTAAGTATTAAGGTGCGGCGATGCTCTTCAACAGCTTCGTCCAAAACCATTTGAAGAGATTCTCCTTTTTGTTTGGCAATCATCTTAAGAATCCTGGCTGAATGCTTGCTGATACGCACTGTTGTTCCAGACACCTGATCACATCCTGTATACATTTTTGTATACTATATTATAACATATTAGTGCATTATATTCACTTGATCACTCTACCCATTAGCACCACTAAAATGTCTGCCTCTTCCAGGGAATCATCAATCACCAGGTAGTGCCCCATCCGGGGAACAGCCAGAACGGTTAAAACTATAACTACGGCTAAAAATGCCAGTAAAACCTTGCTCTTTCTGTTCAAATCAATCTCCTGTTAATCATCTAAAGGGTTATAAGTCTTTATGCCGAGTGCATTGGCTGCATTCAATAGATTTGAATCGCTTGCAACAAACAAACCTTCGTCCAGGTTAAGTGATAAATATGAAGATAGCTGAGTGGAATCCAGGGTTCTTAAACCCACATCATGCCCATGTTTAATGAGTAACTGTTCAGCCCCTTTGATAACGGTTTTATTAATTGACTTTATATTAAATAGCGTCGTTTCATCCCTGAAAGCTTTCATTGCGATCGTCAAGAAAAATGTGATCCACGTGCCAGAAAAAAATTGATCCACCAACGCCAGGAAAAATGTGATCCACTTTGGGCTAACCGCTGGGAAAAAAGTGATCCACTAACACCCGGGAACATCTCCCCTTCCCAGTGCAATCGGTAGAAGGTTGAAACCTGACTAGAGATTGCACTGGGAAGGGGAATACATAAACTATCAAGTTTTAGCTTTTTTGCCATTAGTTTTTTCCTTTTTCAATGATTGCATGAGCCGGTATGATTCTTTAACATTCATGTTTAAAACATGGGAACGAAAGGTAATCCGATCAATTAAGGCGGCAATTAGCAGTTCGTTTTCAAATAGTTCCGTCCATCTTGAGAACTCCAGATTGGTGGTGATAATCACACTGGCCCTCTCGGATCTTTCCGAGATAACCTGAAACAGCATCTCAGACTGATGGCGGTTGAAGGTCAGGTAACTTAATTCATCGATAATCAAAAGGTCTACTTTGGTCAGGCTTTTCTCCAGTTTCAACAGGCGATGGGTTTGCAAAGCTTCGGAGAGCTCATTGGCCAGATTCATGGCAGTGAAGAATCTGACGTTAAAACCCAGATAGCAAGCTTTCATGCCAAGTGCAATACTCAGGTGTGTTTTACCGGATCCAGAGTTGCCAATCATAGCGATGTTTTGCCTGTTGCTAATGAAATCGCAAGACGTTAGTTCATTAATCAAGGCTTTGGAAACATGCTCTAGTCTTTCGCATTCAAGTTCTTCCATGGTCTTGGTGTAGGGGAAACGGGCTTTCTTAATTCTTCTTTGTTGTCCCGCTTCCTGACGCTGTGTGAGTTCAATTTTCATCAGCTCTAAGAGAAATTGGTCATAACCTTCTCCGGGGCCAAGCTGCCTGATGACTTGCTCATAGTTGGGGAAAGTCGGCACTCTTAGCTGTTTGGCATAAAACTGGATGGTTTCCCGGACAGGATTGATTTGCTCACTCATAAGGTGGCCTCCTTCATTAAAAGAGCATCATAGCTGTTAAACTGCGGCTTAGGCACCTTAACTTCAGAGCGAACATTTATCTCGGGTTTTTCATTGACCGGGATCAGGTAAGCTTCAATCTGAGCTACGCTTAAACTCTGAGACGGAATATTTGCAAGCACTCTCATTACTTCATCCTGGCCGTAATCGACACAGAGACGTAGAAGCTTGACCATCTCCCGTGGACTGGAAAGCCTTTTTCCTGCATTAAGGATTCGTTGGCTAATATTATCTTTAACCGGCCTGGCGTTAAAAACACTGCGGGGTCGCTTTTCAATCAGATCAAGATAGTGTTCGAGCTGGTACTTGGTCTTGCCCCGTTCGTAACAGCGGACATAATGGGCTATCTCACTGCCGCGGTGATAGATGATAATTTGGTTACCGTAGCCTTTAATGGCAACTTCTTTACCGGCATATATGACTGGAACAGAGTAGTTGTTGTAGTCAAACCGGACAGTTGAATAAGTGCTGACAGGGCTGGTAAGTGTACGGCTTGAATCAAACCGGTAGGGCGGTAGTTTGGTCATTGCTGCCCTTGCAACCAGGGCCATCTCACCAACATTTTGCTTTCGGCCACTGATCCGGTGTGTGCGGTAGGTAATGCATCTTTTCAGGATTTCGGCATTTAACTGGTCAATGTTATCTACGCGGGGTATGGGCACGAAGATATTGCGCCTGGCCCAGCCGACCAGCCCCTCAACCAGGCCTTTTTCATGGCCGGCAGAGATGTTACAGAAATCACAGTCAAAGGCATAGTGAGCAGCTAAAGCTTTGTAGCGGTCCTGAACTTTAGCATGAGTGCCGAAACCTTCCTTTACCGCCACCTTGGCGTTGTCAAAGATCATGCGCTTGGCAGCCCCGCCGAAGAATTCCATCCCTTCGATTTGGGCTTCCAAAAAGCTTTCCTGGTTCGGGCGGAAGAATGCTTTAACAAAGATATCAGCGCTGTAGCATTCTCGCATGCAAAAGATATGCAGTTTTATCTTTATACCGTCTAAGTATATGGTTACTTCTCCCCAGTCAATTTGGTAAGCCTCGCCGGGCTCAAAAGAAAGGGGAATGTATACTTTGCTCTGTTTGTTTTTTAGTTCAGCGACTATCTCGCGGACTGTCGATTCTCCGCCAGAAAAATTCAGTTCGGTTACCAGCCGGTCATAGATTCTTTTTGCTGTATGGCTCTGTTTTTTAATATTTTCTGTATCATCCTCTGCCAGACAGTCTGTGATGAATTCAATTATCTCAGCGGTGATAACGTATTTTGGTCTGCCGCTTACGCCCTGGCGCTGCCAGGGAACCTGGTCGCCTAAAAAGTATTTCTTGACCGTGTTTCGTGATACTCTAAGTCTTTTGGCAATTGCTCTTTGTGATAATTGTTCATGTTCATGTAGATACCGGATCTTTTGGTAAAGGTCCACTTCTATTGTCACCTTCTCACCCCTGTCTAGTCTCTTTTGTTAACTCTTATGACTATACAGGTTATTTTTGGAAGTGGATCACTTTTTCCCTGGCGTTTCGCTTAAATATGGATCACTTTTATTGTAGCGTTTATAGCGAAGGGGGCGACTATTAAAACCGATCTTTGATTTTATGAGGAAACCTGTTTCAATCCACGCCCCCGCGAAGGGGGCGACACTTCATTAAGGCCGGCGCGGAGAAGATCAAAGAGTTTCAATCCACGCCCCCGCGAAGGGGGCGACTGCCAATGCAGAGTTTATCGACATCGAAGCAACAGTTTCAATCCACGCCCCCGCGAAGGGGGCGACCTTATAAGGTATCTATGTATATAACAGTACAAAGTTTCAATCCACGCCCCCGCGAAGGGGGCGACCCTTGTAAGCAAACATATAGTCGCTTAAATCAGCGTTTCAATCCACGCCCCCGCGAAGGGGGCGACGGGGTAAGCCTGAGCAGCAGGATGGATGGTTTGAGTTTCAATCCACGCCCCCGCGAAGGGGGCGACCAAAAAACGTGGTTATGGTTGCTTATGACATAGACGTTTCAATCCACGCCCCCGCGAAGGGGGCGACGTTGCACTCAATCATGAGCAGGTTAAGCCCGATGTTTCAATCCACGCCCCCGCGAAGGGGGCGACGTGAGCAGGTTCGTGCTCATTTCGTTGTCTAAAACGTTTCAATCCACGCCCCCGCGAAGGGGGCGACGTATCGCTGGCGGTAATTGACACCCTGGGCAACTCAGTTTCAATCCACGCCCCCGCGAAGGGGGCGACGCCCATTATTGTCACTCCTTAACGTATTTAATTTTGTTTCAATCCACGCCCCCGCGAAGGGGGCGACAAAAGCACTAACGATCAAGACAAGTTTGGCACTGGGTTTCAATCCACGCCCCCGCGAAGGGGGCGACCGTAGCCGAAGATGTTTATATATACGTCCCACCAGTTTCAATCCACGCCCCCGCGAAGGGGGCGACTGTGCGCCAGCATACATGTTGTTGCCGGAATACTGTTTCAATCCACGCCCCCGCGAAGGGGGCGACAGTTTATGACTATTGCCGGCGCACTGGCAGATGTGGTTTCAATCCACGCCCCCGCGAAGGGGGCGACTCCCCGCAGGTTTCACACTCCGCAGGTTTGGTTATGTTTCAATCCACGCCCCCGCGAAGGGGGCGACGGAAACTCACTCCTGTTTAAAGTTAACCTACGAAAGTTTCAATCCACGCCCCCGCGAAGGGGGCGACTTTAATTCCTCTGATGCAGCATAAGTGCCGGTGATGTTTCAATCCACGCCCCCGCGAAGGGGGCGACAGTTTATGACTATTGCCGGCGCACTGGCAGATGTGGTTTCAATCCACGCCCCCGCGAAGGGGGCGACTGGCAATGGTGTCAGTGACCACAGCTCATACATGTTTCAATCCACGCCCCCGCGAAGGGGGCGACTGCCGTAATCGGCTCAATGGGTGGCGGTAACTCCGTTTCAATCCACGCCCCCGCGAAGGGGGCGACTAACCTCGACCACATATTAACAATATTCTCGAAGAGTTTCAATCCACGCCCCCGCGAAGGGGGCGACGCACGGTTGCCGGTCGTTGTGGGGCGGGGACGGTGTTTCAATCCACGCCCCCGCGAAGGGGGCGACCAGCCTGATAGTGTGTAACCCTACCATATCCTCAGTTTCAATCCACGCCCCCGCGAAGGGGGCGACTCACGATAGAACCTTGAAGCGCACCTTCTAAAACAGGTTTCAATCCACGCCCCCGCGAAGGGGGCGACATAACCCGATGGATATGGACAGGTTTTTGCAGGTGTTTCAATCCACGCCCCCGCGAAGGGGGCGACTAATCCTGATTGTGCAGGGGAGGTGATATAATGAGTTTCAATCCACGCCCCCGCGAAGGGGGCGACTTCGTGAGTTAGGCATGAAACTTATGCCTATAATGTTTCAATCCACGCCCCCGCGAAGGGGGCGACGAAATAGTTGACAGTAGTATCAAAACTTATACTGTTTCAATCCACGCCCCCGCGAAGG
>Ga0334888_1005085_pt1 | contig 11306 bp, 10 predicted proteins | sample GraSluR1_MG_FD_207227 | JGI IMG/M metagenome (GOLD analysis project Ga0334888, IMG submission 207227) | Sludge microbial communities from methane-producing bioreactor in Wageningen University, Netherlands - Granular Sludge_3_08-R1 | ecosystem: Engineered > Bioreactor > Anaerobic > Unclassified ...
GCTCCAAGACGATTATTCTTCAGGATTACCCAGATAACGGGAATTTTGTAATCTACGGCAGTAAGAACCTCCATGCCTGTCATCAAAAAATCCCCGTCGCCGCAGATACATACTACAGGAGATCCCTGTTTTCCCAATTTCCCCCCAATACAGGCAGCTACCGATGAACCCATGCAAGCCATTCCGGATGGCAGAAAATTCATTCCTTCCGGATAGGACTGGAAATATCTCAGTATCCACGAATACGTGTTACCCATATCCCCAAATATCAAAGTGTCCCTTGGCAGACTATTTCTCAATTCCTTCATAAGTCTCTGTGGTTTCAGGGGCAACTTTTCAGAATTGCTTTCGGGCTCATCATAATATTGCATGGATTTTTTAAAAGGAATCAGATCCCGTTTAGCTTTGGGCGGAAATTCAAGGAGATATGAATTTAAAGAGTGAAGTGCATCATTTGCATCAGCCACAAGTCCGGCTTTTACGGAATAGTTTTTGCCAATCTCATTCGGATCGATGTCAATCTGGATCAGGGCTTTCAAAGGTTGAAGTTTGGGATCCCAACCGTGACTCGTCATTTCACTGAAATCAGTACCAACCACCAGTAACACATCAATATCTGATCTCAGGTAAGTGTTGGCTGCCTTTGATCCCCGAATGCTTAAGCATCCCAGCGACAGAGGATGATCTTCCGGAAAGACTCCTTTGGCCTTCCCCGAAGTTGCAACAGGAATCTGTAATCTCTCAGCCAGTTCGATAATGATCCCATTACCGGCACAACCGGAGGCACCGTATCCTATAAGCATGGCAGGATTCTCAGCGTTATATACAAGATCACCAATAATTTTGATCTGATCCATACTGAGAGCATTTGCACCCTTTACCGGCCTGTAGTTCTCCGGAAGTATTATTTCTTCGCTGATTTCTTCAAGCTGAATATTAGAGGGAAACGCTATATGCACCGGGCCAGGCCGGCCTGAAAGAGCTGCTCTGATTGCAGACCGGAGTGTCCGTGACATAGAGTCTTTATCCGTTATCATAACACTCATTTTCGTGATATTCCTGAAGAGGGCACACTGGTCAATCGTTCGTCCATGTCCTGTGGCTTCCTGATGGGCACTCCGGCCAAACGCCTTGGTGCCGACCTGTCCCGTTATTACAAGCAAGGGAATAGAATCCATATGAGCTGCTGTAACTCCACTTACAAGATTAGTGGCACCCGGGCCTACAGTACCGCAACAGACCCCCAGGTTTCTTGTAACAGCTGCATAGCCATAAGCCATAAAAGCTCCACCGGCTTCATGTTTAGACAAAACAGGTTTAATCGAAGTCGTGCGGTAGATGGCATCATAGAGAGGCAATACATGTGCTCCCGGTACCCCAAACAGATATTTTACATTCTCCTGTTCCAGATATTTAGCCATTATTGCTGCTGTGGTGTCTTTCATCTTTACCTCCTTTTCAAGTTATTTTATATTCAAAATCTTCCTTGCCTCGGGTAAATCCCGGATTAAATTGTATATAAAGTTAAGAGACACATTTATCAATTCAAATTAAATCTTTTGAGTAATCGAAAAGCCAGTTACCTGACCACATTTGATCGTAATAAATTGACAATCAAATCCAGGGTAAAACAATTGTTGTTTAACAATGTATGTTAACCGTTTTCAGACCTTCTTTTGAAAGGTCAGGGAAGGACGGATTATGAAGAATATATTTTTAAAAATAAGCGATACCAGACATGGAGCTAACAGATATCAGAAAGCCAGCAAAGGAAGAACAACGAGCAGCCCGGGAGTCATATGAAGCCCTCTTTTCCTCTATTGAACAATTGCGTACAATGGTGTTATTATTCAGGTAATGGTATCAGGGGCTTCATGTTGCCTGAGGAGGTTTTCAACCTCACGGAGGTCAAATTTGCTTAGCTTAGTGATTTTAGTATTCCTCCTGTAAAAGGAAGGTGTCCCTGCTGCCGTATTGTGAAATTATATTTCAGGATACTTCGTATCTTTAACAAAAACGATGAACCCGTCCACGATATGATTGGCGCAATAACAGGAGACATAATTGGTTCCACCTACGAATTTGATAACGCCGGCAGATACGATTTCGATACGTTTCCGCCGGGTTCAGCTTTTACAGATGATACAGTCCTGACAATTGCTATTGCAGATGCAATCTTAAGCAGCAGGGATTATTCGGAGGATTTTGAGGATGCCATAAGGAAAGCCATATGGCCTGGAGGGGATAGTGATACCTTGCCTGTATCACGGGAGGAATTGCCTAAGCATATTACAGGGAAATACCAGGAGAATGGATTGAAAAATCACGGAGGATCCTGTATGACAGGTTAAACGAAATAGTTGGTATATTTCAAAAAAAATATAGCAGAAACACTAACATCAAATAGAAGTGATTTCCTTATGTCTTATTTCTTTTCGCGTTATCGAGTTCGCTAATAAAAACATTCATATTTGAAGAAGGATTATGAAATAATGTTAGTTTATGTGCTCGTTCACAAGCTTTTGCAAGATTTTCTGTCAATTTGACCTCAAGGTTCGTATCAATAATACCTTTTTAATATGAATTTCTATTCCTTTTACTCAATTCCATGATACAATCTTGTGAGCTAATATAGGTTGTGTGGTTTTTATAGTGTAGTAAAAACCACAACTCTATTGAAGGGTTTGAAGCAATCAACTTCGCATTTTTAATTCCTTTTAACCGTTCAAGAGTTTCCTGTACATCGGCATCGTACATTAAAAAATCTTTGTCTTTTTCATGGATTGGCTTCCCTTGCTTTTATTTTCTAATAAATCGATCGGTAATTTTATTGCCAACTATCTTGGTAACAATTTCTATGTGAATACGGTACATTGACCTCAAATATGAGATATAAGATTCTTCAGTTTTACCTTCACAAAAAACCCAGAAATGAGGATTTATCCTTTTCCTTTTAGAAGCTGATCGTTTCCTAGCCATTAAATAAGGTTTTTAATTTCACCTGAGAGTCATTTATTAATGGCACGGCATCAAAACGTCCTTGCAAATAGGCTTTTTCTAAATCCATGGTATCACGAAAATCACTATAGTCATAAAGTGAATATAAGTCTGTAGAGCCATCCTGTTCTTTATTTGCGAACAAAATCTGGTCTTTTCTGAATTTCTTTAAGTCTAAAAACTTTGTGTTATGAGTTGTACAGATGAGCTGGGACTTTTCACCACTCCTGAAAATGTTAAAAATATATTCAATGATTTTAGGGTGCAAACTATCTTCAATTTCATCAATTAATAGTACTTTGTTATTCTTTACGACATCAAGTATGGTAAGCATGATAAAAAACAACTTTATTGTACCCTGAGATTCTTCTTTAATAAAATCGAATGCAATATCGGGAGAGGCTTTGTGGTAAGTTTTTATTTGTAAATGGTCTCGCACGACATCTTCAACTTTAAGAGTCATATTTGTCAGGTCGGCGCTAATATTTTTTCCTGTTTTTTTAAGGACCCTGATCTTTACATCTACAATATCACTGTCGGCAATTTTCAGTGCTTCAATAAGTTGCTGTTTGCTTAGATTCGATAATGTTTCAATTGTTGACACACCAAAACCTACATATTGCAAGATGAATTTGCTATGGAAATAAATAAAAATCTCTTTTGCTATTTCTCTATCCATCTGGCTGGCTCTGGAAATATATAAAGTTTTTTCCGAGGTGTTCTCAGCGACATCCAAAGGTCTCTTAATCTGGTCTCCAAATGAGTATTTTTCTTTTTTCGTCTTGCCCGATCTTTCATCCCTTGTAAATATTCTTGTAATCCTGCCTTTTGGATAATAAAATAATCTTTCGGTTAATATCTTAGATCGTGTAAATGAGAATGAATATTCATACTCAATTCCATTACTTATAAATCGGATAAAATAATTGCTTGGCCTGGAATCGTACCTATTAAACTTAAAAGGTTTAAAATTGTAAATAGTGTCTTCATTGTGTTTATGTGACTCAAACACCATTGCATTACAAAATCGTATTGCCTTAATAATGTTGCTTTTGCCGGAGGCATTAGCTCCATAGATTGCTATTGTCTTTAAAATATTGGTATCATTCTCAGTAAAAATATTATCTGAAAGAACTTTAGCGTTTGCCGATTTAATATTTGCTGCTCTGAAATCAAGTGTTATTTCATCTTTGATAGAGAATAGATTGCCTATACGTATTTCTAATACCATTTTATATCCAGTATTTGTAAATAATTTACAAATATATGCATTAAAAACAAATATTATGATATTTGTCCAGGTTTTTTCAGCTTTCTCAGCAATTGAATATTCTGGACTATACTGTACAATTAATTCCGGAGTAATGTGTACAACTGATTCCGGAGTAAAGTATACAACTTTTGAACAGAATTTTAAGAATAAAAAAGATTTTTTGCCGGGGTGCGGAGCACAAACCACGGGGACATTCTGGCATATAGTGTACAACCTGTTCCGAAGTAAAGTGTACAATGGATTTAAATAAGAGGGATTGATTTGTGACTTTAGTGCCTTTCAAAAAATAAGGCACTATGGCAAACAAATCAATCAACATGACGCAGGTAAGGCGGATCATACAATTAAAGGCAGAAGGATTAAGCAAGCTTAAGATATCTGAGTCGCTTCATATTCATCGGGCTACCATTGAAAATTATCTTTCAAAATTATTAGCGAGTGATAAAAGTTTTTCTGAACTATTAGAATATAGTGATGAGGAGTTAATGGGTTTGGTTTATACTGACCGGGCAACTCCGAAAGCAGATGAACGTTTTGATGACCTTAAGAAACATCTTGATTACTTCCAGAAAGAACTTACCCGTCCTGGTGTAACCAGAAAGAGGCTATGGGAAGAGTACAGGCAGACTTATCCTGATGGATATCGCTACGCCCAATTTTGTGAACATTTTGCCAGACATGTCAGAAGCACTAAAGCCACCATGCATTTTTTGCATCGTGCCGGTGACTTTTTGCAAGTTGATTTTGCTGGGAAAGAGCTTAGCTACATTGATGTTGAAACAGGAGAAATCATTTCATGCCCGGTACTGATTTGTACCTTGCCTTTTAGCGGATATACATATGTGGAAGCTTTGCCATCAGCCAGACAGGGACATCTGTTCTGCGCTTTGAACAGGTGTCTGCAATACCTTGGCGGTGTTCCCAGGAATGTTTTAACTGACAATATGAAACAGTTTGTTGGAAAGAACATGCGTTATGAATACAGGTTCCAGGATCTGGCCGACCAGTGGGCTGTGTACTATAATACCAACCTTGTAGCAACCAGGCCGCGCAAACCCAAAGACAAGCCAACAGTGGAGAATAATGTTTACCTGTCTTATCTACGGATCTATGCCATGATCCGCAATGAAGAGTTCCATAGTGTCTTTGAAATAAATGTGAGGATAATGCCACTACTGGTAACCCACAACCAAGAGCCATTTCAAAAACTTTCCGGAAGCAGACTGGAACGGTTTCTGGATATCGAAAAACCTTTATTGAAACCACTGCCTCAGGACCCATTCGTCATAAAACACATCACCACGGGGAAGGTACAGATGAACTATCATGTCGTTTTAGGTGAGGACAAACATCAATACAGCGTTCCCCACCAGTATATCGGGCAGAGTACCAAAATCATTTATGATGAGCATAACGTGGAAATTTATATTGGTTTTCAAAGGATAGCCCTTCATAAGAGAGACTATCGCAAACATGGATATACTACCCTTGCTGAACATATGCCTGAAAAACACCTTAAATACAACGAGACACTTGGATGGGATGCTGAGTACTTCGTATCATATGCATCAAAGATCGGGGAAAGCACTGTGGCGGTTTTTAAGAAAATACTTGCTTCCAAGGATTTTGTTGAACAGACCTACAATGCCTGCATAGGCTTAAAAAGACTCGCTGAAATTTACGGGCCAGTCCGTTTTGATGCTGCATGCAGAAGGGCTTTAAAGGGCAGCAGGATAACTTACGGAATGATCAAAAACATTTTGGAAAACAACATGGATAAACAGGAAGAACCTGGTCCGACTCTGTTCTTTCTTCCTGACCATGAAAACATACGCGGCCCTCAGAATTACCATTAATTTATTTGTAACCACACTTTAAATTAAACCTATGAATACACAAATCACATTTGATCACCTTGCGGAGTTAAAACTCCAGGGTATGGCGCGAGCTTACCAGGCTGTCCTATCGATGCCTGTTCAGGAGCAGCCATCCATCAACCAATTTATTGCCCGGCTGGCTGAAGCAGAAATACAGGAGCGAACTCATAAAAGAACAGAAAAGTTCCTGCTTCAAAGTAAGCTTCGATACCATGCAGTTCTGGAGCAAGTTCATTGCAATCCTGACAGAAATCTTTCGCAGGAGAAACTGATGATGTTAGCCGATTGCAGTTTTATTGAACGTGCTGAGAACCTTCTTATCACAGGTGCTACTGGTTGCGGCAAAAGCTACCTGGCATGTGCCATCGGACGGCAGGCATGCTCTTTTGGATACAAGACACTGTATTTTGGCATAAACCGCTTCCTTGAAAGGATCTCCAACTCAAAGTTAGATGGTTCATTTATAAAGCTTTTGAACCAAATTGAGAAGACTCATCTTTTAATATTGGATGACTTTGGAATACATCCTCTGGATGGAGCAACAAGACTTGCACTGCTTCAGATATTAGAAGACAGGTATGGGAAAAAGTCGGCAATAATTACCTCCCAGCTACCGGTTCCAAAGTGGCACGAGTATATCGGAGAATCTACCATCGCGGATGCAATAATGGACAGATTGGCAGTAAATGCTCACAGAATCGATTTAAAAGGTGAGTCACTGAGAAAGAAAAAATAAGGTTATATTTATGTTACAAATCAATCCCTTTTTGGATTGTACACTATACTCCGGAATCGCTGTACATATTGGCCGGAATAATCAGCAATCTCACCTAACTTACAATCTAATTGAAATTGACCATTTGATTCCGGAATAAACTGAGCCACCGTTCCGGATCAAGTAAGTCACCAGGTACACTAGAAATAGAAAAACCTGGTCCCCAAGTCCCAGGTTTAAAAAGTTGCATTAGTAATATATTGACATATACCGTACAACCTATTAATTATACTTGTATTATGTGTAAGGTGTTTCAAAAACTGTTATGCCTAGGCTCTCTTTTTATTACATATTTATCCTTAGAAATAACCTTTATACATTGTCGGGACAGATTTGCAGATATTATTTAAGGCACCATTTTTTTGAAATAGCTTGACATCATTTTCGGCGTTAAATAGCCTGTAAAGATGATAATCCGAAGCTTTTTTGATCGAGAATTGGAGCTCATTTGATGAAAAGAAGAATGGAGTTTCCTTTCCAAGTCTGGTTGTCTTTACTTCGATGTATTTGTCTGTTTCGTTTAAATTTTTTGAAAGAATATCAAATCCGGCTCCATCTCCTTCTAATTTTGAAATCCACTCAATTTTATCAGCCAATTTATCTTTCCCTAATTTTATCAGATTCCATTTTTCATACTCGATAACTAATTCTTCTCCAAAAAGTCCGAGGGCTTTGTTTGATTGTTCTTTTTCTAAGTAATTAATTTTAATTGGCTTATGCTGATATAATACCTTAGGTTCAGTCACTGATACAATCTCAGGAGGTGTAACAATGATTTTTTCAAAGTCAAGTCTGATTTGTGGGTTGATTAAATCCTTTTCTACGAACTGCTGGAAGTCGGATTCAATTTCCGGATGATGTATAAGGTAGTCAATTACTTTGTCTTCTAATAGGATTTGATAATTGTAACGTGGTAAATATCCCGTGATATATGGTCTGCCAAGATTTATCAATATTGCACTGATATTTTGATGCTTAAATTCGATAGATCCTTCTGATCTGTTTTTAAGAAGTGGCATTAATTGTCTTCTGTGGTCTGCTTTCTTAAAAGGAATCCGGTTTAGCTCTTTGATGAGCATATCAAAATAGTCAGCGACAATTAATGCTACCTCTATTTTAGACCACGATTCAGTCATCTTATAGTGAATGATCCTTTAAAGTTAGCGTTTTTTCGAATATGTCTAAACATAACCTTAAACATAACCCTTTTATATAGCACTAAAAACAAATGTAATCCTCTTTTATCTGTCCGATTTATTTTATACACAGCTTCGATAACAATACAAATCATTTCCAAGCTTCGTTACTATCCTGTACCCTACCTCTTATCACAGCACCGCTCCTTCAGTTACATTAGCAATATATTAGTTTAGCTTTCTAAAAACCTGATAAAATGCAAGTTACTAACGATTAACAATAGCATTGCCAGTAGGGGTTCTCGATCCATTGATCTACGTATAACTCGTCGGATAAATTATACATCTGCTTCAACAGCATGTTGCTAGCCAACCTGCGAACCGGCAGTGCCGGTCTTCCGGTATAGTGATAATACTTCTCAAAATCCTTAACCACTGATTACCAATCTATTCTGCGGCTGAGCTCAACAAGTTCGTGATTCATATTGATAATACTGGCCAATGTTACTTTGAAGACATTCAATTGGGGATTCTTTTCGGTTTTTCCTATCATTTCTGCAAGGTTTTTTCCGAATCTACCCAAAACCTTGCGAAATGACAAATTATGTTTTCAACATATATAACTATATATCAACAATATAGACTGTTTTTAAGGGTCGACTATGTATTCAGATTTTCGAAAATTGATTAATGATGAGCCCTTTAAAAGGAAACACCCGCACGGGTGTGCTGATCTTACTGGAAGCGTGGCAGCAGGTGTTATTAGTTCCAAATTTAATGATTTTATTTGTAGAGGAATGGTTTTTAACAGCCTGTTTTGAAGCCTCTATTATCTTCCTAATATTGCTATAATGTTTTCTTTTCTTAATCTGCGTTCAATCACTTCAGCTGAAACATCAAATCTTTTACACATCAATGGAGCTATCAATGAAAAAAGATCATCATCGTTAAGTGGTTTTGAATCCCATGGTGAATGTTTCTTAAGTACAAATCCCCGTTTTGATCTGAATTCTTCAATAAGTGGATCAATCGGTACCAACAACCTGCCTGCAAATTCTGATGCCTGAGTCTCAAACCAGCCTAATGTTTCGTCATTAATACCCATTCTGAATGTTATCCAGTCTTCTTCATCTCTAAAATACTGGTTGTCAATTGTACTTCTATGGAGGACAAAATGGCCTATTTCATGTGCTATTGTGAACCTTACCCTTTTATAATAGCGGTCATCTGTATACAAAAATTCATCGACATAAATGGAAGTAAAATTTTTTGATATAAAGCCTTCCATATCACAATGTTTTTGAAGACTTTCGATTGGTATAATTCTGATACCCATTGTTGCTTCCGCAATATGTTCTATATCAACTGGCAGATCTGGCGTGAATATGTGTTCTTTTCTGAACTGTTCTGCCTCTTCCCGGATCTTATCCTGAGTAAGTTTAACCGAGATCACCTTTCGTGGTGCCATGCAGATCTGATTTTTGTAATCAGGGTTTTTAGTTCGTCTTCAGTAGGATTCTCCCCCCTGACTGTTCTGAAGAAAACCGGTAACTGGTCAAGAATTTCCGGTTCTACGAGGTCTTCCGGTACAGAAGCGAGGGCTGCAAGGTCCATCAGTTCTTTGTAATCCTGGCTTTCAGTTTCAATTTTAAGTACTTGTGTAATCTCCTCAAGGACTTTTTTGCTTTGTGGGGGAGCATGCAGGCCACGCTCAATCTTACTCCAGTTACTGGCGTCAAACCCGGTGAGTCTGCAAAACTCTCGTAAGGTTAAACCGGCAGCAATCCTTTTTTCACGAACGAAACTGGCAAATGATGTTTTCATGACTGATTGAATTGTGTGGTACAAATATACCACATATAAAATATTATGCAAATTTATTTGATCATCAGTCTGTTTATTTCCTCCCTGGCATTTGGAGCGATCTTTCTTTTAAACTTCTCGGGCCACGGATTCTTTGCCTGATGTTTCATCAGCATCCACAGATGAGACTTGCACAATACATTCACAGATACTCCATCAATCTTTTCCTTATAGATCTCCCCGGTCATTCTATTTTTTGCCTCAGCATCTGTTATTAAAGTAAAACGGATATTACCTCTGTACCAAGCAGGATTACAACCATGGTTTTGTAATATCAATCTCGTCAAGATGCCATTTCACGCTGGCTTTTTCGTACACCTTAAATCAATCAATGTTTGGTTCAATATCATTCTTTCCTGATCTTATCACTGTCAACCAGTTCCGACTCCCCAGTCGTTTTCCACAGGAACAACTCGTTCAGTTCGGCAGCTTCTATAGATATTGCCAGGGCAAGATCCTTTGAATTATGGAACTGTTCCCAGTGCCGTTCATCGCGGAACTTCACAAGCTCATCAATAAGTACCTGAAAATCATTCATTGAAAATAATTTAATCCCAAATCATTTTTATCACTCCGGCAAGGTCCTCTGCCATCTTCTCCCCGTCTTACGGCCATGGCTACAGGCTTTCGGGCTGGCTGACCGGTGTCTGGTAAAGATAGTTAAATCGTGTAAACCCTCCTTCGCCTGATTACCTTGTTTTTCCTGTTTTAATCATAGCACAAATTCCAAAAAATTGGATTGTGATATGCATTTTACTGAACTGTCGGGATACGTCCTGAGAAACAAAGCCGGATACCTTGGTTCCCTGTCTGCCTTCCATTTGAATTCAAAGGCAGAGAGTTTTCCTTCATGATCCTCAATATAATCTATCTCCTGCTGACCTGTCGTCCTCCAGAAATAACTGTTTGCCCAGATGCCTGAATAATGAAGCTTCTTAATCCTTTCTGAAATAAGGAAATTTTCCCAGAGAGCTCCGGTGTCCTGTCTCATTCCGGGATGATTGAAATTACCAATAAGAGCATTTCTTATCCCGTTATCATAGAAATATATTTTTCGGCTGGAGACTATTTCATTCCTGAGGTTCCTGCTGAATGGCTGCAGTCTGAATACCAGAAAGACCTTTTCAAGCAGGTCAAGGTATGTCATTACTGTCTTTTTATCCACCTGAAGAAGTGATGCCAGCTCATTGTATGAAACTTCATTGCCGGTCTGAAAGGCCAATGCCCTCAGAAGATTCTCCGGAAGATCGGGCTTCCTGATCCCGCTGTATGAAAGAATATCCTTGTACATCAGACTACCGGTCAGCCCCCTCAGTGTCTCCTTCTCATCACCCGGATTGTTTATCACGTCAGGATACATGCCGAAAACAATCCTGGTTTCCAGT
>Ga0334888_1005091_pt1 | contig 11297 bp, 8 predicted proteins | sample GraSluR1_MG_FD_207227 | JGI IMG/M metagenome (GOLD analysis project Ga0334888, IMG submission 207227) | Sludge microbial communities from methane-producing bioreactor in Wageningen University, Netherlands - Granular Sludge_3_08-R1 | ecosystem: Engineered > Bioreactor > Anaerobic > Unclassified ...
CAAGCCGGCCAATACGCTTGATGACTTTGCTGCCCTGTACAGGCACCATCTCTGTGAACAGAGCTTTGGCGCGCTTGGAACGGCGTCGGCGCAAATGGCTTTGGCCGCCCTTCGTGCGTACTACTTTGCCAGACCCGGTCATGCGAAACCGCTTGGATGTAGCTTTATGGGTCTTCAGCTTGTATTTTCCTGCTTTTTGCTTCTGTGGCACTGTGAACCTCCTCTTTACAAAGCTTTGCGGCTTGCTTAAAAGCCGCATTACAAACAATATTTTTCCTTCAGTGGAGCAGTATTGTACCAGAATCTTCCGTTTGGGTAAATCGCCGCCCAGGAATTATTATTTCTTTTCTTTCTTCGGCGCCAGCATCATCGTCATCACACGCCCTTCCATATTGGGCATCTGCTCAACAACGGATACTTCTTCCAATTCCTGTGCAATTTCTTTCAAATCTTCCAGGGCCAATTCGGGGTAAGTGATCTCACGTCCACGGAAGCGGATCGTAACCTTCACCTTCATCCCGTCTTCGAGCCACCGTCGGGCATCTCTTGTTTTGAAAGAACGATGATGTTCATTGGTCTTGGGGCGTAAGCGGATCTCTTTAATCTCCACTTTCACCTGCGCCTTGCGTGCTTCGCGTTCTTTTTTGGTGCGTTCATACAGGAACTTGCCAAAATCCATCACGCGGCAAACAGGCGGGCTTGAGTTTGGAGCAACCTCAACCAGGTCCAATTCAGCCTCTTCAGCCATTTTTAGTGCCTCTCTGATCGAAACAACCCCGACATTCTCGCCGTCAGCACCGATCAAACGCACCTCTTTTTCCCGGATCATCTCATTGATACGAAACTCTGGTGTACTAATAGTATTCTCCTCTCCTACCTGAATTCAAAAAGCAGTCCGCCAATTAACGGACTTTAAGCGATAAAAAATATACCACATCTTAAGAAAACCCGCAACGTGCAGGCATGTTTTTCAGTGAAATATCACCAGGCAGCACCAATCGATCCGAGCCTCTCCGCACCAAATCACCCCTTGCCTCCCCCATTTTTGAAAAGATAAAATGGGGGAGGTTGGAGGGGGTGCTTCTACACGTGGCCCGCAATCTCCTGCTTCGCACGGGCAATAAAGTCATCTACGGGCATCGCCCCGGGATTGTCGCCAGAGCGCAGGCGCAAAGCCACCTGACCGCTTTCCTCTTCCTCATCACCAACAACCAGCATATAGGGGATTTTCTGCTTTTGCGCATCGCGGATCTTGGCATTCATGCGTTCACTGCGGTCATCCACTCTGGCGCGGATGCCGGCGGCCTTGAGCTGCTTCGCCACTTCATGGCAATAATCCAGATGGCGGTCGGCAATCGGCACCAGCACGGCCTGCATCGGCGAAATCCACACCGGGAAAGCCCCGCCGTAATGCTCGATCAACACGCCAAAGAAACGCTCCAGGCTGCCCAGCAGGGCGCGGTGGATCATATACGGGCGGTGATCCCGCCCGTCTTCGCCGACGTAGGTCAGGTCAAAGCGCTCCGGCAGGTTGAAGTCGAACTGGATCGTTGACAACTGCCATTCGCGGCCGATAGCATCCTTGATCTTCAAGTCAATCTTGGGGCCGTAGAATGCGCCGCCGCCGTCATCGATATCATAGGCGATCTCGGCACGTTCCAGCGCAGCCTGCAAAGCGGCCTCGGCATCCCTCCACATCTCCGGCTCACCCACCGACTTCTCAGGCATCGTACTCAGGTAAGCCTTGAACTCGTTGAAGCCAAAGGAGCGCAGAATATGCAGACAGAAATTCAGCACAAAGTCGATCTCTTCCGGCATCTGGTCGGGGCGGCAGAAATGATGGGCATCATCCTGGGTAAACCCGCGTACCCGCAGCAGACCGTGCAGCACGCCGCTGCGTTCGTAGCGGTAGACCGTGCCCATTTCTGCGTAGCGGATCGGCAGCTCGCGGTAGGAATGCTTCTGGTCTTTGTAAATGTCCAAATGGAAGGGACAGTTCATCGGCTTGATGTAATAATCCTGTTCCTCCACCTTGATCGGGGCATACATGTTTTCGCTGTAGAATCCCAGGTGACCGCTCGTCTCCCACAACTCGGCGCGGCCGATATGCGGCGTGACCACGAAGTCATACCCCGCCTTCTCGTGCTCATCCTCATGGAAGCGGATGATCTCGCGGCGCATCATTGCCCCGTTGGGATGCCACAGGATCAGCCCCTGACCGACCTCTTCCGAGATGGAATACAGGTCAAGCTCTTTGCCCAGGCGGCGGTGATCGCGTTTGCGGGCTTCTTCCAGGCGTGTTAAATACTCTTGCAGCTCTTCGGGCTTTTCCCAGGCTGTGCCATAAATACGCTGCAGCATGGGCTTGTTTTCGTCGCCGCGCCAGTACGCACCGGCCACCTTCATCAACTTGACCGCTTTAGGGTTGATCTGCTTGGTGCTTTCCACATGCGGGCCGCGGCACAGGTCGGTGAATTTTTCGACCGTGTAGGTCGAAATCTCGACCTTGCCTTCCAGCGGTTCGCCGTATTCGTCGAAACCGCCCTGGTCAAGACCATCGATCAGTTCCTGCTTGAAGACCTGCCCTTTGAACAGCTCGCGGGCCTCATCCGCAGACAGCACCTGACGCTTGAACTCGTGCTGACCGCTGATCAACTTCTTCATGCGCTTCTCGATCGCCTTCAGGTCCTCCGGCGTCAGGGGACGGGGCAGATCGAAATCATAGTAAAATCCGTCCGCGATGGGCGGGCCGATGGCGATCTGCGCCTCGGGGAACATCTCCAGCACAGCCTCGGCCATGATGTGCGCCGTGGAATGCCGGATGCGGTACAGTTGTGAATCTTCGTACTTTTCTTTCATTTGTTCAGCCATGCCAAACCTCCAGGATCCGGCCTGATTTGAAGCAAACCCCATTGTAGTAACCCTTCGGTCAGTCGTTATCCTCGCATAAACAGGCGATGACGAATAAATTCGTCACTACAATTTGGCAAGTTTTCTTCAAAGACAGGCCCTAAAAAAATAAAGCTCCTATCCTGCGGGTGCTCTTTAAAAACAAAACACCCGCCCATATTGGGGCGAGAGTTCAATCACGCGGTTCCACCCAATTTGACCTGATCGCAGGTCATCTCTGGCAGCCGATAACGAGGCCAACCGTTCACCATACTTGGGCATACACCCTTTCCGGATCTGGCTCACAGGGGGTTTTCGCTGTCTTCGCCTGGAGGAAACTTTCAGCCGGTGGTTTCCTCTCTCTGTCAGGGTTCTTCAGTTACTCGTCCTGCTCAACACCATGTATTGCAATTAGGATGGATTATACCCACTTTGAGGGGGCTTGGCAAGAGGGAAATGGACAAGGAATCAGGCGATCAGTCAATTAGGGATCAGGAAAAAAGATATCCTTACCCGAAGATTGTTTCCCAAAACCAGATTGATCTTCCAGCAGTGGGCAGATATGTCTCTATAAAACATTTCCCCGCATCTTTACAATCCCCACCGCAAACAAATTCATCATATGCCTCCCCTAAAAATGCAGTTTTTTTGGGGGAGGTTAGGCGGGGGTGGGGTAGCTGCACGATCATCCCCGCCCCCCTGCTGGCCGCGTTTTCCCTTTCACACTCTCCGATAAACCAGGATTTTGAAAATCCTGTACCAGAGTAAACGAATTTCGAACCCTTCTCATGGAAACCCTCGGCCGCTAAAAAAATCGAGGCCGTCCCAAAAGTGCGGTACAGGACTCGAATAACATCCCTCGATGGGGCCTGCGGCCTTATGATTAAAAACATTAGTCTCGGGTGTTATCCCGAGACCTGTGGGCGGTATAGGACTCGAATACCACCCCCTCAATGGGGGCCTGCGGCCTTATGATTAAAAACATTAGTTTCGGGTGTTATCCCGAGACCTGTGGGCGGTATAGGACTCGAATACCACCCCCTCAATGGGGGCCTGCGGCCTTATGATTAAAAACATTAGTCTCGGGTGTTATCCCGAGACCTGTGGGCGGTATAGGACTCGAACCTACGACCTTTGCGATGTCAACGCAACGCTCTAACCAGCTGAGCTAACCGCCCAATCCAATGCGACCGAAATTATAACCGTTCCCCCAATATTTGACAATAGTAACGCCCAAATTTGGTATTTATCGCAGCGGCAGATCGCACCACACCTCACCGGCAAACACCGGCCGGCCCGTGGCGGTTTCAAAGATCTGGTAGGTAACAAAATCATTGGCCGCTGCCTGGCGGCCGGTGCAGTACAACCGATTGGGATAAGCCGCAAGCACTTCACATTTGTATTCCTTGTTTTTCTCCACCAGGGCGTAATATTCGCCTTCTACCGGTTCCGCCAGCTCCACCGCGATCAGGAAACGGAAATTCGCCAGCGGACCAGCGGTATAAAACTCAGCCTTGCCGAAATCCGCCTGGAACGTGGCGGTGGGTGTCGGCGTAATCGTCGGGGTGGCACTGGGCACCGGCGTTTCTGTGGGGATATCGGTAGGAATTTTCGTCTCGGTGGGTTTGGGCGTCGCCGTAGGCGGTTGAACCGGGACAGTGGCCGTCGGCTCTGGTGCAGGCGCACCGCAGGCGGAAAGCAAAACAGCCATGCAAAGCATGGAGAGGGTCAGGATGATATTTTGGCGTCGCGACATTTTTTCACCTGTATATTCTTTCTGCGCCCAATTATATCGTGTTTAGAGACAAAAGGGATTGTGAACCAGAGATTGGTCAATCAGGATGGCCGTTTCCTCCTTCCCGAATCAATAAATCTTCCAAAGTTCCACATTGGTGAACTGACAGTTAATCCCTTTGGGTGTGTAGGAATTGATCGCATAACCAATACTGCCGCTGCTGAAATAGGTGTCCTTAAAACGCACCACTTCTTCGCCATTCACATAGAAAGCCATTTGCTTGTCATCCAGGATGATCATGATCTCCGCTGAACCAGAAGCGGCGCCCAGTGATTTTGAATACCTGCCGCCCTTCATTTCAATCACCTTGCCGCCGCGCGAGCGGTAAGTATGCACAATCCCTTCTGTCGAAATCACAGAAAAGTGATAGTCATCCATTGCCAGACCCGAATACATGAATCCACAGCCGGACGCCGAGGGGTTGGCATCCCCCCGCCAGGCCACATCCGCCCGCAGGACGAAATCACTGGCCTGGATACCCGACCCGGCGCGCGTCCAGTCATGGGCCTGATTCTTGTAAAGGGAGGTGCTGTAATCATCCAGCTTGATATATTCGCCCTCCTGGACGCTCACCCGGCGGCTGTCGTACAATTCCTGCACAAGCTGCGCCATGGCGGCTTCGTCCGTCTCGGAGCTGTCAGCAGGCGGCGCTTCCACCGTCGGCTGTTCGGGCGCAGGCGGATCCGCCGTGGGCGGCTCAGGCGTGGGTTGTGCAGGCGCAGGTTGGGCAGCCACGGTCAATTGCACCTGCGCATCCACCGTGGCCTGAAGGTCCACCAGCGGCTGTGTGGGCTGAAAGGGTGCAGCAGCCTGCTGGGCGGTTTTGGTCTCGGCAATCGCCGCGCCCATGGTCGCTTCCAAATTTGGGGTAGGCGTAGCTGCCCCCCCCGCCCCACAGGCGAGGACAAAAACAAGCGCCGCAATCAACACAAACCATTGGATGGATTGCATTTTCTTCATCATTTTCCTCCCAATTTAACGCTTAGCGCAATTCCCAGAAATCAATCTGATCCATCTTGCAGTGCATCGATTCTACCGAGTTTCCATAAAATACCGATGGGCCAACCTTTCCGGTAGCAATGTAGGGATCTTTGAAACGCACGACCTGCATGTTATTGATGAAAACTGAATAGAGATCATCTTCTACGACAATGACCATCTCAGCCTCGCCAGAAAGTGCACCCAGACCGCCAGGGTAATGCCCGCCTTGCATCTCAATATTCTCGCTGCCGCGCTGGCGGTAGGTATGCACCGTGCCTTCCAGGTCCAGATGAGTGGCGTGCCAGTCATTATCACCGGATAATCCCCAAATAAAACCGCAGCCCAAATCTTCCGGATCCCCGCTGTTGGGTGCCCGCCAGGTGATGGTGGTACGGATCACAAAGCTGTCATAATCCTGGTTGTCTGTATCCCAATAACTGAAGGAATACTCGTCTGACGGGTCCGTATCCCGTTTATCAAGGGAACCAAAATCATGGTAAACCCCTTCCGACGACCACAGATTAGACTTGGAGACCATATTGTTAACAAAGTCATACATCGGCCGGGCTTGCTGGGTGGCGGCCATATCCCCGGAGGGCTGTACCGGTTCGGGTTGCGCTGGTACTTCAACCGTAGGCTGTGCGGGAACAGGTTGGGCAGCCTGCTGGGCAGCCATCGTCAACTGCACCTGGGCATCCACCGTGGCCTGAAGGTCCACATGAGGCTGCTCAGGCTGGGTGGGTGGCGCGGCGGCCTGCTGGGCGGCTTTGGTCTCGGCAACGGCTGCCCCCATCGTGGCTTCCAAATTCGGGGTGGGTGTGACCGCAGCCCCTGGCCCGCAGGCGAGAACCCAAACAATCATAACCAACAATATGGCTACACGAAGTTTAGCTTTCATCCCAACCTCCCTTTTCTAAAAAAGACATCTAAGTCCGCTGGCGATAATACTCCCTGGATTGGATCAACTCATAAACTGCTGGCAGCAGATAATACTGGTAGGTTTCTTCCTTGCTGATGCGCTGGCGCACCTGACTCGAGGAAATTTCCAGCAAGGGTGCTTCCACAAAAGTGACCTTGGCACGGATTCCGGGCAGAGCTGCTTCGAGTGCCTGCATATCGACCGCCTTGCCTGGACGGCGCATCACCCCGATCCCCGCCACCTCATCCACCAATGCCTGCGGCTGGTACCAGGTGGGCAGGTCATGCAGGGAGTCTTCACCAATCAGGTAGATCAAATCAACCTGCGGGTATTGCGCGCGCAAGAGGCGCATCGTGTCGACAGCATAGTATGGCCCTTCCCGCTCAATATCCACGGTAGACAGGGTAAATGCAGGCTCATCCCGAATAGCAGCCTGGACAAGCGCCAGCCGCTGCGCTGTAGCGCTGACCGTTTTATTTCGTTTATGAGGAGGAACCGAGGTAAGCACCCAGAGAATACGATCAAGTTTGAGCTGCGAACGCGCCTCAGCAGCCAGGATCATGTGACCGATATGAGGCGGGTCAAATGTACCGCCGAAAACGCCGATTCGAGTGTGTCTTGTTTGCTGTTTCGCCATCAATCCTGCCATACCAGTTCATATTCACCAATATACACCGTGTCTCCAGCCGCGACCCCCAGATCCTCTAATTCCTTCTCAATGCCGAGCACGCTCAGCAGACGCTGGAAACGGCGCACTGAGCCGTCATATTCCCAGTAGGTCATCGCGGCGGCACGTTCAATGGCTGCCCCCGTCACACGGAAGCCAGCCTCAACCGGCTTGATACGGAAGTCCCGCGGGTCTTCGCCGGGGCTGTAAACCGGCAGCTCACTGGTCAAAGTTTCCGGCGCAGGTGCAAATTTCAACAACTCCGCAGCGCGGTATAGCAAAGGCCGCACATTGTCATGGGTCAAGGCTGAAATCGCCATGATCTCATATCCTTTGGCCTCAATCGCGTCCCTGACCTGCGGCCATTTCTCCTGTACGTCAGGCATATCCATTTTGTTAAAAGCGACAATCTGTGGTTTCTCACCCAGCTCACTGTCAAACAAGGCCATTTCAGCATTGATCTGCATGAAATCCAGCACCGGATCCTCGGAATGACCATCCAGCAGGTGGATCAACACGCGGGTGCGTTGAATATGGCGCAGGAAAGCATCGCCCAGCCCCACACCCTGATGTGCGCCTTCAATTAAACCGGGAATATCAGCCAGAACGAGGGTATTATTAATATCCAGTTCCGCCACACCCAGATTGGGTTCGATCGTCGTAAAGGGATAACCAGCGATCTTGGGCCGGGCATTGGTCACAGAAGCCAGAAAACTGGACTTGCCTGCATTGGGCACACCCACCAGGGCAATATCCGCAATCAGCTTCAATTCCAGCCGCAGATTCATTTCCTGTCCGGGTTCGCCGCGCTCTCCGGTACGGGGGGCCTGGTTGCGCGAACTGGCAAAATGCTGATTACCCCGTCCGCCGCGGCCTCCGCGAAGTACTACCAGGCGCTGATCCGGTTCCACCATGTCGCCAAGAATTTGATTCGTATCGGCATTGTAGATCACGGTTCCGGGAGGAACCTGGATCACCAGCGGTTCAGCCGAGCGTCCAGTCATATTCTTCTTCATCCCGTTGCGGCCATCGTCTGCAATAAAGTTTTCCTTCCTGTGAAATTTGGACAAGGTGTTAAGAGTGGTCACCACCTGAAATACAATATCACCGCCGCGTCCGCCATCGCCCCCATCCGGGCCGCCCCGCGGGACATATTTTTCACGCAAAAAATGAACAGCGCCATCGCCGCCCTTGCCAGAGCGCACGTAAATTTCAATCTCATCTATAAACATAGTACTTTCCCGTCCTGTTGTATCGGTTGTCGCTAATGTTAATTATACTTGTTTGTCGAGGCGTGAGTATACCAGATGTTAGCGGCGAAGAGGAATCGGTTTCTTTCCCCTTCCCGTCAAAATCCTCCCGGGTAGCGTGCGTTCGCTTTTGAACGCACACCCAAAGAAAGAATTTGCTTTTTCCTTCAAGATCACCATGAAAATGGTACATTATCCTGTCTTACCCAATCAGGTATAGTATCTCCAACCACACCAGTCACCAGGCTCCACTTCGGTTTCCCTCTCGATATTCAGGAAACAAAAAGACCGTGGAAAAAATCTTCCACGGTCCTGATTCTGAAACAAGGTGTTTCGGACGGGTTTATAACCTGTCCCGACAAAAAATCCTACTTCCCGAATTTGGCCTTAAGCAAATCTTCCAGGGTGGGTACACCGATCTCCTGCAGTTCGTAGCGCACGCGCTGCATCGGTTTGTTGACCTTGACCACGCGGGTCAGGTCAATCGGCGTGCCGGAGATGACGATATCAACGTCAGCGTTTTCGATGGTCTTTTCAAGGTCGCGCATCTGCTTGTCGCCATACCCCATTGCCGGCAGCAGGGTGCCGATCTCGGGATATTTCTCGTAAGTGTCAACGATGGTGCCCACAGCAAACGGGCGCGGGTCAACAATCTCGCCTGCGCCAAAACGCTGGGCAGCCACCGTGGCAGCACCGTACTTCATCCCCCCATGCGTCAGGGTCGGTCCATCCTCGACCACCAGCACCCGCTTGCCACGGATCGCTTCAGGATCATCCACGAACAGCGGGGAAGCTGCTTCAATGATGACCGCATCCGGATTAAGTGCATGCAGGTTATCACGGACGGTCAACACATCGGCATAATCGGCGGTATCGATTTTATTGATCACAAAGGCATCCGCCATGCGCACATTCGTCTCGCCGGGATAATAGCTCTTTTCATGTCCCGGGCGGTGCGGGTCGGCAACGACAATGGTATAGTCTGCTTTGTAGAACGAGAAGTCGTTGTTGCCGCCATCCCACAGGATGATATCAACTTCTTTCTCTGCCTGGCGCAGAATGGCTTCATAATCAACGCCAGCGTAGACGATCACTCCGTTGTCAATATGGGGTTCGTATTCTTCACGTTCTTCGATGGTACATTCGTGTTTGTCCAGATCAGCATACGTTTCAAAGCGCTGCACGGCCTGTTTGGCAAGATCCCCATAGGGCATGGGATGGCGGATAGCGGCGACTTTGTAACCCATATCACGGAGAATTAAGGACACGCGCCGGGTAGTCTGGCTTTTACCGCAGCCGGTGCGCACTGCGCAAACGGCAATCACTGGCTTGGTGGATTTCACCTGTGTGGCAGCAACACCCATCAAACAAAAATCTGGGCCGAGGGCATTTACCAAAGCAGCCTTGGACATGACGTAATCATAGGGAAGGTCACTGTATGAGAAAACCACCTGGTCAACCTTCAAATCCTTGATCAAGCGCACAAGTTCGCTTTCCGGGTAGATGTTGATCCCATCGGGATAAAGAGAACCAGCCAGCACCGCAGGATACTTCCGATCATCAATGTTCGGAATCTGCGTTGCTGTAAATGCAACAACTTCATAATCCTTGTTATCTCTGAAAAAAGTGTTGAAATTGTGAAAATCGCGCCCTGCAGCGCCCATAATAAGTGTTCGTACTGGTGCCATGGTTATCCGTACTCCTTCTGTTCGAAAAAACAGGACCAAGTTTTTTCACTCCCGACACACGCCGGAAGGATCCTACAAAATCTACATCACGTCCGGGGATTGAATGCCCAAAAAGGCGAGGCTGTTCGCAATCGCAACGCGGGCAGCGGCAACGATGCGCAAACGATGGCTGCGCATCGGTTCATCAGCCTTCAACACCGGGCAGGTGTTGTAGAAATTACTAAATCCTTTTGCCAGTTCATAGGCATGGGTGGCAACATACAACGGTTTCAACTCGCGGGATGCCCGCTCCACTTCATTCGGCAGGCGCGAGATCAAATCAATCAAATGAACTTCTGCTTCTTCCAGCGCATAGTTCAGCGGAGCAGAAGCCGGTAAACCGCCATCCAGCTTGCGCAGAATGCTGTTGCAGCGCACTGCTGCATACTGAATATAAGGGGCAGCCTGACCATTGAAGTCGAGGGCGGTTTCCCAATCGAAGGTAACAATTTTGGTATTATCGCGGGAGAGCATCGAATATTTTAATGCGCCCAAAGCCACCGCCTGCGCCACTTCCTGCTGCTGCACCGGGGTCAGGTCGGGATTTTTTTCCTGCACGATCGTCAGTGTGCGGGCAACGGCTTCCTTGAGCAAGTCCTCCAGCAGGACAACCGTGCCATCCCGTGAAGACATGGTCACATTCCCCGGCAGGTTAACGATCTCGTAAGCCAGGTGCTGGCAATCCTCGGCCCATTCGTAGCCCAGCAGCTCAAGCGTCTTGAAGATTTGCTTCATGTACAATGACTGGCGTACGTCAATCACATATACGGAGCGGTCCAGGCCGTATTGTTCAAATTTATCAATCGCCAACGCCAGGTCTTTGGTGGCGTACAGTGAGGTGCCGTCAGAACGCAGCACAACCAGCACACGATAAACTTCCTCGGTGCCAAGAATTTCATCCAACGGCACGATCACCGCCCCTTCCGGGCGTTCATCCCGGGCAAGGCCCTTCTCAATCAGAAGATCGACGATTTCCTTGCCGGAGTCTTCCACATCGCTCTCGTAATAAAAGTGATCAAAATGCACACCCAGCAAGTCATAGATTTGCTGGAAGCCCTCCATCGACCAC
>Ga0334888_1005103_pt1 | contig 11286 bp, 13 predicted proteins | sample GraSluR1_MG_FD_207227 | JGI IMG/M metagenome (GOLD analysis project Ga0334888, IMG submission 207227) | Sludge microbial communities from methane-producing bioreactor in Wageningen University, Netherlands - Granular Sludge_3_08-R1 | ecosystem: Engineered > Bioreactor > Anaerobic > Unclassified ...
CGAAGCTAGAGGGGGGACGATCTGGCAGGCGGCTCTCCCCTTCCCCTAGCTTTGCTGGGGGAAGGGGCCGGGGGATAGGGGCGTTCTGGCGATTGCCCAACAACTTGTTCGTGGAACCCCCCGCCCAACTCCAGGGCTAGTGAGCACGCCGGTTGCCTGGTATACTCCCCGCATCTTCGTTCGTTCCCTGCTGTCTCGCCTGAGACTCGTAACGTTTGCCAGCGCGAGGTGTTAGTACGCATGACTGAGCCGGATGGTCGTGACGGGCGCGATTACGCAGCCTCCGACGATCTGCAACTGGTGGCCTGGGCCAAAGACGACCGGGCGGCGTTCGGCGAATTGTACTCGCGCTACGTCGGCAAGATTTACAACTACGTCTACTACCGCACAGGCAATCACCAGGACGCCGAAGACCTGACATCGCGCGTGTTCTTCAAGGCGCTGGCCCACATCAGCCGCTACACGGATCGCGGTGTGCCGTTCTCGGCCTGGCTATACCGCATCGCGCACAACCAGGTCGCCAACTGGCACCGCGACCGGGGCCGGCAGCGGGTCGTCCCGCTCGATGATTTCACGGTCAACAGCGTCACGGCAGACGCGCCGGAAGCCGTCACCGAGTCCAGCGACGAAGAGGCGCGGCTGTTGCAGTCCATCCGCGAGCTGCCGCCCGAACGGCAGCAGTTGCTTGTGCTCAAGTTCGTCGAGCGCCTGTCGAACGCGGAGATCGGCGCGATCATGAACCGCACCGAAGGCGCGGTGAAGTCGCTCTATCACCGCACACTGCTCGCGCTGCGCGGAAGCCTTGAAGAGCAAGAGGGGCCGGGGCGCGACGCGCAAGGCGGGCGGCTCGGCTTTTGAGTGGTGGCAGCGCAGGGCGTCCTGCCCTGCGCGTTACAGGAGAGATGGCTATGTCGTGGCAGTCACTGTCATCAAGAGTCTGGTCGCGGAACAGGCGCTGGCAGGAGGATGTATTGATGGCGCATGCCGACGCGCTGATCAGCCGCAGCGCCGCGCACGCCTCCCTGCGCCAGTCCTACGCCGAGACCGCTGAGGGCGACCTGGAGGCGCTGCTGCGGCTGGCCGAGCGCATCGAGCAGGCGATGCCCCCCGTTGCACCCTCGGAGCCGTATGTCGCACAGCTTCGCCACCGCCTGCTGGAAAGCGATCCCCAGGAAACGCTGTCCCTCTGGAGGCGCATCCGCCAGCTTCCGCCGCGCACCCAGTTGGCCGCCGGTATTGGCGGCGCGACCCTGACCGCCGGCGTGGTCATCCTGGCCACACGCTCCGTGTACGACGTGCTGGGCAGCCGGCGCAATCGCCGGACGGTTATTGCTTAGTCCCGTGCGCAAGGGGGAGGAATGCTGCCATGAGCGAGCGTTACGCCAGGATCACCGGCTGGGGCAAGTACGTCCCGGCGCGCGTGCTGACCAATCACGATCTCGCGCTGATGGTAGACACCAGCGACGAATGGATCACCACCCGGACGGGCATCAAGGAACGGCGCATCCGCACCGAGAACGACACCACCTCCAGCATGGCCGCGGCCGCTGCGCGCGAGGCGCTGAAGGTGGCCGGGCTGTCGCCCAAAGACCTCGACCTGATCATCGTGGCTACCTCGTCACCCGATTACCTGCTGCCGTCCGTCGCCAGCCAGGTGCAGGACATGCTGGGCGCGGAGTGCGGGGCGTTCACGCTGGTCGCCGGCTGTTCCGGCTGGGTCTACGCGCTGACGTCGGCCAGCCAGTTCATCACGGCTGGCGCGTACAGCCGCGTGCTGGTCGTCGGCGTGGAGATCATCTCCTTTGCGATGGACTTCACCGACCGCACCACCTGCGTCCTGTTCGGGGACGCGGCAGCGGCAACCGTTGTTGAGGCGAGCGACGAGCCAGGCGGCCTGCTGGCCTTTGAGCTAGGGTCGGACGGCTCCGGGGCGCTGGCCCTGTACGTGCCCGACGGCGGCACAGTCTCGCCCATTACGCAGCGCACCATTGACGAGCGGCGGCAATACCTGCGCATGAATGGGCAGGAGGTCTTCAAGTTCGCCGTGCGCACGCTCGGCAGCTCGCTCAAGCGCACCATCTACCAGGCCGGCCTGACGCCGGACGACATTGACCTGTTCATCCCCCACCAGGCCAACGCACGCATCATCGAGGCGGCGGCGCGGCAGATGCGCGTCCCGCTCGATAAGTTCTACCTCAACCTCGACCGCTACGGGAACACCTCGGCGGCGTCGGTGCCGCTGGCGCTGGTCGAGGCGATTGAAGAGGGACGCCTGAAGGACGGCGACCTGGTGGCCATGTGCGCGTTCGGCGCGGGGCTGACCTGGGCCACAGCCGTCATGCAGATCGGCACGGGCGAGATCAGCCCGGCGCACAGCCTGTTCTCCGTCGGGCGGGCGCGCTACCTGGCCCGCCGCACGTCCGACGCCGTGCTCGACACAGCGCAGTCGGCGCTGCTGCCGCTCTACTCGTTCCTCTACCAGCGTCGCAAGAAGCGCTAGCAGTCCCCCCGACCCAGCGATACCCACCTCGCGCCCCGGCCTACAAGACAGGTCGGGGTGCGTCTTTCGTCCCCTCCGAGCCTCGCCCCCTGGCCTCGCTACGCCCGGCCTTTCCCCCTCTCCACGACGTGGAGAGAGGGTGGCGAGGCCCGCATCAGTGGGCCGAGCGGGGGTGAGGCTGCATCGAACGCACCCGCTGTTGGACAGTCTGCGAGCCGGGGCGTATACTGAAGCGTGGCCCGCGCCGCCAGCGCGCGATCCTGCTGCCAGCCGCCAGGTACCCTGGTGCCGGTTCCACGCACGGACAAGTGACCATGACCACTCCGCAAGCGTATGTTGCCATCGAGGGCGTCATCGGTGTCGGCAAGACGACATTAGCGCGCATGTTCCACAAGGAAATGGGCGGACAGCTTGTGCTGGAGGTCTTCGAGGAAAACCCCTTCCTGAGCGACTTCTACACCGACCGCGCGCGCTACGCCTTCCAGACGCAGATCTTCTTCCTGCTCAGCCGCTACCACCAGCAGCGCCAGCTTGCCCGCATGACTCGCCCGCTGATCAGCGATTATATGTTCGACAAAGACCGGCTCTTCGCCCAGGTCAACCTGTCCGGCGACGAGCTACAGACCTACTACAGCGTGCAGGAGGCGCTTGCCGAGAACATCCCCCTGCCCGACCTGGTGGTATTCCTCAAGGCGGACACCGAGACGCTGATGAACCGCATCACGGCGCGCGACCGGCCCTACGAGCGCAACATGGAAGCGGCCTACATCAACAGCCTGCGCGTCGCCTACGAGCAGTTCTTCGCCGCTTACGAGTCCGCGCCGGTGCTCACCATAGACACCAACAGCCTGGACTTCGTGACAAACCCTGAAGACCGCGCCGCCGTCTTCGACCGGATTCGCGGGGCGCTGGGCACCGGGCCGCGCCAACCTGCCCTGCCAGGGTTGGAAGCGGGTGAGGTGGTGCTGCCCGCCCCGCCAGCAGCCGGAGCAGCCCCCCTGGAACAGACCACATGGCGGCTGGGCGACTTCCAGCAGTTCCACCGGCGGCTGGACCAGGATAAGCAGTTCCTCACCGACCCGTACCTGAACTTCATGCTGCTGCAAGAAGAAGTGGGTGAGTTGGCGCGCGCCTTCGCCCGCCGCTGGATCGCCAAAGCGACGGGCGGCCCGGACGACGCGCAGCCCGCCATCCGCGAGGAGATGGCCGACGTGCTGGCCTACCTGCTCAAGCTGGCGAACTACGCCGGCGTAGACCTGGAAGCGGCTTACCTGGAGAAGATGCACCGCAACCAGGGGCGCGAGTGGCCCGGCCCGTCCGCGACAGAAAGCGAAGGGGCATGATCCAGCCAGCGAACTCCAACAAGTATTTCGTGGCGATTGGCGGCAACATCGGCGTCGGCAAGTCCACGCTGACCGGCATCCTGGCCGAGGCACTCGGTTGGAAGCCATTTTACGAGGCAGTGGACGAAAACCCGTACCTGGCCGACTTCTACGCCGACATGCGTCGCTGGAGCTTTCACTCGCAGGTGTTCTTCCTGTCGCGGCGGCTTCAACATCACCGCCAGCTTGTGGATCACCCCGGCTCCGTTGTGCAGGATCGCAGCGTCTATGAGGACGCCGAAATCTTCGCCCACAACCTGTACAAGCGCGGCCAGATGTCCGAGCGCGACTACGGCGCGTACCACGACCTCTACGAGGGGATTCGCGCCTTCCTGCCGCCGCCCGACCTGCTGATCTACCTGAAGGCCAGCGTTGAGACGCTGCAGGCCCGCATTCGCCAGCGCGGGCGCGACTTCGAGCGCGACATCTCCGCCGAGTACCTGCACCAGCTCAACGTCCTGTACGACGAGTGGATCGCGCGGTGGGATAGCTGCGCCGTGCTGGTCGTGCCCGCCGACGACATGGACTTCCAGCACGACGCCGCTGCGCGCCAGGCCATCGTGGAGGCCGTCCGCGAGTCGCTCAAGCCCGCGCCGGTGCGCTACCTGCGCTATCCCGTGCGCACGCCCTGACGGACTGCGCGACGCCCCCGGTCGTGTTAGAATAGGCGTCAGGCGGCTTGCGCAGGGGGAACGGGCGGCATTCTGGAGTGAACAGGAGCACCATGCAGCAGCGGATAGTGCGACAGGCATCGAGCGGGGCAGCGCGGCTGCGCTGCGGGCTGGTGCTTTTGGGGCTGGCGCTGCTGCTCGTTGCGTGTGGCGGCAACGCCCAGCCGAGCATCGTGACGGTGGCCCCCAGCCCGACGCGCACGCTGCTCCCTGGCCCGACCGCTGCGCCGGTTGTCGCCGTCCCCAGCCCGCTGCCAAGCGCCACGCCAACCGCGCGGACGCCGACCACGCCAACGCCCGGCCCTTCGCCGACCAACCCGCTCGCGCCGACCCTCTCTCCGGCCCCGGCCACGCTCACCGCGACCAGTGCCCCCACGCGCGCCGGCCTGTCCATCGAGTATTTCACGACGGACACGGCCTCCGTGCGGCCCGGCGACACCGTGACCCTCTTCTGGAGCACGCGCGGCGCGACGAGCGCGCGCATCTACCGGCTGGACGCTGAAGGCGAGCGAGTCTGGCGCTGGGATGTGAACGTAAGCGGCAAGCTGGTTGTGACGACAGCAGGCGAGGATCGGGAACTCGCCCGCTTCGTGCTCGAAGCGGCGAACGCGAGCACCTCCGTCGAGCAGCCGCTGCTGATTCCCCTGTCCTGCCCGGAGACATGGTATTTCGACCCGCCGCCGGAGTCCTGCCCGGCAGCGCCCGCCCAACTGACGACACAGGCCGAGCAAACCTTCGAGCGCGGGCGCATGATCTGGGTGGACGTGCAGGATCGCATCTATGTGCTGTTTGAAGACGGCGGCTCGCCGGCCTGGGCGCAGTATCCCGACGACTTTCAGGAGGGCGACCCCGACCGCGACGAGTCGCTTGTCGCGCCGCCGGGCTTACAGCAGCCGATTCGGGGGTTCGGCCTGGTGTGGCGCAGCAACCCGCGCGTCCGCGACCGGCTCGGCTGGGCCACGACGCCGGAGGTCGCCTTTGAGGGTATGATCCAGACCGATTCGCAGGAGCCAAGCGTGGCGACAACCTATCTGCGCACCCGCGACGGGGCTATCCTGGCCCTGGACGCGCTCGCCGGGGAGTGGGAGATGCTGCCTCCGGTCGTGACTGGTGATGGTGAGCAGTAACTGGAAGGCAGCGAGCCGATGATTAACGAACCGTCCGCGTTTGATTCGAACCGGGGGCCGGCTGGCCCCTTGCCCCCTGAAGAGACCCCTACCCCCCTGGATGCAACCCGCGCCCAACTCCAAGAGGCCGTCTCCGCCGTGATGGAGATCAGCAGTGCCGACCTGCACACGCCGCCGCCGATGAGCGCGCGCTTCACCGGGCGGCTGCGCGTCAGCAGCGAGATGGCCTACGCACACCTGGACTCCGTCTTCGCGCCGCTGGATCATCACGTCGTGCTGACGACCGACGAGGGGGGCGAGCACGTCGTTCTGGCGATCAAGGGGCGCATCCGGCCCAAGCCACGCCCGGTCTGGCCGAATATCGTCCTGCTGATCCTGACCGTGCTCAGCCTGCTTTTTGTCGGTGCTTCGCAGGACGCCACCTTGCAGGAGGGCGAGAGCCTGCCGCTCTCGTCCATCTGGCGCGGCTGGCCCTATGCGCTGAGCGTGCTGCTGATCCTCGGCGGGCACGAGCTAGGCCACTACTTCGCGGCGCGCTTTCACGGCGTGCGCGTCACCCTGCCCTACTTCATTCCGCTGCCCATCGGCTTCTTCGGGACGCTGGGCGCGTTTATCCAACTGCGCGAGCCAGTGCGCAACCGCAAGATTCTCTTCGATGTGGGCGTCGCCGGGCCGCTGGCCGGGTTTGTGCTGGCCGTGCCCATCCTCTTCATTGGGCTGGCTACCTCGGACATCACGCCGCTACCAGCCGACGGGTACATCCTGGAGGGCGATTCGCTGTTCTACGGCCTGGCGAAGTTCATCGTCTTCGGCCAGGTGTTGCCTACTGCCCACGAAGACGTGCTCATCAACCAGGTGGCCAAAGCCGGTTGGACGGGCCTGTTCATCACCGGTCTGAACCTGATCCCGGTCGGTCAGCTTGACGGTGGTCACGTGGTCTCCACGCTGATGGGCCGCCGCGCGCAGCGCCTCTACTTGCCAGTGCTCGGTGTCTTCCTGATGCTGTCGTTCATCAATTCGATGTGGCTGCTGTGGACGATGCTGCTGTTCCTGTTGGGCCGGTTGTACGCCATGCCGCTCGATGCCGTTACCCCGCTCGATGCCCGCCGGCGGCGGCTGGGCTATGCGGCGCTGCTCATCTTCGTGCTGGTCTTCGTGCCCAACCCCTTGCAGATCGTCCAGCCGTGAGCGCGGTGTAGCACCCGCCGAGCGCCTATGACGACAAACGCCCCCCGCCCACAGCCGCACCAGCGCCCGCCGCGCTGGCGGGGGCCTGCCCTGCGTGCGGCCCTGCTTGCGCTGGCTGTCATCGCGCTGCTGGACGTGCTGGGATTGGTCGCGCTGGAAGACCTGTTGCCGGGGGGGGACAGCGACCGCCGGGCGCACTTCATCACCGATGCCAGCGCGCCGTTGGCCGCCTTCTACACGCCGGAAGTCCTCCACTGGCAGGATGAAATTCGGGAGTGGGCCAGGACGTATCAGGTGAACCCGAACGTGCTGGCGATTGTCATCCAGATCGAGTCCTGCGGCGACGCGACGGCCATCTCGTCGGCGGGCGCGCTGGGCTTGATGCAGGTGATGCCCTTTCACTTTGAGTATGGCGAGAACATGATCAACCCGGAAACGAACGTGCAGCGCGGCATGGAGGTCTTCCACGAGTGTCTGACCGTGTTCGCGGGGTACGATCTGGGGTTGGCCCTGGCCTGCTATAACGGCGGCCCCGGTGTGACGCAGCGCCGCTACCAGGAGTGGTACCCGGAGACGCGCTACTACTACGACTGGGCGACCGGGCTGTGGCAGGACGTGCAGGCGGGCGCGACGAAGAGCGAGACGCTGACGGACTGGCTGGCAGCGGGCGGTCAGCGGCTGTGCGACGGGGCAGCGCGCTCCCAACAGGCTACAGCGGCGGCGCTGAACAACAAAACACGACCGGAGGCTGGTGCGCTCCGGTCGTGCGTTTATCGGCTGTCGGCAGGTCGTGATGGCCAGGAACAGGTCAGGCGCTCGGTGTCATCGCCAGCGCAGCGTTCGGCTCCACGCGGATGCCCGGCCCCATCGTCGTGCTGATGACCACGCGGCGGACAAACGTGCCTTTCGCCGCCGTCGGACGGCTGCGGCGCACGGTGTCCATCACAGCGGCCATGTTGCCCAGCAGTTGCTCCTCGCCGAAGCTGACCTTGCCGATGGGGACGTGCACATTGGCCGTCTTGTCGTTGCGGAACTCAATACGACCAGCGCGCGCTTCTTCGATGGCGCGCGGAATGTCTTCGGGCTGCACCAGGGTGCCCGCCTTCGGGTTCGGCATCAGGCCCTTGCGACCCAACACCTTACCGAGGCGGCCAATCTTGCGCATCATGTCCGGGACGGCCAGCGCCACATCGAAATCGGTCCAGCCCTCATTGGCGATGCGCGCGATCATCTCGTCGTCGGCGACATAATCGGCACCGGCGTCCTGAGCGAGCCTGGCGGCCTCGCCCTCGGCAAAGACCAGCACGCGCACCGTCTTGCCCAGGCCGTGCGGCAGCAGTACGGTGGTGCGAATCTGCTGGTCGGAGTGGCGCGGGTCAATGCCCAGGCGCAGGTGTAGCTCAACGGTTTCGTCGAACTTGGCCGGGGCAGTTTCTTTGGCGAGCTTGATCGCCTCTTCAGGGGTGTACAGCGTCTCGCGATCCACCCTGGCGGCGGCTTCGAGATACTTCTTTCCGTGCTTAGGCATGTCTGTCTCCTCAGTGGTCGTAGTGGGCAGCGCCCTCCCACAATCGGCGAACGGCGTGAAGCCGGTCAGTCTTCGATGGTGACGCCCATGCTGCGGGCGGTGCCTTCGATCTGGAGCATCGCGCCTTCCAGATCAACGGCGTTGAGGTCTTTCATCTTGATCTCGGCGATCTCGCGCACCTGCTGGCGAGTCAGTTTGCCGACTTTGGTGCTTTTCGGCGAGGCCGAACCCTTCTCCAGGCCGGCGGCGCGGCGGATGAGGAACGCGGTTGGCGGGCTTTTGAGAATGAACTTGAACGAGCCATCGGTGAAGATGGTGATCTCTGCCGGGATGATCTCGCCGATGCGGTTGCTGGTCTTCGCGTTGTATTCCTTGCAGAAACCCATCAGGTTGATGCCGTGCTGGGCGAGCGCGGGGCCAATAGGCGGCGCCGGATTCGCCTTGCCGGCTGCGATCTGAAGCGTGACAACAGCTTTGACTTTCTTGGCCATGTTCCTTCGATCCTCGTGGTGTCGGACACAGAACGCCCCCCAAAGCAGGGGGCCTCCGTCGAGCGAAACGTACAGCGAAGCAGGCAGCTAACGTCAGGCTTTCTCGACCTGGAGGAAGTCCAGCTCAACAGGCACCTCGCGCCCAAAGAAGGACACGAGCACGCGCACTTTGGCTTTCTCCATGTCAATATCGCCCACCGTGCCGATAAACTCATTGAACGGCCCGTCCACGATGCGCACTTTCTGGCCGGGCTTGAAGGTGACTTTCAGCTTGGGAGCCTCGGCTTCCATGCGGCGCATGATCTGCGAGACCTCTTCGGGGCGCAGCGGCGTCGGCTCGTTGCCCATGCCCACAAACCCCGTGACGCCCGGCGTGTTGCGCACCACATACCAGGAGTCCTCGTCCATCTTCATCTGCACCAGAATGTAGCCGGGAAAGACGCGGCGCTCGATGGTGCGGCGCTTGCCCTCGCGGACTTCGATCTCCTCTTCCGTCGGCACAACCACGTCGAAGATCTTGTCCTGCATCCCCATCGTCTCGATGCGCTGCTCGATGGCGTGGCGGACTTTGCTCTCCTGGCCGGAATAGCAGTGCACCACGTACCACTTGCGGTCGTCTTCCGGCTCTTCCTCGGCGAGTGCCTGAATGCCAGCAGAGAGCACCGATGAGACATCCACCAGCCCTTCGTCCTCAGGCTCGCTGGAAGCGGACTCGTCAGCCTCTTCGTCCAGATAGAGTGGTTCCGGATCGAAGTCTACGTCCTCGTCGCGGAAATCGTCTTCATACATACGTGCATCCTCGTCAATCTCTTGACCCTATGGACGTAGCGTGTGCTCCGTTGCCTGGACATCCCGGCGCAGTTCGCGTGCGGTCGCAGCGCGCCAGGCGCGAGAACGGCGATCCCGCGCTAGATGCGGTGGCGGAAGGCGAAATAGCCCCCGCTCACCACAGCGGCGACCGCCGCGCCAACGGCCAGGAAAATCCATTCCGAGTCGGCGTGGAACGCCTGGCGGAACCACCAGCTATAGAACGTGTCGAGCAGGCCCAGGCCAATCGAAAAAGCAATGGTGACGCCCAGCACCACACTGGTCAGGCGCGAAGTCTCTTCGCGCGAGGGCCAGGTAACCTTCTGCATCTCGGAGATGACGCCGCGAAAATAGCCAGCCACGCTCCGCACAACCGGGATGCGGTCTAGCAGCCCCCCCACATTGAGGCTCAGGCCGCGCCGGCCCTTACGCACTGCGGGTGCGCTACGCTCTTTGCGCACAGCGGGCTGGCCGTTCTTGGCAGCTTCGTCTGCCGCTGGCTGCGTCCGTGCCCGGCGTTCAGCGACGGCAGCGGTGTTCGGCTGCGTCTTGGGGTCTTCAATGCGAGTACGTGTGCGTGCCACTGTCTACTCCTCGGCGTGATCAACAGCCCATACCAAGACACCGTCGCAAGGACGGTGTCTTAACGTAGCGAGCGAGTTCTCCAGGCAGGGGTGGTAGGGATCGAACCCACAACCTACGGTTTTGGAGACCGTTGCTCTGCCAATTGAGCTACACCCCTGAATGATGGGGCAGCAGCGCCCCAGTCCTTGCACGCGCCGTCAGTTACTTCGTCTCACGGTGTAGCGTGTGCTTCCGGCAGCGCGAGCAGTACTTCTTAAGCTCCAAACGCCCCGGATCATTGCGTCGGTTCTTCATGCTGGTGTAGTTGCGCTCTTTGCACTCTGTGCACGCGAGCGTAATCACCATGCGGACGTCCTTTTTCTTGGCCATGTTCTACCTGTCCCGCCGTTCGGGAGTTCTGGGCCGGCCCAGCACAGGCCGGCCCCCAACAGTCTCAGTCGTCTAGTCGAGAATCTCGGTGATGACGCCCGCGCCGACGGTCAGGCCCCCTTCGCGGATGGCAAACTTCGAGCCGCGCTCCAGCGCCACCGGCGTGATCAACTCCACCTGCAGGTTCACGCTGTCGCCCGGCATGACCATCTCCACCCCCTCCGGCAGCGTGATCGTCCCCGTCACGTCCATCGTCCGAATGTAGAACTGCGGACGGTACCCTGTGAAGAACGCCTTGTGCCGCCCTCCCTCGTCCTTGCGCAGCACGTACACCTCGCTGAGGAACTTCTTGTGCGGCGTGATGCTCCCCGGCTTGGCCAGCACCATCCCCCGCTCCACTTCCTCGCGCGTGATCCCCCGCAGCAAGATGCCCGCGTTGTCCCCCGCCTGCGCCTGGTCTAGCTCCTGGTGGAACATCTCAATGCCTGTTACCACCGTCTTCATGCTCTCGTCGCGCAGACCGATGATCTCCACTTCCTCGCCCTTCTTCAGCGTCCCCCGCTCCACGCGCCCCGTCACCACCGTCCCCCGACCCTTGATGCTGAACACATCCTCAATGGCCATCATGAACGGCTTGT
>Ga0334888_1005106_pt1 | contig 11282 bp, 4 predicted proteins | sample GraSluR1_MG_FD_207227 | JGI IMG/M metagenome (GOLD analysis project Ga0334888, IMG submission 207227) | Sludge microbial communities from methane-producing bioreactor in Wageningen University, Netherlands - Granular Sludge_3_08-R1 | ecosystem: Engineered > Bioreactor > Anaerobic > Unclassified ...
CGGCCGGCAGCGTCACGTCGATGCGGTTGCCCGGCTCGACGGTCAGGCTTCGCTGGATCACCTGCGCGGTGTCAGGATCCTGGGTGGCCGGATCGCCGTGGTGGTCCATCAGGCAGGCTGGTGCGGCGACGATTTGGACGCCGGCCGCTCCGGTCACGCGGAGCGTTCTGCTACACTCCGCGGCGCTGTCGTTCGCCAGCCCGATCACCAGCCGATCGTCCTTCACAAACGCACCGGCGTAGGTCAGGCTCGCCGACTGATCGCCCAGGTCAATCACGGACGCGCCGACGGGAACGGTCGGCCACCAGGTCTGCAACGCGTGGAAAACCGGTTTGGGGTTGCCGGCGAGGTCAATCAGGCCCCACCCTTTCGTCTCCCAGTCCTGATCGGTGGCCTGCCAGATGAAGGGCACGTGGGCACCGCAGTTGAGCAGGGCCAGCGCGTTTTCGTAGACGCGGACGGCGTACGGCATCGAGTTCGTCGCGTTGTAGTCGCGGAACAGGTCCGGGTGCGGATAGGTCACCCCGTGGAAGGTGTTCTCCTTCGTGGCAAATTCGGTGATGAACTTGGGCAGCGTCGGGTCCCGGGCGTCGGCCGAATCGCCAAAGTCGGGCCAGCGGCTGTGGATGCAGGACGCTCCGCCGGTGCACAGGCTTCCATCGTCCCAGGTGTGCGATCCCCAGGCGGCCAGGGACGCGACGGCCTGGGCGTCCAGGGCGCCGATCCACGTCGAGTTGTGGTTGTTCCAATCCAGATGGGTGAGGCCGGGGCCGACGATGCCGACGTCAAAAAGGCCGCGGGCGTCCAGCTCCGCCCGGGTGAGCTTCACCAGCGTGTTGTAGTTGGCGGGTGAGATGTAGGTGTTCCAGTCGCCGTCGGGCTCGTTGCTCAGCTCGATGCAGGCGGGGGTGAGCCCTGCGGCGGCCAGATCGGCCACGGTGTTCGCCCAGAGCGCCGCGTAGTCATCGACGTACTGGGGCATCAGCGCGTTGTTGCCGTCCAGCCATTGGGCCGGTGCGGACCAGCGCAGCAGGAGAATGTTCATGCCGGCGGCGGAGGCCTGCACGGCGGCGCTCGTGGACGAGACCCGCACGTACCGGATGTTCAGGTCGCTGCACACGCGGGCGGTGTCGGCGCTGAAATCCCAGATCTGGGCGCCGAACCCGAGAAACGTGTGCGCTTTCGCGCGTACGTCGATCAGCAGATCGGGGTCCTGGGTCTGTTCCGACAGGGACACGTCATCGAACAGAAGCGTGGAGCCGCCGAAGCCCACGAGGGTGGCGGTGACGTAGACCGTGCCCGCCGGCGCGATGCCCGTGACGCTGTACTCGGTCCAATCGGATGGAGGGTGAACGAGCTGCCGGTGCTCGATGATCTTGTTTTCCCAGCCGTCGTGGAATTCCACCTTGATCTCGCCGTCGCCCGCGCCGGAATCGTACCGGGCCCAAGCACGGACCGCATATGCGCCGCCGGCCGTCCCGGGCACCCGCTGGTACATCAGCGCGAGGTCCGGCCCGCCCAGGTTCATGCATTTTGAGCCGGTTCGCGCGCCGCCCGTCTGCCAGATGACGTTTCCGTCGCCCCATGTGTTCCAGGAGAATGGCTGGACGGTGCCGTTCTCGAAGCTCGGGTTGGCCAGCAGGTTGGCCGCACCCGCCGGGGCTGCGCAGGCGGTCATGATCGCCAGGGCGCCGATCCCGGCCCCCGCACGGACCGTGCGTACCCGCTCGCCAAGGGACCAACGCCTTGCCATCATCCGGCGGCACACATGAAAGACAGAAGACATTATCGAACCCGGACTCCCCTCCAGCAGGGTCAACCGCCCCGACCCGCCCCCCAAACGCCGGCACGTGCGGATGCACAGGCGACCTTACCTCGCCGATTGGCTTCAGGATAGCGAAAACCACGTGCCCGGTTCAACCGGCCGGCGGCAGGAACGAGCGTCGCGACGGTCGACCTGCGGAGGGCTTCCCAAGACGGGAAAACCGGAGAGGGCGGGACTCAATCGAGCGGTTTTCTGCAAGTTGTGCAAAGAGCTGCATTTACGAGTTAACTCCGGCGATGACAAGGGGTTTCGCCGTCTTGTTGATGTGCTGTTCCTGCACGGTTTCTTACTGTCTCGAGACGCGTTTTGAGGGCAATTTGAGGGCAACACACTGAGGTGGGCCGGATCCCACCCGAATCCACTCCATATCCAGGGCCACTCGACCCTTGCATTCGTGCTCGCTTCGTGCATCGGCCTGGGGCAAAAGAAGAGCCCGCAGGGCCGCCACCGGGACGGGCCTGCGGGCTTCGATGTTGTCGGAGTGACTAGTAGCGGTCGCGACGTCCGCCGCCGGAGCCGCCGTGCCCGCCGGTCCGCGGAGCGCGAGGCTTGGCCTCATTGACGGTGAGTGCCCGGCCGCCGTGCGACTGGCCGTTCAGGCCGGCAATGGCCGCCTGGGCGCTCGAATCGGAGCTCATCTCCACGAAGCCAAAGCCCTTGCTCTGGCCGGTGGACCGGTCCTGGATCACTTCCGCGCTGACGACCTCTCCGTAGGGAGTCATCAACTGTTCCAAATCCGAGCTGCTGGTGTCGAAGCTCAGATTCCCGACGTACAACTTTTTGCCCATCGTTTTCTCCTATCGATGGCTGGTGCGAACCCACCGTTTTCCTTTCAGGGTCGCAGTTGAAAGTGGCCGACGCTTCGGCCCGAAGGATGGAAAGGCGATTTCAGCGGTGCGATCAGGAAGTGTCTGCAACCAGATGTACCGGCCGGCTTCGGCGATCCAATCTCCTGGAGTATACACCGGGTGGGGGACGATGGCAACTCAGGAGATCCGAAAGCGGCAGATTCTGAAGCGTCAGGATGATTCTCCCGAAGCGATAACGCGGCACGTCCCGATGCCGCCGCCGCCCCTTCCGGCGGCAATCCGGGACCGGTTCCGTCGCGCCGTTTCGACGAGTCGGGATTCGTCCCTTGCCCCCCCCTCATTTGGGCGTACTGTTGGTCGCTACGTACCTCCCGTTGCCCAACCCCCCGCCATGTTCTGTCTTTTTGCGGCACGGCGCGCGTCCTCCGCATGCCCGTGCAGGAGAGCAGCCCAGGAGCCGAAGAAACCCGCCTTCCGCCCGCTCACCTCAGACAACCGCCCCGGCTTGTGACGGACCGGGGCGTTTGCCGCGTTTTTCCCGTCCGTTCTGTCCGGGCCTCCCTATCCGATCTCGGTTTCGCCCAGTTCCGGCTTCGCGCGGCGGCAGTCGAAGTAGACGAAGACGCACAGGGCGAGAAAGAGGATCAGGCCGAGCCAGTTCTGCGTGCGGGCCAGATACTCCGGGTCTGTTCCGCCGTCCATCATGCGCCCGCTGAAGTCCAGGAAGGGCATGATCTTCTCGCCGATCACGAGGTCGTCCAGGGCGCTGGTGAAGTTGACGAGCACCTCCATGATGGCGCCGCCGGCGATGAGGCCGGATGCGAGCAGAATGCCCTTGTTGCCGCGTGCCTTGGACAGCTTCTCATCCTTGGTGCTCTTCCGGACGAGGGTGGACACGAATGCGCCGATGAGAATCGGGGTGTTGATGTACATCGGCAGGTACATGCCCAGGCCAAACGCCAGTGGCGAGATGCCCACAAGCTGCACGGTGAACGCGATCATGACGCCGACGCCGTACAGCAGCCACGGCACCTCACCGGTGCCCAGGAAGCTCTCCAGGGCACTGGCCATCATGTTGGCCTGCGGGGCGTCCAGCTTGCCGGCGCCCACGTAACCCGGCTTGACGGCGAGAATCATGATGGTGCCGCAGACGAAGATCGCAGAGACCAGCGACCCGATGATGGCGTTCCAGGTGATGCGCTTCGGGCTGGCGCCCAGCCAGTAGGCCATCTTGAAGTTCGTGATCAGGCCGCCCGCCATCGACAGCCCGGTGCATACGACGCCGCCGACGAGCAGGACCGCCAACATGCCTTCACTGCCCTTCTCCAGGCCGGCCCACATCATCAGCACGGCCGTGATGATGATGGTGGTGACCGTCATGCCGGAGATCGGCGTGACGGAGATCATGGCAATGGCCCAGGCGGACACGGTGGTGAACAGGAACGTGATCACCAGCGCCAGCACGACCGACACCAGCGTCAGCCACATGGGATTGGCCATGTTCGCGAAGACGACCACGCGGAAGAAGACCGTCATGGCGATGACCACGACGATGCCCAGGAGGAACATGACGCCGTAGCTGATGTCCTCGTCGGTGCGGTCGCTGCTTGCGGCGGCCGTTCGGCTGAAGAGGCTGCCGAGGGCCTTGCGCAGGGCGGTTACGATGACGCCTCCCATGCGGAGAATCGAAAGCAGGCCGGCCGTGAAGATGGCCCCGATGCCGATGTTCTTGGGGATCTGGCCGAAGATCTCATCGACGCTGGCCCCGCGTGCAAACACGGCGATGCCGGCCCGGTCGGGTTCGGCCCGCAATTCGTAGGTCTGCTGTCTGTCCTCCAGCACCCATGCCTGCCCTGCCTCCGCCACAGAGATCCCCACGGCAGCCTTCTGGAATGGGTGGTTCGAGCCCGCAAAGGCAGCGCCCAGCTCGCCGCGGATACGCTCCTTCTCGTCCAACATGCCGTCCAGCGGCACGGCGAATTCGCCCGGGAGCGTGAACACAGGCTCTTCCTTCCCGACCTGTTCCACGACAATCTCATTCTGGGAGGCCGTGAGTACGAACGTATGTCGATTGCTCTGGATTTCCCACACTTGCCCGAGCGCCCGCGCTCCGTACTTCGTGTCGTTGTCGTCGGCCAGTGTGACGTCATGATTCGCAAATGCGGCCTTGATCCGCGTTCGGGCCGACGCCACCGATTCCGGCAGAGCGACCTCCCCGTCCTTTGCCGCGCTCCCGGCGAGCCCCACGAACCTGTCCAACCGGTCTGTGATTCCAGTCGGCAGCGTGAAGCGGGCCGTCTCCTCCGCGACGCCTTCGTGCGCCGTGCATGCGGGGTTCAGCGTCTGGAGCTGCTCGAGGTTGAGCGTGGCCAGCAATGGGATAATGGCGAAGCATGAGAGGAACGAGCCGGCGCAGATGATCGAGGCGTAGCGCGGTCCGATGATGAAACCCAGGCCCAGGTAGTAGGCGCCGGCGCCCATCGAGAAGACGGCCTTGACCTTTGTGGTCAGCGTGGCGAACACGCCGGACGCGCCGAAGGCCAGCGTCTCGACGGAGTCCTTGCCGACCGCCTCCAGCTTGGCCATGCCCGTAGTGAACTTGTCGCTGAACAGCTTCAGGGCCGTCGCGGCGAACGTGTACAACGCCGACAGGATGAACGAGTAGATCAGAATCCAGGCCTGCGTGGTGCTGCCGGAGGCGCCGGTCACGAGAATCTCGTTGGTTGCGGTGGCCTCGGGGAAGGGCAGCTTCCCGTGCATCTCCTTGACGAAGTACCGCCGGAAGGGAATCAGGAACAGGGCCCCAAGGATGGCGCCCAGGAACGGCACCAGCGCGATCTGAAGGAAGAGCGAAGTGGTGCTCATCTCCAGGTTCGCGTTGAGCTGCAACACGTAGATCGCGGGCATCGTGAAGCACGTGCCGCCGGCCACGTAGCCCGACGTGGTGCTGATCGACAGAATGTACACGTTTTCAAGGATGGAGCTGCCCCGCCGGCCCCACTTGAGCAGCAGGCCCGACATGCCCACCGCCAGAATGGAGATGGGGATGGCCGTCTCGATGCCCTGACCGGCCTTGAGGGCCAGGAAGGTGGCGGCCACGGAGAAGATGATGTTCATGAGCAGGCCGAAGCCCATCGCCCGGAAGGTCAGCTCGGGCACGGTCACGTTGGGCGGGACCATGGGGACGAACGACTCGCCCGGCTTGAGCTCGCGGTAGGCGTTTTCGGGGAACTTGAACTGCTGGGGTTGGTTGGCCATTGCGCTTTTCCTCGTCACCTGCCTTGGATTCGGACTTGCACGTCGCCCGGCCACCGGACCGCGCCGCCGGCCGGTTGGGCGAACCATCGGGGGGGTAGCGTACCATCCACGGCGAGCGGGGGGAAGAGGCCGCCTCTGTCGTCCAGGCCAAAACGAGAGGTGGGGCGGGTTCGGGGTCCGGGCGCGGCCGGCCGGGCGATGCGGGCGCGCTCGCGACGGACGGCTCAGTCCTGTTCTATCGCGTGGGGCCGGCGCCGGGCCGGCCGATCGGCCCGCGCGTCAGGCGGCTTTCGTCTTGAAGTCCTTCCCGATCCAGCGCTTGGCGAGGATCAGCAGGACGGTGGATGTCATGGCGATGCAGGCGAAGATCAGCCACATGGTCTCCGTGTTCTTGGGTCCCTCGGCAGGACAGTACAGGTCCATCATTCGGCCGGAGTAGAGCAAGGGAACCAGCACCTTGGTCAGGAACCAGGGCAGTTGGGCCACGCCCATGTACTCGCCGGTCCGGCCCTCCGGGGCGATTTCCGCGGCATATTGCAGGAACCGTGGCTGCCACATGGCTTCGCCGATGGTCATGATGAAGATGTAGATGAACAGGGTCCACCAATGCGGGCCGATGGTCAGCAGGAACGCCGGCGCCGCCATGATGAAGGTGCCGACGATCATCATGTTGTAGACCTTGCGCTTCTGCGTGATGGCCGTGATGATGGGCACGGCGATGAAGATCAGGATCGGGTTTGCATTGGCCGCGATCTCGAAGTAGTTGCCGATCCAGCCCTCGTAGGCCCGCTTGATGTAGGGTGGCAGCACGAGCCAGTTGTACGTGAACAAGGTCTGGACCGGGATCAGGGCAAAGATGAAGTACGCGAACTTGCCGTCCTGGAGCGGATGCCGGGCCACCCAGCGTTTCGCCTTCGGCCAGGATGCGATAAGCAACGGCCAAAGGAAAACCAGGCCGGCAAGAATCCACCGCCAGACCACCATCGAGCCGAACCCTCGGGTGATCCACTCCCGGTTCAGTTCCGTCCAACTGTAGTACCACGGTGCCTCGCCCTTGAACAGGAACAGCGCCATGGCGGCCAGCCAGAACAACCACATATGCGGCTTGACGCGGGCGGCATCGAGAACACCTGCTGCGGCGCCCGCGTCCGGCGGCTCGGGCTTCCTGTCGGGGTTCTCCTTCTGTGCCTCCGCCCGGATTCGCTCGGTCTGGGTCCGTGCGGCGTTTTCCGCGTCGGCCACGGTCCGCCGATTCAGGATGATGACCGTCGCGACCAGGGCGACTACGGTGAACCCGGTGTACACCCAGAACATGCCGGGGATTCCCAGGCCCGCGTAGTTGTCGTCGCGAAGCAGGAACGCGAAGGTGGGCAGCCAGCCGCCGAGGTTCATGAGGGCGTAGAGCATGGCGAAGCCCATCGCGGCCGTCTTGGGCGTGGTGAACTTCCGCACGCCCGCATAGGCGGCAGGCTGGTACATCCCGTACCCGACGATTACGAGCAGTATTCCCAGCAGGGTCACTACCTGCAGAGGCGACCATAGCGGGCTTACAAACACGAAGATGGCCGGTCCGTCCTTGTCCGCCTGGAGAAAGTACCCCCCGTTGCGAACGTAGGTTACGTGTACGTCAGGAAGGACGACGTCCACGACACCATCGTCCATGCCGCGCAGGTCGGCTATGGTGGCCGGGGTTGCCTCGCGGAGGGCGTCCGCATCCGTCGCCACGGGGCCCCGGGAGTCGGCCTGGAGCTTCCTTTCGTCCGCGGTTACCAACTCGCGATACGGCGATTCCTCGCACCCGTACGTATTGACGGCAGCAACGTCGTCCGGCCAGCGGGCGCGGAGACGGAAAGGCGTCGTGTCGCCGCTCACACTCACGACGTTCGCCCGACGCAGCGATATCAGAGCGCCCGGGCCGAGACCCGCGACGCCGTCGGCGTCAATGTGCAAGCGGGCCCGGACCGGTCCGCTGCCGTACTCCACCTGCCAATCCGATCCGACTCGCTGTACCAGTCTGCCCATGCCCAGTTGCACGGGTCCGGAGGTCAGATTCTGGTTGAGCGGCGTTCCCGCACCGAGCGACAGGTCCGGGATCAACTGCGAGCGGATAGCCTCGCGGATTTCCGCCGCATTGGCGCAATCCGAGACGTCGACAGCCGCGATCCCTTCGGGCCAATGCACTTCGATGACGAACTCGTCGCTTTTATCCTTCTTCCGCTTGACCACGCGTGCGCGATTCACCGAGAGAACCGCTCCCGGGGCGAGGGGCGGCGCGGTTTTGGTTCTCAGGACGAGGCGCGCATTTACGGGAGCCTGTCCGTACTGCACGCCCCATTCCAGCCCGCCGCCGTCCGCGATCGTCGCGGTGCTGAGCCGAACGCCCCAGGATTGCATGGCCTCGCCCGGTGCGATGCCCGCCCCCTCTGCGAGATCGATCGGGAACGTGTCAACGGCCCCGACATCGCTGAGCCACTGGCTGCGGACGACGTACGGATGCCCGGTGCCGTCCGTTTCCCCCCCGTCCCCTCCGCCATCCTCGGGACCGGGTTCCGCGCCCGAGCCTGTTTCGCCCGCATCGGCGGCCTGTTGCTTGTCCTTGCCTCCCTTCTTTGCGGCGGCGACGTACGCGCGGTCCAGAGTGATCGTGGACCCCGGAGCAAGCCCCAGTTGCTTCGCCGCGCTGATCAAGACGCGTGCCTTGATCTCCCGGGAGCCGTACCGAGCTTCCCATTCCTGGTCTTCGCCCGTGATCAGTCGAGCCCGATCCAGCCGAACCAGTCGGGATTCGAGAGCAGGGCTAAGGGCGATTCCTTCACCTGCGGAAAGCTCAAGTTTCAGGTCGTGCTCGATGTCCTCCGGATCGCCTGGCGCAGCGGCAATCACGTCGGCCTTCGTGATGGCCTTGTTGCCGAATCGAGTATCGAGTTTGGTGACGTGCAGGCTGACTTTGTCGCCGGCAAAGACCGCCGGTCGCACGGGCTCCAGTCCGAACAGGGTCGGCCCCCCGGCCCAGACGAATCGTCCGATCAGCATGAGGATGAATGCGGCGATGAGCGCAAAACGGACCCCCCGTCGGTCGGCCACCACGCCCAGGAAGAACATGGCGATGGTAATGCCGGCGGTCAGGACCATCACCATGTAGTGGGCCACCTCGTCGGCGCCGTCGATCGCCTGGAAAACGAACTCCGAGCAGTAGATCGTCAGGTAACCCAGCATGCCGAAGTAGACCATGCCCTCGATGACGTACGCCAGGTTGATGCCCCACAAGGCGCGCGGGGCGTGGGCCAGGTCGATGAAGGGCTGGATGATCTCACGAAGCGGGCTGGAGGGCTTTTCGGGGGTCGGTTCAGCGCTCATGGACGTTTCTCGTCCGCCGGGTGGGCGGAGCCTCCGGAAGAATCAGCAACGCTGCGGTACGCTGAGACCGGCTGGAAAGCCGGTCTCACAAATACAAGAGCACCACGGACCGGCTGGAAAGCCGGTCCCACAAGAAGCAGCCGGTCCCACTGTAGGGTCCGCCGTGCGGACCAATCCTGCAGCCCACAGCCTCCCAAGACCGGCTGGAAAGCCGGTCCCACAAAAAGCAGCCGGTCCCACATAGAAGGGCCGGTCCCACAGACACAAGCCGGTCACGCCTTTTCCTTGCCCCACAGTTGGGCCAGTTCGATCAAGATCTTGACGGACGATTCCATCTCTTCCAGGCAGGCAAACTCCAGGACGGAGTGGAAGTTGTGCATGCCGGTGGCCAGGTTCGGCGTGGGCAGGCCCATCTCGCTCAGCCGCGAGCCGTCCGTGCCGCCGCGGATGGAGGCGAACTCCGGCTCGATGCCCACGGCCTTCATGGCCGCAGCAGCCAGGGCGACCGCACGCGGCTCCTTCTCCAGATGGTCCTTCATGTTGCGGTACTGCCGCTTCACGTCCACGTTGATGCGGGCCTTGGGATGCTCGGCCAGCACGGTCGCGGCCACCTGCTTCAGAATCTCCGCCTGCTCGGCCAGATCGGCGGTCACGAAGCTCCGCAGCAGGACGCGGATCTTCACCTCCGGCACGCCGCCTTCGATCACGTACGGGTGCAGAAAGCCGTCCCGGCCGGCCGTCGTCTCCGGGGCCAGCCGCTGCCAGGGCATCCGCGAGATGAACTCGCCGGCCAGCCGGATGGCGTTGATCATCCGGCCCGTCGCCAGGCCGGGATGGATGTTGTAGCCGGTGAGCGTGACGGTGGCGAGGTCGGCGGAGAACGTCTCGTTTTCCAGCTCGCCGCTTCCGCTGCCGTCCAGCGTGTACGCGCAGGTGGCGTTGATTTTCTTGATGTCCACCTTGTCGACGCCGCGGCCGACCTCCTCGTCGCTGGTGAAGACGACGCGGATCGGCCCGTGCGGAATGTCCGGATGGGCCATCAGGTGGTCGGCGACGGTCATGATGACGGCGATGCCGGCCTTGTCGTCCGCGCCAAGCAGCGTGGTGCCGTCCGACGTGATGAGCGTTTTGCCTTTCAACCCGGCCAGTTCCGGCGTGTCGGCCACTTTGATGACCTTGGACGAGTCGCCGGGCAGCGTGATGTCCTTGCCGTCGTAGTTGCGGATGAGGTTGGGCTTGACGTCCTTGCCGCTGGCCTCGGGCGAGGTGTCCTGGTGAGCCAGCCAGGCGATGGTCGGGGCGCCCGCCACGTTGCCGGGGATCGTGCCCATCACGATGCCGGCCTCGTCCTGGCTGACGGCCTCCAGCTTCAGGGCCCGCATCTCGTCGGCGAGCATCCGGCCAAGCTCCAGCACGCCGGGGCAGCTTGGGTAGTTTTCCGTCTCCTCGACGGCGGTGGTTTCGACCTTGACGTATCGGCAGAAGCGATCGAGAAGCGAGTCCACGGTATGTCTCCGTTCCTGGTGTCTGGGGGCCAACGGTTTGCCCTTGCAGCCGCGGCGGCTGCCCCGGACGGCCGGTCCGGGCCGCTCCACCCCTCGCTGGAGGTGCGGGTAGACTGTACGGGGAGCCGGGCGGCGATGCAACCGGGCAGAGACCGGCTGGAAAGCCGGTCCCACTGTAGGGTCCGCCGTGCGGACCGTCTTCGTGGCGCGTGTAAAAGAGCGCGGTCCGCGAGGCGGACCCTACGAACCTGTGCCGGAGCGCCAGGACGGTCCCACATGGAGGCCGCAGACCGGCTGGTCGCCACAGGTCCCGGCGCGCCGGGATGGCGAGAGAGCTGGTCCCACTGTAGGGTCCGCCGTGCGGACCAATCCTGCAGCCCAAAGCCTACAGCCCACAGCCTCCCAAGACCGGCTGGAAAGCCGGTCCCACAAAGACAAGCCGGTCCCACAGCAGAACTCGGTCCCAGGGCACGGGTTGCCCGGGGCTAGAGGTCCACCCGCAAGGTCACGATCTCGAACGGGCGGACG
>Ga0334888_1005112_pt1 | contig 11274 bp, 6 predicted proteins | sample GraSluR1_MG_FD_207227 | JGI IMG/M metagenome (GOLD analysis project Ga0334888, IMG submission 207227) | Sludge microbial communities from methane-producing bioreactor in Wageningen University, Netherlands - Granular Sludge_3_08-R1 | ecosystem: Engineered > Bioreactor > Anaerobic > Unclassified ...
GCAGGGAAGGCGAAGGGACATGCTTTTCGATTATCCTCCCGGTATGATTCCCCTGTTAATCTCCTGTTATCCATAATAGCTTATTTCTGTCGAGTATATTAATATCTTTCCCCTTCACTTCAAGAGAGCCTTCATCTTCAAGCTCTTTTATAGCCCTTGAAACAGAAGGTCTCGCTACACCAAAAAATACGGCAAGTTCATTATGTGTCAATTCCATTCTGACAAAGTTGTTTTTGTCACCGGCTCTCTCAAGAATATATTGTGCAAGTTTCCCCTTGATCGTCTTGAAATTCAGAAACCTGATCTTTTCAGATAGAAACTGCGAGCGGTTTGATACCATGTCAAGAAAATTCGCCAACACTCTCTCATTCTCCTTCAGGATCTTCAGAAGTCCATCCTTGCTGATAATAAAAAGTCCGGCGTCGGTTGCAGCAATCACGTTAACGGGAAACCTGTTGTTCCGGCCGAAAATAAAAGCCGCAGCAAGTGCCCCCGGAGCAGGTATATCCTCTATCTTGACCACTTTACCGGCATAATCCGTCATTTCACCTTTTACGACTCCCGACACAACAATAATAAGCGAATTAACCTGGTCCCCGCTAAATGCTATTATAGTCCCCGCCTTGACTTTCCTTCGGCGATAATGAATACCCGATAATAGTTCATTTATCTCTGCCGCGGATAATCCTTTGAATACCGGTGTCTGAAGAAGTGCTGTAAAATCTGTCATGTACATATATAATCAGAATGCAAAAATAATAAATAAGAATTGCGGATTTTGGCGAGCGAAGCGAAACAATCCCGCAGAGCGGGAGCAGATTGTAACATATGTTACATATTCAATAGATTGACCGGAGTATTTTTGCATTGAAAAAGAGTAACGAAATCAAATAAATACAAATATGGAAAGAGACATTCTGAAAATAGATGAAGAGTTATGCAACGGTTGCGGCCTGTGTGTTCCCAACTGTCACGAGGGAGCACTCCAGGTCATTGACGGGAAGGTTAGGCTTTTAAGTGAGCTGATGTGCGACGGACTGGGCGCCTGTATCGGTTACTGCCCGGAGGGTGCAATAACTATTGAAAGAAGGGAAGCCGCACCCTATGATGAGGCCCTCGTTCTTGAACAGATGGTGGTAAAAGGTAAGAATACTGTGGTTGCACACCTTAAACATCTCAAAGATCATGGTGAGACAGGGTTCCTGCAGGATGGTGCCCGCTGGCTGAAAGAGAACCGGGACATACTTAAATTCAATCCTGACGAGGTGCTGGATGAGGTCCACAACTATGAAAAACCTTATAATGATACTCATTTCGGCGTCAAAACCGGACATCACCATCATGGCGGAGGATGTCCCGGATCGAAGGCTGTGGTAATTGAAAAAGAGGCTATGGGCACCTCTCCCGCTCAGGAAGATTATTCAGAGCTCCGTCAATGGCCTGTTCAGATGCACCTGATCAATCCTGATGCATCTTATTTTAAGGTTTCTGACCTGCTTTTAGCAGCCGATTGTGTGGCTTACAGTGCCGGTGCCTTCCACTCCAGATATCTCAGGGGAAAGACCCTGGCAATCGCCTGCCCGAAACTTGACCAGAACACTGATGTATATGTAAAAAAGCTTACGGCTCTGATTGATAGCGCAAGGGTCAATACAATAACAATTATGATAATGGAGGTCCCATGCTGCGGTGGTTTATTACAGATCGCAAAGGCCGCACTGGCGCAGGCATCAAGAAGGGTACCTCTTAAAATGACAAGAATCAGCATTTCGGGAGAACTACTTACAGAAGAATGGGTATAAAAACTGATATTTGGCACAAATTAGGCTGCCCGATATGGAGTTATTAAAGAATACCATATATTTGCCCCGTCATAAATTTTTCAGGCATAAAATATCTAATTATTAGTCGGGTATGGTAAATGAATATGATTCGGTCTCATCTGAAAAAGCCAAACTATTTCTTGGTCTCGATATAGGTTCAGTGTCCCTGAACACCGTTTTGATGGATGAGGATCATAATATTATCGAAAACTATTATGATTATGTTCATGGAAGACCTTTCCATGTGCTTAACAACAGGCTTGCCTCTCTTCTGGCCGATCATCCTGCAGAGACAATCAAAGGCATTGCCATAACCGGTACCGGAGGAAAGCTGGCGGCTGAGCTGATAGGAGGTGTTTTCGTAAACGAGATTATCGCCCAGGCCACCTCAGCAGGAAGGCTCTTCCCTGAAGCAAGGAGTGTGATTGAGATTGGGGGTGAGGACTCCAAGCTAATCATCCTTGAAAAGGATCCTTCCAATGGTCACTCAAGGCTCGTGGATTTTGAAATGAACAGTATATGTGCGGCCGGAACGGGTTCATTTCTTGATCAGCAGGCCAGGAGAATAGGTGTGCCTATAGAGAACGAGTTTGGTGCCATGTCGCTTAAATCTGTCGACCCTCCAAGGATAGCCGGCCGTTGCAGTGTTTTTGCCAAGAGCGATATGATACACCATCAGCAGATTGCAACTCCTCTGCACGATATCGTTGCCGGTTTATGCTTTGCACTTGCAAGGAATTTCAGAAGCAATGTCGCCAGAAGCAAAGAGATACAAAAACCGGTAATCTTCTCAGGGGGCGTTGCAGCCAATTCCGGAATGGTAAGAGCTTTCAGGGAGGTCCTCAGTCTCGAAGAAAATGAGCTGATCATTCCCGAATACCATGCTTCTATGGGAGCCATTGGTGCTGTGATCTATGCTCATGCCAATAAACTGGAAATGAATCATTTCGGAGGGTACGACAAACTCGTGGCCTATCTTGCTTCCGGCACCACCGAATTTGTAAGCCTTCCACAGCTCAAAGAGTCTGAAGCTGAGTATAAAAAAGAAAAATATTTTGTAAAGCCTGAAAAGGGAAAAATACCTGTTTATCTCGGTCTCGATATAGGCTCGCTCAGTACCAATGTGGTTCTTATTGATGAGCAGCACAGGGTGATCTCAAGAAGGTACCTGCCGACAGCTGGCAAGCCCCTTGAGGCCATCCAGAAAGGATTGACGGAGATATACGATGAAGTTGGTGAATATGTTGAGGTTATCGGTGCAGGAACAACAGGCTCGGGGCGCTATCTTACCGGCGACTTTATTGGCGCCGACACCATACAGAACGAAATAACCGCACAGGCCACGGCAGCGATTGATTATGATCCCACAGTCGATACTATCTTCGAGATAGGAGGCCAGGATTCCAAGTATATCAGCATCGAAAACGGTGTGGTTGTTGATTTCGAAATGAATAAGGTGTGTGCAGCCGGAACCGGATCATTCCTTGAAGAACAGGCTGAAAAACTCAATATCAACATAGTAGAGGAATTCGGAAGCATGGCCCTTCATTCTGATGCTCCCGTCAAGCTGGGCGACAGGTGTACAGTCTTCATGGAATCGGACCTCAACTCTTTCATGCAGAAAGGAGCAAAAAACGACAATCTTGTTGGCGGTCTTGCCTATTCAATTGTCTATAACTACCTGCAGAAAGTTGTCGCTGACCGCAGGATAGGTGATAAGATATTCTTCCAGGGAGGAGTGACAAACAATAAAGCAGTGGTGGCTGCCTTTGAACAGGTACTCGGGAAAAAAATCATTATTCCTCCCCATTTTGATGTAACCGGTGCGATAGGTGCCGCCATACTTGCCAAAAGATCTATGGCAGATGGACAGAAGACAACTTTCAAGGGATTCGGGATCAGAAATGCCACTTACAAAGTAAGCCGCTTTGTTTGTCAGAGCTGTACAAACCATTGTGAGATAAGGAGGGTCCAGATAACAGGGGAAAAGGGATCCCTCTTCTACGGAGGCAGGTGTGAGAAATACGAGATTGACAGCAGAAAAAAAACGTCAACCAGTATTCCCAATCTGTACAAGAAGAGAACCGAGATGCTGATGGAAGGCTTTGAGGAGAAAACGGAACATAAAGGAACAACCATCGGAATTCCCCGGGCATTGATGGTTTTCTACCAGCAATTCCCCTTCTGGCGTACCTTCTTTGAGGAACTGGGTTTCTCAATAATGATATCAAGAGAATCTGACAAATCCCTCGTTACAGAGTCGATCGAGACCATCACAACTGAGACATGCCTGCCCGTGGAACTCATGCACGGACATGTGATCGATCTTATCAATAAAGGAGCTGATTACATTTTCCTCCCTTTCATAGTAAACGGCAAGTTACGGGAAGGGAACAAGACCTTCAACTGCAACTGTCCCTGGATCCAGACCTACCCGTTCATGGTAAAAGCCGCTTTGCGCGGCAGGATTGACGAGTCGAAGCTCATTATGCCGACGCTTCATTTCAGGTTCTTCGAAAGAGCTCTGGTAAAAGAGATGACATCCTACTTCAACAATAAATTTGGGATCAGTAAGGAGGATATCAGGAAAGCTGTTTACAAGGCTGATGCGGTTCAGACCTCATTCGAAAAAAGGCTTATCGATGTTGGGAAAGAGGTTATGAACAACATCCCGGAAGGGTGTCGCCCGGTCATAATACTGGGGAGGCCCTATAACAGTACTGATCCGCATCTTAATCTCGGACTGTTAGAAAAGCTTATCAACCAGAACGTGATGCCGATCCCGCTCGATATGCTGGATCTGACTCCTTATAACATTTTTAAGAATTATCGTAACATGTACTGGCCGAACGGCCAGAAGATTTTAGCGGCTGCTCAGCATGTAGCAGCTACAGAGGGACTCTATGCCGTATATATCAGTAATTTCCGTTGCGGACCCGACTCATTTATATGGCATTATGTTACCGAAGAACTTAAAGGAAAACCTTTCCTTCACCTTGAGGTGGATGAACATTCCGCCGACGCGGGAATGGTTACCCGTATCGAAGCTTTTCTTGACAGCCTTAAGGGCTCAGAACAGAATGAAAAGAAGGAGCATCAGATTTTCAGACCAAGACCAAGCCCCGCATCTCCTCCCAAGGAAAGGGTATTATATTTCCCGTACATGAACGACGGAGCCTACCTTATTGCAGCATCTGCCCGTTACTGTGGCATCCCTTCGGAAGTGCTGCCAAAGCAGACCGAGGAAGAGCTGGCCATAGGGAGAAAATACACTTCTTCAAAAGAGTGCTTCCCGATGATTTGTGTTACCGGCAGTTTCGTAAAGAAGCTTATGGAACCGGGTGCGGACCCGTCCAAAATGAGCTTCTTCATGCCCGATCATAACGGCCCCTGCAGATTCGGACAATACAACCATTTCCACCGGATCCTCTTCGACCGCCTGGGTTATGGTGAAGCCGAACTGATAACACCTTCAAACGACACATCATACGAGGACCTGGTGGGAGAGCATGGTCAGAAATTCAGGATAAATGCATGGAAAGGTTTTGTGGTGGCTGATTTCCTGAGGAAGATATACCGCGAAACACGGCCGTACGAAATAAATAAGGGAGAATCTGACAAACTATACCGGGAATCTCTCAGGAAACTGGAAAAATGTATTGAAAACGGTTCAAGAGGACTTCGCAAAGTCCTGGCCGGTATAGTAAAAGAGTTCCTTGATATCAGGGCTGACAGGAGCGAACGAAAACCAGTCGTGGCTGTTATTGGGGAAATCTTTATGAGGGATAATGCAGGCTGCAACGGGAATATCGCCAACAGACTTGAAGAACTGGGACTGGAGGTCGTTGTAGGTCCCTTCTCCGAGTGGATCTACTATTCCACCTACCGGTTCACCCGCGACAGTATGTGGAAAAACGACAGAAAGGGAGTAGTAAAATCGAAAATACAGGGACTGGGTCAGGATATCATTGCCAATTCCCTGCTAAGAGGCATCAGGAAATTCACCGATCACGCTAAGGATGTCCATCTTCACGACATGCTAAGATTATGCAACACTTATGTTAATGAGTTTTACGACGGTGATCCTCCTATTGCCATGGGTACGTCTGTTGCCCTGGCCGGAAGAGGCGTGTCGGGAATGGCCGCAATACTTCCTTTCACATGTATGCCCGGAACACTGATCGCAGCTGTAAGCGACTCCTTCAGAAAGGACCACAACAACATCCCTTTTATTAATATCGCATACGACGGCCAGGATACCGTATCTCTCGATACCCGCCTGCAGGCATTCGCCTTCCAGGTGAAAGAGTACGCAATGGCCAACAACGGGGTACCGGCAGAAGTATAGGCACAGGGCACAGGGCTCCAGCCTTCGCCACCAACTTCGCCATTGCTTCGTCGGTCAAAGAAGGCTACGGCTGGCAAAGCAGGGCTCAGAGCCAGGAGCAACTGACTTACCGAATACTGATTACTGATTACCGATTACTGATTACCGATTACTGATTACTGATTACTGATTACATATTACCCTGAAACCAATTTTCCGAAAAATGGTAGTCACTTCCTCCGGGCATCCGTTATGCCTTATGGAATAGGCGGGAAATTCTCTTCTGACAGGATAATCACCCCTGAGCTGTTCAAAACTCCCCGGATTCGCCCTCAGGGCATGATCATCGGAGGTGATATCATAGGTATTAAGCACTGCTTCACTTATGATCTCTTCAGCCTTTTTCCCGTGACAGTTTAGAAATATTTCAGGAGATGATGGCTCAGGTATATCATGCGGGTACCAATTTTTCAGAGGAAGGTCAAAGAACTCACAGAGAGCATTTACTGCCATAGCTGTACCGTTGGCTTTTCCGTCAGCAGAATAACCGGCAATATGTGAAGTAGCAATAAAAACTGATTTCATAAGATCCGTGTCCGGCAGGGGTTCATTCTCCCATACATCGATCACTGCCTCAGCCGGCTTCCCTCCTGCCAGTGCCCTCTTAAGCGATCCGGTTTCGACAACTTCACCCCGGGATGTATTAATAAACCATGTTCCGGGCTGCATTTTCCTGAAACACTCTTCATCAAAAAGATGCCATGTTGCGTCTTCTCCGCTATAATTAAGGGGAACATGCAATGTGATGATATCCGATTCCTTAAGAACGGTTTCCAGTGGAACAAACTCATCACCCCCTTCTGTCCGGGCTCTCGGCGGATCGTTCAGCAGAATCCTCATTCCGCATGCCTCAGCGAACTTCGCAATCTTTGAACCGACATTACCGACACCCACAATTCCTATTGTCAATTCTTTCAACTCTCTGTTCTCTTTTTCCGCCAGCTTCAGAAGAGCAGAGGCAACATACTGCTGTACCGAGGAAGAATTGCAACCCGGAGCATTGGTCCAGGCTATGCTGTTCTGCTCGCACCACAGAGTGTCAATATGGTCGTAACCTATTGTTGCAGTGGCTATAAACCTGACTGGCGTATTCTCAAGAAGTTCAGCGCTGCATTTTGTTCTGGTCCGGATTAGGAGTGCATCGGCCTTCGATGCAGTTTTATGTGTGATAAGATCGCCAGGCAGATAATATACATCTGCATAAGGTTCAAGTACTCCCCTGAGGAACGGGATCTTAACGTCAGCAATAATTCTCGGCATTTCAAATCAATCTTCCGAAAGTTAATATAATTTTATTCTTTATTATGTGAAAATATTTTAGTAAATTTATAGGAACATTAGTCTTTAATAACTAATAAACCTATACCTATGAAAACAATTTCCACACTTGTTTTCCTGATTGTTTTTCCGGCTGTTTCTCTGCCGGGCCAGAAACCAATAGAGGTTTATGAGGACACCTTGCAGTTTGGAAATACCGGGATCCCGGCCCTCACCGTGAACATTCCTGAAGTGGATTACGACAATACCCTAAGAACCTGGATAAGGGAGCAGGAGAGCGGAACCAAATCAAAGGTTCTGACAGAGGGCAGTAACATGTCGATTTTCGGAGCTAACTTCAAAGACATTTCCCCCACACCGGTGAATGTTTACAGCACTCTGACAAACAAGGATAATGCATTAATTCTTACCGTTGCTTTTGAACTAAGAAGGAATGAGTATGTCGGCAAGGGTTCAGGTGAAACTGAACTGTCAAATGCAAAGATCTACCTGTTCAACTTCTCAAAGAACCAGTACCTCGATTTTGCCAATAAGGAGCTTAATGCTGAACAGGGAAAGCTGAGAGCAATTGAAAAGGATCTTTCGTCGCTGCAAAGCAGTGAATCGAGAATCGCGAGGTCTCTCTCAAGGAATAACAGAAATGTCGTGAGGGAGAAGGAGAGGCTGATCACCCTCAACAATGACCTGACCACCGTTTCTGCTGCAATAACAGAGCACACCTACCTGCTTGCAACCATGTCCGACGCAACTGCAAGGGATGAAAAGGAAAAATATATTAAGGAGCTTGAGAAAGATAAGAGAAAGCTCCAGCGGGCCATACGGTCGTCGGAAAACAGGCTTAAAAAGGCCAACAATGCCATCGACAAAGCAAACAGGGATCTGCCGCGCAACGATAAAACCCAGGATCGGATTAGAGAGCAGATCGCAGCGCAGGAGGCAGTTGTTCAGAAATACACCGATAAGGTGAATCGTATCAGAGCCTATAAATAGGTTCAGAGGCTGAACTATTCAATAATGGTCATTTCATCGAGCAGATATCCTGCTCCTGCAAATTTATCGATGATAAAGAGTGCATAACGTATATCAATGCTTATATTACGGCTCTGTTCAGGATTGAATGCCAGATCACTTGCAACACCTTCCCAGGCCCTGTCGAAGTTAATTCCTATGAGATGACCGTCGGCATTTATGACCGGACTGCCGGAGTTGCCTCCTGTGGTGTGGTTACTGGCAATGAAACATACGGGGACCTCACCGTTCTGTGTATATCGCCCGAAATCCCTGTCCCTGTATAATTGTCTTAGCTTCTCAGGAACATCGTAATCATATATCTCAGGATTATCCTTCTCTATAATCCCTTTAAGAGTTGTATAATGCCTGTGATAAACCGCGTCCCGTGAGAAGTAGCCCTGCACAGATCCGTAGGCAACCCTGAGGGTTGAGTTGGCATCAGGATAAAACAACCTCTCCTTTTCAAACTCCATCTGTGCAGTCATGTAAGCTTTGTTAAGCCTCTGAATTTCAGCATTGATACGGTTAAGGACCGGTCTGATGCGTTCTTCAGTAAGCCTTACTGCCCCTGAGGCAAGGCTATAAAAAGGATCCTTTCGAAGTTTTTTAATGCTGCTTCTGCCAAAACCGTCAATAAACTGAAGATACTTTGCTTCATCGGCAAATACCGTCTTTGAATAGAGAGCCCCGGCATTCCCGGCAAAATCACCACTACATGCATTTCTCAGCTTAACATATTCCAGTGTCTGCCATTCGGCAGGAATATTTTCGCCGTACATGTTCATCATGGAGATGAACATTTTGATATCGGTTTCCCTGTTGTAGTCTTTAAAGAAATTCCTTCCGGAGTTTTTAAGGTACTCTTTAAGCGAACTGATTTTATCAGTATCCGCACGAGTTTCATAGAGATTGACCAGAGCTGTCATATTCCTGGCCAGTCCCACGGCTTCAGCACCGCGGGCGAAGAAAACATCGCTGGTATAAGCATTGACCAGATTGTAATCCTTTAACTCCGAATAGAGCTCACTGTACCGTGGTAGAATCCCTCCATAGCTGGCCTTGCGGTCAGGATCAGCGTTGATCCATTCTGTAATCCGTCTTTCATATTCCTGTTTCTTTTCAATTGTCCTCATCCTTTCCAGTCCCTGGTTCTCTCCTATCCACCTCTTCCACGAATTTGCCACACCTGATTTCTTGGCAGAGTACTGGATCCTTATCAGGGGATCGCTGTTCATGGCTTCTTCCATAATATCGATTTTTGCTGTCCGCAGATCGATCATCTTTGGATTGATGTGGTTCTTAAGCATATCGATATGGTACGACGGAACGTACCGGGAAGTGGACCCCGGGTATCCAAACACCATGGTAAAATCCCCCTCCTGCACACCCTTCAGCGAAACAGGGAAATAATAGAGCGGCTTGTAGGGAACATTATCCTTTGAATAGGACGCAGGTTTATTATCGCTGCTTGCGTAAACCCTGAAAAGAGAGAAGTCGCCCGTATGTCGTGGCCATACCCAGTTATCAGTTTCTCCTCCGAATTTACCTATTGATGATGGCGGTGCACCGACAAGCCTGACATCATTATAAGTCTCGTAAACAAACAGAAAATACTGATTCCCCATATAGAATGGACGTACAACAGCCGTATAACCTGTCTCCCTGACCGCTTCTTCTCTTATCTCAGCAATATTATTGTCGATTATCTTATCATTGTCTGACTGACTCTCTCCGTGTCCTGTTCCTTTCATAACTCTGTCAGTGACATCCTCCATACGCTTCAGGAAAGTGACTGTCAGACCGGGATTAGGAAGTTCCTCCTCCTTGGACATGGCCCAGAAACCGTTTGTAAGGTAATCGTTTTCAAGTGTGGAATGAGATTGTATCTGACCATACCCGCAATGATGGTTTGTTATCAGCAGGCCTTCCGGAGAGATGAGCTCTCCGGTACAGCCACCACCGAAGATGACAATGGCATCCTTCATGCAGGCCCTGTTCACACTGTAGATATCCTCAGCTGACAGTTTGAATCCCTTCTCCTGCATAATTTTAATATTGTACTTTTCTATCAGCATGGGAATCCACATCCCCTCATCGGCCCTCAGCAGAGGAGCTGCCAGAAGTGTCAGTACTAAGCTTAATGTCAATAATTTGTTTCTCATATTGGTTTTTTTGTGTTTAGCGTTAAGTATATACTATTTTACCATATAGTGCTGTCATTGCGAGCGCAGCGAAGCAATCTCTGGCTATTATTTGTGTCTTATATCTTTTATGCCCCTAAATCCCTGCCTGCACTGACGTTACGGCAGGCAGGCCCTAAAGGGGACTTAAAAGCGACTAATATGTTCAATATCCCCCTTCAGGGGGTAGGGGGGCCAACTTTGGCCTGTTAACTTTTAATGATTTCCTTTAGTTCTGTATAAAGCCTGTGTACAGGAAGTCCCATAACATTGAAATATGAGCCCTCGATGCGGCTGCACCCTATAAATCCTATCCATTCCTGGATACCATAGGCGCCGGCTTTATCGAAAGGCTTGTAATTCTTTACATAATAACTTATTTCCTCATCAGTGAGCCTTTCAAATGTTACTTCAGTGGTTTCTGCAAATATCTTTTCCTTGCGGGAAGTAAGCAGGCATACACCGGTAATTACCTCATGAGTTCTGCCAGAGATACACCTGAGCATCTCAAAGGCCTCCTCATCATCAGATGGTTTTTCCAGTGTTCTGCCACAGCACCAAACAATAGTGTCGGCAGCGATAATGATCTCTCCGC
>Ga0334888_1005119_pt1 | contig 11263 bp, 3 predicted proteins | sample GraSluR1_MG_FD_207227 | JGI IMG/M metagenome (GOLD analysis project Ga0334888, IMG submission 207227) | Sludge microbial communities from methane-producing bioreactor in Wageningen University, Netherlands - Granular Sludge_3_08-R1 | ecosystem: Engineered > Bioreactor > Anaerobic > Unclassified ...
TCTGCTCTTGAAGGTTCATGGATATTATCACCGATCTGAAGCACATTGCAAATCTTGTAATAGATATCTTTTTCCCTGAATGGTTTAATAAGGAAATCATTTATCCCGGCCTTATAATAGTCAACTAATTCACCTTTCAGAACGGATGCGGTGACGGCAATTATTTTAACGGACCAGTCATGCCTTATTTCCCTCAGGAACTTTACTACCTCAATTCCGCTTATTCCAGGCATATGCATATCCAGCAGGATAATATCATATTGGGAACTGCTGAGTTTGATCCTTGCCTCTTCTCCGTTGATGGCAATGTCGGTTGAGCAATTGAATTTGGTAAGAATTATTTTCCCCAGTATACAGCTGAAATTGTCATCGTCGACAAGCAGAACCCTTATCCCTTTAAGAGCCTCTTTGTCAATAATTTCCCGTCCTGTATATAACTTATCGGTCTCCTTTCCCTTTTTAAAAGGAAGCCAGAACCGGAAAGTTGTTCCCGCCCCAACCCTGCTTGAGACTGAAACTTTACCATTCTGCATCTCCACCAGCTTCTTGCAGATAGTCAGTCCGAGACCTGTGCCTCCTGATTTCCTTGAGATTGAGGGGTCAACCTGAATAAATGGTTTGAAAATGATTTTCTGTTTTTCATGGCTGATGCCTATTCCCGTGTCTGTTACCTCAAATCGCACTGTTACTTCATCTCTGGCCTCTTTCTCAATAAAACACTTTATTTCAATTTGTCCTTCAAAGGTGAACTTAACGGCATTGTTAAGCATATTAATAAGGATTTGCCGCAGCCGGAGGGGATCACCGATAAGTACGATATCAAGGGCCTCGTCCACATGATATTTAAAATCAAGGTCCTTCTCCTTTACTCTGTGCAGGAATGAATGATAAATATGTTCAACAGTATGAATTATTTTAAATGGAGCGGCAATCAAATGTAATTCTCCGGCCTCAATTTTGGATAATGCCAGCACATCATCAATCAGAAGCATCAGGTGTCCGGAAGCCTCGGTTATTATCTTCAGAAACTCTTTTTGTTTTCTGTCCATTCTTGTTTCAGTAAGTTGCTCAGTAAAACCGATTATGGCACTCAAAGGTGTCCTGATCTCATGGCTTATATGAGCAAGGAAGTCCCTTGTTTCCAGCTTTGCTTTCTCAGCTTCCCTGGTGTATTTGCTGAGTCTCCTTACAGCCTTTTTCCTTTCAGTTATGTTCTGATTTATTGCTATTCCCAGAAATACCTCGTCCCTGTTGTTCAGTACGGGCAATATGGATATCTGATAGATAAATGATTTATACTCATATTCAGATGATAGTTTTGTGTTATTCAGGGCGGATCTGAAAAGAGGGATCCAGATCCTTTTTATTTCATCATTTTCTATCTCATGGAGGGTTTTACCCTCAAAATCTTCTGATGCAAGTCCCAGATTTTGAATTTCGATCCCTTTGGCTATTAAAAAACGCATATTATTATCAAACAGGAACAGACTTATTCCGGGAACATTTTCTGTCAATATTGAATAAAGATTAACAGCATCCTGCAGATTATGTTCCCGTGTAACATATCCGGTGATATTCTCACCTGAGATAATAATTCCGGCGGCATTGTTTTCCCTGTCGTATATAATCTTATTCTTCGCTTCCAGAATAATTTTCTTTCCCACTCTTCTTCTCAGATGATACCTTGTTTTTGAAGAAGGATTTGTTATGCCTTTCAGGATGTTGTTAAGAATCTCCCTTTGCTGTTTTTTTTTGGATATGATAATAAAATCTTCAACAAGATTCTTTCCAACAATCTCATTACTATCGTATCCCAGCAATTCCTCTCCCCTGCGATTAATGAACAGGATATTCCCATTCAGATCGATTGCGGCAACGAAGAACTCAACAGCATTGAAGCTTTGCAGGATCATCTGCTTTTCATACCGGCCGCTTACATCTTCAATAAAAATCTCCTCTAAAATCCCCGGATTTGCTTTCTTCTTCATGCCGGTGTTTTTTATGCATATACAATATAAACAAAATAATTTTATCAGGCCGGTATCAGCATGATCTGTCAGGCCATCTTTAATCTGCGTACATAGTCTTCATAGTTGTGAAATAATTGCCACATCTGTCAGTTCAATTTTCAAACCAGGAAGCATAATATTTCTTCTGTTTATTCCTAAATCACATAAATATAGAATGTTGTAAATATGTAATATGCTCACATACAGTATTTGGCACATAAATTGGGTATTAAACAACCGGATTCCGGCATATTGCAGCTTTTGCCTTTTAAATAGTACATTATCCTTAAAATTCAATTACAATGTTAAAATTGAATTTATTAATTCTGTTTATGGCCGTAATTATTCTGAACGGCTGTAAGTACAAAAAGCATGCAGAGCAGTTGGAGGCGGAAAAACAGGATCTTGTCAGTCATCTTGATAAAAGCCGTCTGGAGATGATAGATATCCGTGAATAGACTATATTTACTCTGAATGCCGATATCAGGAAGCTTGAATTTGCCACCACTCATTCTGCAGGGAGCTATGAAATAAAAGAAGGGGATTCCGGGACTGTTGTTATTAATATCACCGATCCGGAAAAATTCTGGGAAGGGTCAAATTATCTGGTCATTATTTTATAACGACGAATAAATTTTAACTAATTTGACCAGGCCTTTAAAAAATGCTTACGGATTGCATACAACAGTTAAAAAGTATGGGCTATAGTGTTATATTACCCGGCAAACCTTACCCGCGGGGCGCGACCTGGGATGGTAACGGGCTTAATGTCTCGGTGTTTTCTGAGAACGCAGAAAAGATTGAATTACTACTCTATGATTCTGTTGAGGAGAGAGAGCCTTCCATGGCATTGACCATACCTTACAAAACAGCTTCATCATGGCACTGCTATCTGCCTGGTATTGGTCCGGGGCAGCTTTATGCTTACCGGGTTCATGGTCTCTATGAACCCAACGAAGGCCACAGGTTCAATTCTTCAAAAGCACTTATCGATCCTTATGCAAAGGCACTGACCGGTGATGTTATCTGGGATGATGCGCTGTTTGGTTTTATCGTAGGAAACCCTGAAGCGGATCTCTCGTTCGACCAAAGGGATTCCTCACCATTCATTCCAAAGTCGGTTGTCGTGGATCACTCTTTCGACTGGCAGGGGGATACTCATCTGCGGATACCATGGAATGAGACGGTTATCTATGAGACACACGTCAGGGGATTGACCCGTTTGCATCCCGAAATACCTGACGATCAAAGAGGTACCTATAGGGCAGCAGCTAGTGAGCCGGTCATAAAGCATCTTACATCACTCGGTATTACAGCAGTAGAGCTTATGCCGGTGCAGCAGCACGTAAACGACAGGATACTCCTTGAAAGGGGATTAAGCAATTACTGGGGATATAATACAATAGGGTTTTTTGCACCGGATTTCCGTTATTCCTCGAAAGGTAATCCGGGTGACCAGGTACGGGAGTTCAAAGAGATGGTCAGGGCATTTCATAAAGCCGGTATTGAAGTAATCATGGATGTTGTGTACAACCACACCGCGGAGGGCAATCATGAAGGGCCGACCCTCTGTTTCAAAGGGATTGACAACGCTTCATACTACCTGTTAAACCCTGAAGAGAGGAGGTTCTATATGGACTTCTCGGGCTGCGGGGGGTGCTTTAACATGAGCCATCCGCGGGTCCTTCAGTTTGTGATGGACAGCCTTCGTTACTGGGTAACTGAAATGCATGTTGACGGATTCAGGTTCGATCTGGCATCAACACTTGCCCGGGAATTCTATGAGGTTGATAAGCTTTCAACATTTTTTGATGTGATATGTCAGGATCCTGTCCTGTCCCGGATAAAGCTTATCGCAGAGCCGTGGGATCTTGGTCCGGGTGGTTACCAGGTGGGTAATTTCCCCGAGCTGTGGTCAGAATGGAATGGCAAGTACAGGGATACTGTACGCAAGTTCTGGAAAGGAGATGATGGCCAGCTGTCTGAACTAGCTTACCGCATGACAGGTTCAAGCGACCTCTACAAATCGTCCAACCGAAATCCTCACGCAAGTATCAACTTCATAACATGCCATGACGGCTTTACTCTGCGCGACCTGGTCTCCTATGATGTAAAGCATAATGAGGCCAATGGAGAAAACAATCTTGACGGGGCCGATGATAATAACAGCTGGAATTGCGGAGCGGAAGGAGAAACAGATGAGAAGGAGATAAAAAACCTTCGGATGCGCCAGATGAAAAACTTCCTTGCAACACTTTTCCTGTCACAGGGTACACCAATGATAACCGGAGGTGATGAATCGGGTAAAACGAAAAACGGAAATAATAACACTTATTGCCACGATAGTGAATTAAGCTGGCAGGAGTGGGAAGCGGACGTTAAGAATGCCAATCTGCTTGATTTTGTTCAAAATATTTCAGGAATAAGAAAAGCACATCCCGTTTTCAGACGAAAAAGCTTTTTTCAGGGCAGAAAACTCGCGGGAAGGGATGTAAAGGATATTCACTGGATAAGACCCGATGGGAATGAGATGAAAGCAAAAGAATGGGAACACTCACATACAAAATCGCTTGGAGTGATATTCACCGGTAATGCAATTCCCGATGTTGATGAGTCGGGAAACAGGATCTGCGATGATTCATTCCTTATCTTACTCAATGCGTATCCCGACAGTATTGAATTTACACTGCCGGAAGCACCCTCCGGTAACTGGAAGCCGGTGCTTGATACAAATCTAGAAGAGAGTTTTTTTCCTGAAGATGGACCGGGAGATCTTACTTCATATCTTGTTGCACCCCGGAGCCTTGTACTTTTATCTTCACACCTGAAAGTTTAAAAATGAGGATAATATATCCTGTATTAACCGGAAGTACATGCAATTTCACTCTCTGGGCTCCCCGGCGGAAAAATGTGGAACTGCTGATACTCACCCCTTCTGAAAAGATTGTCCCCATGAAGCAGGATAAAGCAGGTTACTGGTCGGCAACTGTGAGCGGTGTATCACGGGGAACTCTTTACAAATACAGACTCGATAATACTCTTACAATCCCCGATCCGGGTTCCCTGAGCCAGCCTGAGGGAGTACACGGTCCCTCTGAAGTGAAAGATCTCAGTAAATTTCAATGGACCGATAACGCATGGAAGAATATTCCACTGAAAAGAATGATCTTCTATGAACTTCATACCGGAACATTCACTGAAAAAGGCACATTTGAAGGAGTTGAAGAGAAACTTGATTATTTGCTTGAGCTTGGTATTAATACTATCGAATTAATGCCTGTAGGGCAATTCCCGGGAGAGAGAAACTGGGGTTATGATGTGGCCTTCCCATTTGCGGTTCAGAATTCATACGGAGGTGCAGAAGGATTAATGAAACTGATTAATACCTGCCATAAGAAAAATATAGCTGTTGTACTCGATGTAATATATAACCACCTGGGTCCGGAAGGAAATTACCTCGGCGAATATGCTCCCTATTTTACAGATCGTTATAGTACACCGTGGGGCAGGGCAGTCAATTTTGATGATAGTTATTCGGATGGTGTAAGAAATTATTTTCTGCAAAATGCTGTCATGTGGATGGAGAATTTCCACATAGATGGACTGCGTCTAGATGCAATTCATGCAATATATGATTTCAGTGCCAGGCATATAATGCAGGAACTGGTTGAACTTACAGAACAATTGAGTGCAAAGATAGGCCGTAAACATTACCTGATTGCTGAATCAGCCCTTAACGATAACAGGTATATCACAGGGATTAAAAGGGGCGGATATGGTCTGGATGCCCAGTGGAATGATGATTTTCACCATGGCCTGCATGCTCTGGCCACCGGAGAAAATTGTGGCTATTACATTGATTTTTCCGATCCGGCAACACTGGTAAAAGCATACACCGATGGTTTCGCTTTCAATGGACAATATTCACAATACAGAAAACGGAATTTCGGAAATTCATCACGGGAGATTCCGGCTTACCGTTTTGTGGTGTTTTCACAAAATCATGACCAGACAGGAAACAGAAAATTTGGGGAAAGAGCAAGCAGTCTCGTAAGCTTCGAGATGCTAAAACTAATTGCGGGTGCACTCTTCTTAAGCCCATTCCTGCCGATGCTCTTTATGGGTGAAGAATACGGCGAGAGGAATCCATTCCTTTATTTTGTTGATCATACGGATAAAAAACTGCGGAAGCTTGTCCGTGAAGGAAGAAGAAAAGAATTCAGCTCATTCCAGTCGGAAGATGCTTCAGCTGCTCCTGATCCTTATGATATTAAGACATTTGCGAGAAGTAAACTGACTCCTGATCCTTTAAGTCGCGAATCTTCGAAGGCCCTGTTCATGTATTACAAAGCCCTCATCATGCTGAGGAAAAACCATCCTGTTCTGAAACATGCCGGCAAGAAGAACATTAAGGCAGATCATTCCGGCAGGATGTTAACGGTCGAAAGATGGTACGGAGAGAATAGATTAATTGCATTTATGAATTTTGATGATAAGCCGGCAGAAATAAGACTTCCTGATATGTTTATTGAGAAAAGAGCATCGCTGCTTCTAAATTCTTCGGAGAAAAAATGGTATGGTCCGGAAAATGATGATTTACCTGAAAAACAGTTAAACAGAACAGTAATAATCAACAGGCAATCATTGCATATGTATTCAATATAATAAAACCTTAATTTGGAATCGAGAATTAAACAGCCTTAACAGGTGGGTAACCTGCTGCAATAATGGCAGGTTCATATATGTTATAATTACAATGGCATTTAATCCGGTATCGACATATCGTATCCAGTTTTCCGGGAAGTTTACTTTTAAGGATTTCAATAAAATAATTCCCTATCTGCATACTCTCGGAGTAAAAACAATATATGCGTCGCCTCTGTTCAGTGCAGTGCCGGGGAGCGAGCATTGCTACGATGTGGTTAATCCGTTAATGATAAATCCGGAGATAGGCACAATAGAGGAATTCAGGGAAATCCATAACAGACTGAAGTCACTGGGCATGGGATGGATACAGGACATTGTTCCCAATCACATGGCTTTTTCCATTCATAATCCATGGATGGGTGATATTCTTGAAAAAGGCAGAGGGTCGGCCTACAGCACTTATTTTGATATCGACTGGGATCATCCTGATGAACGGTTACAGTGTAAATTAATGCTGCCTTTTCTGGATAAACATCCGGAGGAACTAATCGATGCCGGTGAATTACTTATATCTTTTAACAATAAGCAATTCGTTCTTAAACACTTTGATAACGAATACCCTCTTAATTTTGAGTCCTGTCAGCTGATTCTTGAAAGTTACAATAAGGGAGTCCTCCCTGACAAAATGAAAGAACTTTCAGGGATCTTTAATAAAGCCATTTCCTCAAAAAACTTAAGGAATCACATTAATAAGAGCCTTAGCAACATAAACAACAGCCCCGATGATCTGAAATCACTCATCACTCTTCAGCATTATGTCCCGGTATACTGGAAGGAGAGCGAAAAATTGCTGAATTACCGCAGATTTTTCACCATCAACGGCATGATATGTCTTCGGGCAGAGAATAAGGATCTATTTGATACTTATCATTCATTTCTTGCTGACCTTTGCAGTGAAAATTTACTGCAGGGTCTGAGAGTTGACCATATTGACGGACTTTATGATCCGGCTGAATATCTCGACAGATTGAGGGATCTGGCAGGCAGCGACAAGTATATAATTGTGGAGAAGATCCTTGAGAAAGGAGAATCTCTGGAAAAGAGCTGGCCGGTACAGGGAGAAACGGGATATCATTTTATGGCTCTTGCTAATAACATTCTTACCTGCAAGGAAAACCTGGATCTGATTGACAAATCATACAAATACTGGAACAGGGATCATGAAGGAAGCTTTGATGAGATAATGTACAGCAGGAAACGCTTAATTCTCCATAACAGTATGGCCGGCGACCTCGATAATCTCTGGATGTACTTCATAAATCTGTTTCCGGAAGTTGCAGGTTATTTCGATCAGGGCAAACTGAAAAGTGCGCTGGGTGAGATTCTTGTCTGTTGTCCTGTCTATAAGATATATAACAGTCCGGGCAATTTTACCAAAGGGCAATCAGCTTTATTGAAAGTAACATTTAATAAGGCAATTGAGAGATCTCCCGGTCTGGTGAAGGAACTGCATTTTCTGAAAGAGATTTTTTTAGTGTTGAAGAGGCAGGGTGCTAAAAATACCGGGAAAGCAGAAGCTCTGTTCAGAAGGTTGATGCAGTTTACGGGAGCATTGATGGCAAAGGGGGGGGAAGACACTGCTTACTACACTTATAACAGATTCATTGCTCACAATGAGGTGGGAGACTCACCTGACTATTTCGGGATCTCAGCTGATGATTTTCATGAAGAGATGAAAAGACGTTTGAGAAATTTCCCCCTTTCACTTAATGCAAGCTCCACACATGATACAAAAAGAGGGGAGGATGCCAGAGCCAGGCTGATTGTACTCGGCGATATCCCTGAACTCTGGGACAAACAGAGCCGCAGATGGAGGAGCATGAACCGGAAGTTTAAGCAGATTAAAGATAACAAAGAGATCCCCTGTCTTAACGATGAATATTTTATATATCAGACCCTGGTCGGCTTCATGCCAACAGATAAGACTGAAGCAGATGCCGATTTTATCAGGAGGCTTGAAGGCTATATCATTAAAGCGCTTCGCGAGGGTAAGGAGCAATCAGGGTGGAGTGAACCTGATCTTGTATATGAGGGTATCACGGTTAATTTTATTAAATCCATACTCACCGGTGACACGGAATTTACAGCGAGCCTGAGGAATTTTCTCGGGATAGTGGCTTTTCCCGGAATAATCAACTCACTATCACAACTTATCATAAAATTTACAGCTCCGGGTATTCCGGACATATACCAGGGAAGTGAAGACTGGAACTTCAGTTTCGTCGATCCTGACAACAGAAGGGCGGTCGATTTCAGTAAACTGCAGGAAAGGCTGGGAAAACTAAAGCAGGAGAGAAAGGGAATAAGTGATTTGTTTGCATTTCCTGCTGATCCTGATATAAAGATTGCCATGACACATTTGCTGCTTGGCATGAGGAGTGATTATCCCGGTCTTTTTGAGCATGGTGAATATATACCTCTGAATACGAAAGGCAGACTTAAAGGAATGGTTCTCGCTTATGCCCGGCGGTACAGCGGAAGAGTTATTATTGCAGTAGTACCTCTGCATCCGGGGATCAATTATTTAAAAAGAAAAAACAATGAAATAAGTGCAGTTGAGTGGGAAGATACCGCTGTTAAGTTACCCGATTTCTTTCCTGATGAATACGAAGATCTTTTAACGGGCAGGTCGGTAAATCCCGGTGATTGCCTGCTGTTATCAGAGTTATTTACACAGATTCCCTTTTCTGTTCTTATCGGGCAGAAGAGATCTTCCGGGCGAAAAGCCGGTATTCTGATGCATATTAGCTCATTACCGGGCAAATATCCCGCAGGTGATTTTGGAGAGGAGGCATACCGATTTGCAGATTTCCTTAAAAGGAATGGTGTGAGCTGTTGGCAGATCCTGCCTTTGAACCAGGTTTATGAAGGGGGAGGATACTCACCATACAGTCCTCTTTCAGCATTTGCAGGGAATGTCAGTTTCATCAATCCCGACCTTTTGGCTGACCGGGGACTTATCAGCCGACTGCCTGAAATTGATGTTGTATCACCCTCATGCCAGGCAGACTATAAAAGAGCAGAAAAACTGAAAAATGAGATAATCGATGCCGCATTCAGAATCTTCAAAAAGGGCTCCTTCCCTGCCTTGAGAAAAGAATTTGAAAGTTTCAGGGAGAAAGAGAAATACTGGCTTGGGGACTATTCATTATTTATCGCCCTTAAGAAAAAATTCAGCTTTTCCGGATGGAATGAATGGCCGAAACCATTAAGGGATCGGGATCCAAACGCGTTGAGACAATTTATGAGCGTAAATCACGACCTTATTGAAAGGGAAGAGTTTGCACAATTCCTTTTTATGAAGCAGTGGGAGATGCTGAAGAGTTATTGCAACAGAATCGATATTGAGATATTTGGTGATGTTCCGATTTATGTAAATTATGATAGTGCCGATGTATGGTCCCACCCTGAACTGTTTAAACTTAAGGGGAACAGGGATATGAAATATGTCGCGGGTGTGCCTCCCGATTACTTCAGTGATACCGGGCAGCTCTGGAACATGCCGGTATTCAGGTGGGATAAAATGAAAAAGGATGGATTTGCCTGGTGGAAAAACCGTATAAGGAAGAACCTGGAGATGTTCGATCTGCTCCGACTCGATCATTTCAGGGGATTCTCTGCCTGCTGGGAGGTGCCGGCAGGTGAAGGCACAGCAGTAAATGGCAGGTGGGTAAAAGTGCCGGGGATACAGTTTTTTGATGAGCTCAGGAACGAATTTCCTGATATGCCTTTTGTTGCTGAGGATCTTGGTCAGATAGATCCTCCCGTTTACAGGTTACGTGACAGATATAAGCTTCCGGGCATGAAAGTACTTCAGTTTGCTTTTGGTGAAGAGTTTCCTTTATCGACACATGCTCCTCATAATCACTCATATAACAACATCGTTTATACTGGCACACATGATAATAATACGATAAAGGGGTGGTTTAAATATGAGGCAGAATCTGTCCATCATAAGAACTTAAGGAAATATATCGGGAAGAAGATAAGTTACAGAAATTGTCATACAGAGATGATACGGCTTGCCTTTTCTTCTGTGGCACAGCTTGTCGTAATACCTTTTCAGGATATAATGGGTTTGGGGAGGGATGCACGGATGAACAAGCCTTCAACCCGGGAGAATAACTGGTTGTGGCGCCTACGGGATGATGATCCTGACCAGCTTCCGGAAAGAAAGCTAAGGACCCTCGTTAAAACATACGGAAGAGGATGATCACTGGATACCTTTCATAAGCATTTCCGAAGCATGGTTGACCTGTTCGGGATTGCCAAGGAGATATGCTATGTCGTCGCCGGCAAAAACTGTTTCGGGAACAGGATGTTCGATGATAATACTTCCTCTTTTTATCGCAAGCAGGGTCACACCCGTATTTTTCCTCAGATCGAGCTCAAGAAGCGATTTGCCTTCGGCAGGAGAGTCAGGCTCAACCTCTACCGCAACTATATTCATTTTTGAAAATTCATCAAGAATAGAAGGCTTGTTCACTGAATCCTTTTCGATGAAAACCCCAAGGTTAATGCTTCTGATGTGGGTTAAGATGCGGTTA